>RCNI01000926.1_pt1 | contig 16878 bp, 18 predicted proteins | sample 2041151 | NCBI WGS metagenome assembly RCNI01 (sample SAMN09708214, study PRJNA481090) | feces metagenome | isolation source: feces | place: Antarctica: Albino Rookery | reverse complement strand
ATGAATATAATTGGTTCGTTTTCATAAAGCAAAGATAGGTAATAATCCAAAGTGAAAGAATTTATCCCCATGATTTATCTACTGAGCCCAATTAACATCACAGTTTAGAAAACCAGATTGTACACTGCACACACTAAAGTCGGGCTATTCGTTCATTTAATAGAGCATTATATTTTTCTTTAAGATCATCAGTAAGGAAAGAATTCTGAATGATTACTTGAAATTTAGGCAGAAGATTACGATATTTCTTTATCAAACGTTCTACTACCACAAAATCAACACCCAAAGTAGATGCCGCCTTCATAAAATCATCTTTTTTTAATTTCTTCCTACGACCATTTAGAGTCAAGGCCAGTTCTTCATCATCTTTGGGATTAATAATAGCCGCATTCAGCAAATCGTAAGCAGGGGTCAAGCGAACTTTATCAGCCACTTCATATAAAGAAAAGTTTTTTAAGTGCATATCATTATTTCCTGTCAACCAAGAAAACAAGACCAATTCAAAAAAATTAGTAACATCCATTTTAGGTAAAGACGAATATTTCAAGATGGCTTTACCGATACGCTCATAACTACTTTTATACTTATGCTCGGTCTGTCTCTCTGTCAGTTGGCACATATCTTCCATTGCAATCTTCTCTCCTTCAGGAGTTCTGTCAATACGACGAGTTAGGTAACAAAGAGTCTTATCTGCCATCCTCATCAATGTATGGGGAACTACATCAATACGAGCCTCCTCAGCAAGATGCATTGTTAAATCTTCCACCTCTGGCATCTGCTCATATTTACAGGTTTGTGGCTTACAAATATAACTCCCCCAAAGCCCAACGATAGTCAATCTTTTACAACCTTCGTGTTCATTCAAATGCAAGGATAACTTTGGCTGTACACCAGTCAATGAGGTCTGGTCTTTTATTATTTGTAAAGCCAATTCATCAAGTTGCTCTGTAGTGTAATCTAAGACAGGTAAATCTTTTGTTCCAAAAAACTTCTTGATACAAGCAACGTGAAAGTCCTTTTCCCCTTTCAGGAGCGGACGATAGCAATATAGACAATTACACATAGGATTCCTCCTTCTCTTCAATTGGATAGACACTAACAGCACCGATACAATCTTTGCAACATAGCAATAACAAAGACATGCGGTCAAGTACACTAACATCTGTATTTCGTATGGCAACATCCAATAACCAACCTTCAGGAATTAAACCATCGAAAAACGGGAACAATATAGGACTGGTATAGGCTTCTTTTCGCAGAGGTAAGGTTAAACTAATAGCCTTTGCTGTTTCTGAAGACAGATACGTCAAGAGGTAATGAAATTCGTAACCTTCATCATTCTCTGTCAAAATACCAGCCAGCTGATCTTTGTAAAAAACATTAGCCTGTCTCATAAATTATTGTTGTTTTGGAGTGGCAACCATTTTATAATTAAAGAAATCAAGAAGCTGATTCACCTTATCAAGGCGTAATGTCTCTTTTCCTTGCTCAAGGTCTCGAACAAAACGTAATCCAACGCCTGATTTTAACGATAGCTCTTCTTGCGTCAAATGGTATTCTTTACGTAACATTTTCACTGTAGCTGACAAATCATTCATAAATAGCAATATTATATCATTACGGGTACAAAATTAATATTTTTTCTCAGATTTATACCAGTTAAGGTATAATCAATGACTATATCCGATAATTACACCTGCTCGGGTATATTATTAGTTTAAAAAACTGATATAAGACTAAACAAAAAGAACAGAATGTAATTTTGAGATTTGGAGAACAATTAGATTTAGATATATAAGTACCCTTGCAAAGGTAATAAATGCTGTACCAATGTAGATACATAAATATCTAACCCATTAGCAAAGTTAAATATGCACTGATTTAATTCCGCTAATAGGTATATTATTTAATTGATTATTAACTATTTATATACTTATTTTATTACTCAAAAAAGGGTGAGAATCGTACTCAACATTGATTCTTACAATATAAAATCACCGAGACCAATCTATCTATTCCCTTTTAAGAACCTTTTTATCTTCTTATAATTCTCTGTTCCTATATTCTTTTCCGAAATATTCTGTCTCATATAATGTTCACTCACAAATAAGCGTTCATTTACTAAAAGATAGTTCCAAAGTCCCTCCCCCATCAAACTTTTCCAACATTTAGAAGACCTAAGCACCAAAAACTTTACATTCTTTTGTGAAGTAGCTAAATAGAACAAAACCATTTTAGTAAGTCTTTGAGACGGCAAAAGATCTTTCATCTGAACAGACTCAGACGAAGTATAGGCAAGATATTGACATAAAGAAACCTGCGAGAAAATCTCCTCCTGATGTTCTTCACCGTAAATGGATCTTCCTAATTGGGATAATATTTTTCGCCAATAATAATCTCCCAAGATTCTTGTAGGTTCATATTTATCAAAGGTACCACCTTCCATAGACAAAACGCAACGCTTATCTTCCATTATTTCTTCAGCCATCTGCGGTCTGAACATATTAGCCAGATTCTTATTCAAATGTTCCACATAGCCAGGATTCATTGAAAGCAGAACAAGGTTAGAATTTAATATATTGGCAGTCCAAGGTTCAGGGGGAACTTGCAATATCAGCTGTTTATTAGGATTATTCTTTTGTGAATCATTATAAGCTTTTAGATATTGTTCATCGCCAGGATAAATCAATTCATCATTAAAATAAAGGTTATATCCTGTAAGTTTGGGTAATAAATCCTTCCAATGGTTTAAATAAGTAATATACTCCTTACGAATAGTTGACTTTTTTATTGATTCCTGAGAAGTTAATACATAGTTTCTAAATTTCTGCAATCCATCAACAGATGCCATATCGTAAGCAGCTTTAATAACTGAATAATCTACCGGCACACTAGAAAAGCTCACCTCTAATGTCTGATCTGTCGGTTTTAAATCCTCTTGATAACGAAGCTGTATTTCTTCCTCCAATAGATTGACTATTTGTTTCAAGTTAACTTTCTCTATTTCTACCACTTGATCTTCTAAAGGACAGCTTTCTGTTTCTCTTAAAAAATCGATATAAGACAACAACGACTCTTTCGCTGTATCTTCATAATCAGCATATTGAGACATAGCTTTATGGCTCTCAACATCTTCTTTTATTATGGCATAAAGATTTATTCCTCTTGTAATAACAACACCTAATTCACAAAGCTTATCCTCTATTGTTAATTTATCGTAGTCGTAGGCTTTGCTATCCAAAAATAATCTTATTCTATGGGGCAATACCACCGCATTATCATCTGATAGATAAAAAGATTTTTTATTTAGTCTTTTCTTTGGGAAAAGAAGTTTAAACGTATTACTCATTTTAATCATCTTTAGGGTTAACGTTACAAATATATATTATTTTTTAACCGATAAGATAAAAGCCCCAAGCAGATTACCAAAGAAAAACTCTTTCAAAAACGAATAGACATTACGCGAAATTTCAGCAATGATATGTTCATTAGTCCTTAAATCCTCCATCGAATCTTTCACATATACTGCAATACTATATCTTCGGTTCCCATTCAAATAAAGCCAATATCATTCTGCTCCTTACGGCCAATTCACGTTTTATGTCCGATATGAATCTCTTGATTTGCCAAATAAACATAAAGGACTCAACATAAATTTAAAATTTGAGAAGTTTAATAACAATCAGTTTTGTATATTCTACAAAGATAAATATTTATTGATTCCTACCTACTTTGTCTTTTATGCAGACAACAGATGATAAGGATTCCATACTTCCCAACTGAAGACATTTTATCTTGAAAGCAGAGATAAATGTTCCATTATTATCTCCACATACATACCTACTAATAAGTACTTAAAACTTGAAAAAACAAGAACAACCCTTTATCTGGGCGATTAGATAATCATTAATAGTGAGTAAGCAACTTGCAAAATAATAAAAAATGGTTATTGACATATTTGCAAATAATTCGGAACTTTGCAACAAGATTTAAATATAGTATAAAACATGAGATTTTTATGTGCTGCCTTTCTTATGGCACTCTCAATCCTCTCTGCTGCGGCACAGGGAAAAGTTGAAATTTCGGGTAACGTTATCACGACGGATGGAAAGCCCGCTGAATTCATTACAGTTTCTTTAAAAAATACCACTTATGGTGGAACGACCGATGCAGATGGTCGCTTTTATTTTACCGCTCCTGCCGGTGAATACATTCTTGTGGTTCAATCTATCATGACTCATCGTGAAGAAATGCCAGTCAAGATTGTAGAAGGTCGTAAAAATATCTTCAAGGATATCAAAACCAAAGAAAACGTAAACCAATTGGAAGACGTGGTCATCACAGGACAGTTTTCACCACAGTCTATGCGCAAATCCCTTTATAAAGTTAGAAGCATCAACAGCCGTGCCATCAAATTGAAGGCTCCTTCCAGTGTTGAAGCATTGCTGAATACCGAAATCGGTATCCGTATAGCCAATGATATGGCATTGGGAGAATCTGATTTCGAATTGATGGGAATGAGCGGAAACAATGTAAAAGTCCTGCTCGATGGTATAGCCTTGTTGGATAGAGGTGCTAAAAAACAAAGTCTTAGCCAATTGGATGTCAACAGCATTGAACGTATAGAAATCGTAGAGGGACCGATGTCTGTCATTTATGGAACGGATGCTTTGGCAGGAGTTATCAACATCATTACCAAGAAAGGAAAAGGTTTGTCAGACCAAAGTACATGGAATGTAAATGCACGCGTTCATGAAGAATCAAACGGCAGTGAATACCATTTCCTTGACCAGGACGGCCAACATAATGAAAGCCTGGATTTGGGAGTCAATCTTCGAAACGGATTTTATGTAAACGGAAATATCACACGAAACGACAACAACGGATGGCAAGGTGACAAAACCGGACGTGAAAAGCGCTGGCATCCGAAAGACCAACTCCTTCTGGGAGGAATGGTGGGATATCGCCGTCACAACATGAATGTTTGGTATCGTATGAACTATACCGATGAAACCATCAAGACTCCTACGAATCCGAACCCATTCCGTCCTACCCGTATCAAAGACAAAGATTTCCTGACCAAACGCCAGAACCATCAGGTACAAGCCGACTGGAACATCAATCAGAAATTAATCTTTAATTTCGCCTTTTCATACCAAAATTATCGCCGCCGTACACGCAGCGTATTTACTAATACCCAGACAGGAGACCAGTGGCTGTCAAAAGAAAAAGGCGGACAAGATATTACTAAATACAACAGTTGGAACGGACGAATTACTGCGACTTGGAACATTGCTCCCAAATTGAGCTTGCAACCGGGGTTGGAATATCAGCAAACGGAAGGAAGCGGCGACCGAGTTGCAGGGACTAATGCTGTAAAGGACCTTGCATTCTTCCTCTCTGCAGAATACAAGCCTTGGGAATGGCTGAGTATGCGTCCGGGCGTACGAACCTTCTTAAAGACCAATTACGACGCTCCGGTAGCAGTTCCTTCTATTCTGACGAAATTCAACCTAAATTCCAGAATGGACTTGCGTCTGTCTTATGCTTATGGTTTCCGTACTCCTACAATCCAGGAATTATATATGGACTTCACACATCAAGATAACCACATTACCGGTAATCCTGATTTGAAAGCGGAATACTCGCATAACATTACTGCTTCTTACAATTATCGCATCATTCACAATGAACGTATGCGTTTGACAACTTCTTTAAGCGGTTTTTACAACATGTTTAAAGACAAGATTTCTATTGCACAGAGTATAACAGACCCTACTATCCACACACATTATAACATCGATAATTATAAGACGACCGGTGGTACATTGGAAATTTCTTTTGCTTGGGGCAATTTGAACGCAAACTTGAACAGTTCGGTCATTGGACGCTACAACCGTTATGCCAAAGAGAACAATATCGGTTCACAGTTCCGCTTCTCGCCGGAAGTCAGTTCGAATGTAAACTATACGCTGCCTAAATGGGGAACAAATTTCAGTTTCTACTACAAATTCACAGGAGAGCGTGCTGAATATTACTTGGGATCTGGTATGTCGAACGAAGACTTGGTTTATTTGAGAACAATGCCTTCATATAATTATGCCGACTTCACAATCTCTCAAAGAATCACTTCGTTCTTGAGTTTGAATTTAGGTGTGAAGAACTTGTTTGACCTGACTTCACTTCAAGTACGTTCTGATCAGGAAAGCGTGGGTGTCATGCCCGTCAGCTACATGGGATGCGGACGCAGCTGGTTTTTCGGTCTGAACTTTGACTTAGACGGAAAATTCAAAAAAGGAAAATAAAGATTTAACTAACGATTAAAAAATTCAATACATGAATATAAAATTGATTTTGGCTTCGGCCATCTGTCTCTCCGCTTTTTCTCTTTCGTCATGCGACGATGACGAACATTACATTGATGCTCCTGAAGAGGATGCAGAGATGGTGCTTCAAGGGAAAGTAGGTAATGATGCAAGTGCCAACATGGTATACGTTGACTTTTCTACCAATCAGCAACATGCGGTGGCACGCAGATCTTGGCATTTGGGATTCTACTGCGGTGAAGAATTCCATGTCACTTTGAATCAGTCTCTCTCACGTGCTTGGGCTACTGAGAAGACAGATTTTGCAGCTGTCACAGTTGAGGATGCTGAGAAAGCTCCTAATCTTGCTGCTGGAATGATGGAATTCGGTACCCTTGCCAATGTCAAAATTACAGATGATACCAGTCATGACTTGAACAAGACCTTATTCGGTACCATTGAATCAGAGCCTTCCAAGAGCAAGGTCTTTTTATTGGCTACTGAAGAAATGACGCAATGCAATACATGGTATAAAGTAAAAGTAACCAAGACTTCAAACGGATATAAAGTGGAATATGGTCGTGTGAACGATCAAGAACCTACCGTAAAAGAGATTGCAAAGGATGCAGAAAAGACATTCATCTACTTTTCTTTACAAAATGGGAAAACGGTAGACGTTCCTGAGAAATGGGATATCATGTGGTCCAGTGCAATGGCCAACAACACCATGCCCAACGGAAGAGTCATCTTTGGTCCGGCTAGTGATGTTATTACAACCAACAGCTATAAGGGAGTAGAAACCGCTATCGTCATCGTTGACAAGGTTTGCAGCTATGACGAATTCAGCATGGCTCATCTAAAAGATGTGGAATTCCACAAAGAAGCCGATGTCATCGGAACCTCTTGGCGTACAGCTCCTATGCCAGGCTCCACACCGGGACCTCTTTTTGACCGGTTTTATGTAACGAAAGGAACAGATGGCAGATTCTATAAATATGTCTTCTTGAGTTTCTGTGAAGAAGATGGCGGCGAACGAGGACTTCCTGAATTAATGTTTGCAGCTATAGAACAATAATTATTTTCCAATAGGACTGGCTAGTGCTTTCTTATATGAAGGCATTAGCCATTTGTATATAAAGAACAATCATTTAAAGGACCAAATAACATGAAAAGATTGATTATCACTTTGGCAGCCCTTCTCGCATTCTGCATGACTTGGGCTCAGTCACCAAAAGCTTTCGTGCTTTATGACAAAGACGGGAAACAGGTTGAATACGCAGACATGATTCATCAGATGAGTCAGAAGGATGTGGTTTTCTTAGGAGAAATCCATAATTGTGCCATTGTGCCATTGCACATTGGATGGAAAAACTGATAGTAAAGGATTTACATGCTGTTCATGGAGACAGTCTGATGTTGGGAGCTGAAATGTTTGAGCGTGATGACCAGCTTCTGCTTGATGAATATCTTGGAGGTATCATCCCAGAATCACGTTTCAAGGCAGAAGCTAAGTTATGGGACAATTATGCTACTGACTATGCTCCTATCGTTGAATTCGCCAAGAAACATTCCTTACCTTTCATTGCAACAAATGTAGCACGCCGCTATGCGAACATCGTATCGAAAAACGGTTTTGAAGGGTTAGATGCCGTAAATGAGGATGGCCGCCAGTTCATTGCCCCTCTTCCCATTGAATATATCCCTAATCCGTTAGTTGACGCTTATTTTGCCAATATGCTTCCTCCGACTATGAAAGGAGCCTCAACAGAAAAACTTTCGCAAGCACAGGCCGTAAAAGACGCAACCATGGCTTGGTCTATCTCTCAAAGGCTGAAAGGGAAAATGATTCACCTCAACGGAAGTTATCATTCTACTGGTCATGCCGGCATCATCAACTACTTGAATGTATACCGTCCAGGATTAACGATTGGAACAGTAGAAGTGGTACACCAAGACCAGGTGGAATCTTTGGAAGAAAGTCATTTGGGAAAAGCAGACTTCTTTATCTGTGTTCCCAATACAATGGCAACTACATTTTAATAAGAATGAAACATTAAGACATTTCAATACCAGTGCCAAACAAAAAGGTCTTTTCAATGGTCAAACATTGAAAAGACCTTTTTTCAAGATGCCGTTGTAGCATCCTTTATGGATTACTGCGTTAGAACTTATATCCCGCTTTCAAGAAAAAGGCCATATTATGTGGAGCCTTTCCGCTTGCAATCTTACAGAACCCGAATTCACCGTCCAAACCTGCTGTCCACTTTCCAAAATCCAAGCCAATGCCAAGCTGCAGACCAGCATCGAAACGATTCAAGCCAGGAATCACTTCATGATCTGTTTCTGGAACTCTGGAATCCTCAAAAGTATCCCATCCTACTGTAAAATCATCTACGTCAAACTCTGACTTGCCGCATACACCATAAGCCAAATAGGGACCTGCTGTAAACACCATATCAAAATCGGCGGCCGTTCCTATGTGAAATGCAGCCAACAAAGGCATCTGAAAATAATTCTGGTTTACGCGAATCTTGTTAGACTGAGTTTCTTCATAGCTAGCACCTTTAGAGACCCACATCAATCCTGACTGGAAAGAAACGAGACCCGTAAGAGGAATGTCCAAGCCAACTCCTACCTTCTGGTTGAAGATGCCTTTCGAATTGTCGGCATGCTTACCCATCCAACCACTCATACCTATTCCAAGTTCCATATTCCAGGTAACCTTTGTCTGTGCTGCCATGGTAAGTGTAGTAAATACACAAACCAACATAAGAAATAGTTTCTTCATACTAGTTCATTTTAATGATTATTCTTCACAAAATTAGTAAGATTCAAGCTATTTCCAAATATGAATCAAAAAATCTGAAGGAAAGAATCAATGAGAAGAGACAAAAAAAGAGTTATTCCTTTTACAGGTAAAATAACCTGAAAAGGAATAACTCCACAAATCTCGTATTAAAGTGTCAATTAGAATTTGTATTCGATACCCAATGAAATATTTTCACCATCCAAAGCAACTCCAAAACCGTTACCTGCAAAATTAGCGCAATAATCATCACGATAACCAGCGAAACCAATTTTAGATACCAAGCTGAAGTGACGGTCTAATTTAATAGCCAAACCTGGTTTAACACCAATTTCAAAACCATTAACAGAATCGAAATGTTTTACTTTAGCTGTAGAAAATCCAAAGCCCATATCCAAGAACAAACGAACCACTTTATTCTGGAAGAAAGAGAAACGAGCATAAGGAGCAAAAGCGAAAGCATTTGATGTAAGATGGTCATCTCCATCCCAATCCAAATCCAATTCATCATTGTCATAAGCCTTGTGAGCGAAACCTACAGCAAGACCGATTGCCCATTTTTCGTTCAATTCATAACCAACTTCTGGAGTAATAGTAAATGATGTTTCGTCAATGTCATTGTTTCTCCACAAACTAACGCCACCACCTACATAAATCTCCTGAGCCTGAGCTGCCAATGATACCATCATCACAGCCAAAATCAAAAACATTTTCTTCATAAAAATATTATTAAAAAATTCTATTCTTTGCGTAAGAGATACATTAATAGTGACTGCAAAGGTAGAACTTTTCATGTTATAAAGCATCCTTTATCCTATTTTTTTGAAAAAAAAATATTTATTTATGTCTATTTGCACGTTTACGTCGGATTTCAGCCTTCATTTTTGCTGCACCAGAACCATGCAATCCTGTTATATATGTTTTCTTTTTAGCCTTCGTCTTTACTTTTTCTTCTTTCTTTACAGCAGACTTTGCACCACGGAAAACAATACCTTCCGTCATAATCTTTTCTATATCCATAATTCCGTTTTTTAGGTATGTATCAATCATTATTTTTTCATTCGAAGCGAATGACTTCTACGCTTTCCGCTTCGGCAAACTCTTTCAGCAGGTCAACCAGATACTGCACAGAGTCATCTAATCCTTCTTCTCCACTATAGGCATTCATGATAGTCAACAAGTGGTGAGTCTCTGAGGTAATCTTTGTTCGTTCATTGTCACTGGTAGGCGTTCCTACGCCCCCTACTTCATCACGATAAACCGGCATTCCCTCGATGTTCAATTTACCGCGTCCGATTCCTTCATAAGGTTCACCTGCTTTACCGATACCCAGCACCAATTTCTCACCCTCTATTTTGTCCAGGTCAAATCCTCCTATGGAATGACCGCTATAAATGGAGGCCAAGTTAATCAAGTCGACCAAGGTATCTATCTGATACAGAGGAATACCTCTAAGCAATCTGCGACATAACGCCTCCGATGACGGGCGATACCGACTCGGATCCTTTCCGCATTGCTTGTAAGCCAAGCGTGTAGCCTGTATGGCCGGCATTTCCTTGATGGAATCTGTGGTATACTTCGCACGATAAAGTGCCGTATACTCTTCTATCCGCTTCCATAGAGCCTCGCTATAGGCCGAATTCTTCACCGATGCAAAGACAGCGGCTCCGCGGAACTGAGGCCAAGCTTGTCTGAGTTCATCTGATACTTCAATAACCAGTTTTTTCATTGGGCTTTCATTTTATTTTTTCATCATTATACCCGATAAGATACGACCTGAATGAATTCCAAGTCTGCGGGCTGAGAAGAAGTCTTCTTGCTGAAGATAAGTACATATTCCACACATTTCAATAAAGTCCGGACACACTCCCTTCGCCAGAAGTTGCAACCGGTTAGCTTCAGGCAAATCAATATGCCATTTGGCATAATGCTTGGCAATAGACGGCATGTCAAACCCTGCGGAAAGAAAAGCTTCATACACTTCATCACCCACTTTAAATGACTCAAGAGAGATTCCAGGGCCAATGACAGCATGTACATCTGCCGGTTGAGTTCCAAAGCGTTCTTCCATAAGCGTCAAAGTCCGTTCCACAATCCGAGCTACTGTTCCCCGCCAACCTGCATGTATGGCAGCGACCACTTCATGACGTTCGTCATAACAAAGCACCGGAATACAATCTGCAGTCGAAATGCAAAGACATACCCCTTTGCTTGCCGTCACCAGAGCATCCAAACCTTCCAAGGTTCTCTTTCGGGCAACTGGATCCATCGCAAGGAAAGCCTCATCAACGATTCCTATCTCAGTCTTATGGACCTGATGCGGTATGACCAATTCAGGATTTCCCGGCAACAAGCTTCGCAGAAGAGCCTGATTTCGGGCCACATGTGCCAGAACATCACCACAATAATCATTGCAATTGAAAGATGCATAAGCTCCTTCACTGCATCCACCGTATCGTGTGGTGGAAAAAGAAAAAATGTTGGAATGCGATTTATTCAAACCGTACTCCAACATTCTCTTATTATTTGATAACTGAATGTTCATTAGGGTTGAGGTTCATCGTCCATGTCATACTCCTCATATTCATACTCGAAATCATCGTCTGAATCATCGTCGTATTCATATTCGATTTCTTCATCCTCACCCATATCCTTCAACTCTTTCTGGAGTTTGGACAGGTCTTTGGCGCGATGTACAATGGCTTCGTGACGGACAGCTTCCAACTGGTTGCTTTCCTTATTCAATTCAGCCCATAGCATATCCTTCAATTGTTGGATACCCATATTCGCTACCGAAGAAATGAATACATGAGGAACGTTTTCCGGCAACGTAGGTTCCAGCATGCTAATCAGCTCATCATCCAGCATATCACATTTGGTAATTGCCAGTACGCGCTGCTTGTCGAGCATTTCCGGATTGAACGTAGCCAATTCGTTCAGCAGAATTTCATATTCCTTGCGAATATCGTCTGTGTCACCCGGCACCATGAAAAGGAGCAACGAGTTGCGTTCAATGTGACGCAAGAAACGCAATCCCAATCCCTTTCCTTCACTTGCACCTTCAATGATTCCTGGAATATCGGCCATTACAAACGACTTACCCTCACGGTAAGAAACGATACCCAAGTTCGGTTCCAGTGTAGTAAACGGATAATTGGCTATTTTCGGACGAGCTGCAGACAACGTAGAGAGCAGCGTTGATTTTCCGGCATTAGGAAAACCTACCAAACCCACATCAGCCAACAACTTCAATTCCAGAATCACCATCATTTCCTGCATCGGTTCACCCGGCTGCGCAAAGCGCGGAGCCTGACGAGTAGCCGTACGGAAATGCCAGTTTCCCAAACCGCCGCGACCTCCTTTCAGCAAGATTACCTCTTGTCCGTGTTCAGTAACGTCGCACACATATTCGCCTGTTTCAGCATTATAAACTACCGTTCCACACGGTACATCAATCACCTTGTCTGCACCATCCTTACCGAAACTCTTGTTTTTAGAGCCGTTGCCACCGTGTTCAGCAAACACGTGACGATCATACTTCAAGTGGAGCAAAGTCCAGTAATTACGATTACCGCGTAAAATGACATGACCTCCTCTACCACCGTCGCCACCGTCGGGTCCACCGTTAGGTACGTATTTCTCACGACGCATATGCGCAGAGCCTCGCCCTCCTTTTCCGGAGCGGCAGTAGATTTTCACATAATCAACAAAATTCGATTCAGCCATAATTATAAGTTAAATAGACGGATTCCCGTCCAAAAAAATTAAAGTTTATCTACAGCAGCACAGATGTCAGCAAAGATACCCTCCATGGTGCCAAGACCATTGATGTGCTGGTATTTACCGTCATTCTTGTACCAGTCAATAAGTGGAGCTGTCTGTGAATGATAAACGACGAGACGCTTTTTAATTGTTTCTTCGTTATCATCAGCACGACCTGATTCCTGACCACGTTTGATCAAACGAGTCATCAATTCATCTTCTGGAACTTCCAAGTCAAGCATTACAGAAACTTCCTGACCACGTTCATTCAACATAATCTTCAATGCTTCTGCCTGTGCAATAGTACGTGGGAAGCCGTCGAAAATTACGCCTTTGCTTTCTTTGAAGCTATCTAAAACGCCTGCCAACATATTGATGATCAATTCATCTGGAATCAACTGACCGTTATCGATGAATCCTTTTGCTGTTTTTCCAAGTTCTGTACCGTTCTTGATTTCAGCACGCAATACGTCACCAGTTGAAATATGGTTCAAACCGTATTTTTCTACAATACGAGCACTCTGAGTACCTTTACCAGAACCCGGAGCACCAAAAATTACAATGTTCAACATTCTTTTTTTCTTGAAATTATTTAATATATAGTTGTTATTCAATTACCGTATAGATGTCACGGTAGTTTCTACCTAAACCGTCATAGTCTAGTCCGTACCCAACTATAAAATCATTAGGAATATTCATAGCTACGTAATTGATAGGCAATTCCACCTTCAACTTATCAGGTTTTACCAGCAAAGTAGCAATACGGATTTCCTTCGGATTTCGAGCACGCAAAGTTTCGAGCAGACGCTGCATAGTCAAACCGGTATCAATGATATCTTCTACAATCACTACCGTACGTCCTTCGATGTCATCATTCAGTCCAACAAGCTCTTTTACCTTACCCGTAGTAGAAGTGCCCTCGTAAGAAGCCAATTTCACAAACGAAACTTCACAAGGGATAGTGAGACGCTTCATTAAATCGGCTGTAAACATAAAAGATCCGTTCAATACGCTTATAAACAACGGATTAGTACCTGCCAAATCACGATTGATTTCTTCAGCAACTCTAGTCACTTCTTTCAATATCTGTTCCTCAGGCAAGAATGTAGTAAAAGACTTGTCCTTTATCTGAATTGTATTCATACAATTATGCTATTATTTTTAATGGTGCAAATTTACGTAAAATCCCACAAACTGCCACACATAGCAACGAGTATTTAAATATATTTTGTAAGTAAAATGCAAAGAGTTCGAGTCATTTTTATTAATTTTACCGACAAATTACATATTTATAGAATGAAAATTTTAAGTTGCACCCAACAAAGAGAAGCCGATGCTTATACCATAGAGCATCAGTCCATTCTGTCCATTAATCTGATAGAAAAAGCAGCAGGAATGCTTACGGAAGCTATCTGCAAGCGATGGGATAAATCTCACCGCTTTATTGTATTTGCCGGACCGGGAAACAATGGAAGCGATGCACTGGCTGTAGCTCGTATGCTTTTCCTAAAAAATTACCAAGTCGAGGTTATTCTCTTCAATGTAAGTGGAAACCCCTCACAAGATTGCCTTACCAATATACACCGCCTGAATGAATGCGGCTGCAAAAATTATACAGAAGTCAGTACCAAGTTTGACCCTCCCAAATTAGGTAGCGGTGACATCATCATTGACGGTCTCTTCGGATCTGGATTGGACAAGCCATTGAACGGAGGTTTTGCTGCTGTCATTAAATACATCAACGCCTCACAGGCAACCGTTGTCTCCATCGACATCCCTTCGGGTTTGATGTGCGAAGACAACACCATGAATATCCGACAGAACATTCTGAAGGCCAATCTGACCCTGACCATGCAGATGCCAAAGCTCTCTTTCCTTTTTGCTGAAAACGAAGAGTTTGTCGGTGAATGGGAAGTGCTGAACATTGGTATCAGCCAAGAATTCATAGACCAAGCAGAGTCTCGCTTCTATCTGACTGAAGAAGCAGAGGTTCGCAAGTTAGTAAAGCCAAGAAAGAAATTTGACCATAAGGGAAACTTTGGACACGCCTTGATCGTTGCCGGTTCGTATGGCATGGGAGGAGCAGCCGTTCTGGCCGCTAAAAGTTGCATGCGCTGCGGTGCTGGCCTGCTTACCGTCCACACGCCGGTATGCAACCATTTACTCATGCAAACCACTGTACCAGAAGCGATGGTTCAAGACGATGTAGACGAACGCTTCTTTGCAGAACCCGAAGACTTGGACATCTATCAAGCTGTAGGTATCGGACCGGGCCTTGGCCAAGAAGACATTACCGCACAGGCTACTGTAGATCAAGTAAGCTGCTGCTACATTCCTCTTGTCATCGATGCGGATGCACTGAACATTTTCAGCACCCACCGCAATTACTTGACACGCATCCCCAAGAATGCCATTCTGACTCCACACGTGAAAGAGTTAGAACGTCTGGTAGGCCGATGCAGCAATTCCTATGAGCGACTCACCAAAGCAAAAGAATTAGCCGCTTACCTGCAATGCTACATCGTACTGAAAGGAGCATGGACAGCAGTGATCACCCCTGAAGGAGAATTCCACTTCAACACAACCGGAAATCCAGGCATGGCTACCGCTGGAAGCGGTGATGTTCTAACAGGTATCCTTACCGGATTACTGGCACAAGGCTACACGTCTGAAGAAGCTTGTAAATTGGGAGTGTTCCTTCACGGAAGAGCCGGCGACATTGCAGCCAAAGAACAAGGCCAAATCAGCATGAATGCTTCTGACATCATCGAAGCATTACCAAAGGCATGGAAATCAATAACAGAATAAATAACATCGTATTATGAACAAAAATGGTTTAATAGCAATCGCCATGCTGGCGGCTGCACCGATGTACGCACAGGACATTGCACCGTATGTTCCTGGCGAAGATGAAGGAATCGTCTATTTCCTTCCCAAAACCATGATGGAAATAAATGTTATAGCCACTAAAGTGACTTATACACCGGGCGATTTCTGTCAGTATGCTAATCGTTATCTCCGTATGAATCATGTGACTTCACAACCTGAATCATACTGGAAATTCAAACAGATTGAGGTACGCGGAACGGGAGTTCCAGATTCTACCAAAGCATACATCATGAAACTGAGCGACAAATCGGTAGCTTCAAACATTGAAGTGACCGACAAAAGCCTCATCAGAGCAATCAATACCAATTTACCTGCCAAAGAAGAAAAGACATATAAGTTGGAAAAGTCGGAGCCTAACGAAAACGCACGACAATACATGACGGAAGAAATCCTGATGGCTGGTTCTACCGCCAAGATGGCCGAACTAACGGCCAAGGAAATCTACAATATCCGTGAAAGCAAGAATTTGATTCTACGAGGACAAGCTGACACCATGCCAAAAGATGGAGCTTCATTGAAACTTATCATCGATAATTTGGACAAGCAAGAAAAGGCTTTGACAGAAATGTTTACAGGCATCACACAATCTGAAGACAAACTGTTCACCTTCTATGTAGCTCCTGAAGAAGCTGCTGAAAAGTATGTTGCTTTCCGTTTCTCAGAAAAGTTGGGCGTACTTCCTCGTACAGACCTTGCCGGTGAACCGATTTACATCAAACTGACAAATCCTGTTCCGATGCCTGCTGTTCCTGAAGAAGAAAAGGAGAAAAGCAGGAAAAGACAGAAAGGCATCCTTTACAACATTCCAGGAAAAGGGAATGTCACTGTCAGCTTCAAAGGTAAGAAATTGGTTGAGGACCAGTTACAAGTCACTCAGTTCGGAAGCACCGAATTGCTCGTCAATGACTTGTTCAACAGAAAAATCAATACGCGCGTCATCTTCAATCCTGAAACAGGAGCAATCGTAAAAATCGATAAGGACTGACGCTGAGCTGACAACAGTAAAAAATAAGGGACCGGATTCTCGTGAGAATCCGGTCCCTTATTTTTTACTGTTATCAGCTCAGAGTCAGTCTTTATCGATTTTTACGATTGCTCCTGTTTCAGGATTGTAGA
>RCNI01000925.1_pt1 | contig 16888 bp, 12 predicted proteins | sample 2041151 | NCBI WGS metagenome assembly RCNI01 (sample SAMN09708214, study PRJNA481090) | feces metagenome | isolation source: feces | place: Antarctica: Albino Rookery | reverse complement strand
CGGCCATGAAGTGACCGTGGGCGATGTGGTGCTGCTGGAGGCAGGCGACTCCGTCTGCGCCGACGGCCGACTGCTGGAATCTGCCAGCTTGAAGTGTGCGGAGTCCGCTCTGACCGGCGAGAGCCTCCCGGTGGAGAAGTCCGTGGAGCCGATTGAGGGCGATGTGCCTCTGGGTGACCGTAAGAATATGGTGTTCTCCGGCAGTTTTGTGACCTATGGTCGTGCCCGTTTCTTGGTGACCTCCATCGGCATGGATACCGAGATGGGCAAGATTGCCACCATGCTCAAGAGCACCGAAGAGAAGAAGACCCCTCTGCAGGTCTCTCTCGACCAGTTTGGCCGCAAGCTGTCCATTGGTATTCTAGTCATCTGCGCCCTGCTGTTTGTGGTCAGTGTGGTCATCCGCAAGGAAAATATTATGAATGCCTTCCTGTTTGCAGTGGCTCTGGCTGTGGCAGCCATCCCTGAGGCCCTGTCCTCTATTGTTACCATTGTGCTGAGCTTCGGCACGCAGAAGATGGCACGGGAAAATGCCATCATCCGTAAGCTGCAGGCCGTGGAAGGTTTGGGCAGTGTCAGCATCATCTGCTCGGATAAGACGGGTACGCTGACTCAGAATAAGATGACGGTGAAGAAGCTCTATGTCAACGGCGAGGTTGTCGATGCGGCACAGGCAGACTTCAACGATCCCATTCAGGAGCCTCTGCTCCGGTCTGCACTGCTGTGCAGCGATGCTGTGGTCAATGAAAGCGGCGAAGTGGGCGACCCCACGGAAACCGCACTGGTGCGTCTGGGTCTGGAGCATGGTCTGGATGAGAAGAGCACTCGTGGCAAATTCCCTCGTTTGAACGAACTGCCCTTTGACTCTGACCGTAAGCTGATGAGTACGGTTCATGAACTGTCCGGCGGCCTGGTGATGATTACCAAGGGTGCCGTGGATGTGATGCTGGGCCGTTCCATCCTGACGGAAGAAGAGCGTAAGAACATTGAAATGGTGAACCAGCAGTTCTCTGAGCAGGGCCTGCGTGTTCTGGCCTTTGCCTGCCGTCGGCTGGACAGTGTGAATATTACCCTGCAGGACGAGGATCAGCTCAACTTCCTCGGTCTGATTGCCATGATGGATCCGCCCCGTGAGGAGTCTAAGGCAGCTGTTGCTGAGTGCATTTCTGCCGGAATTCGTCCCATTATGATTACCGGTGACCACCGTATTACCGCATCCGCCATTGCCAAGGAAATCGGCATCATGACCGAGGGTACGGAGGCAGTCGACGGCGCAGTGATTGAGAATATGACGGACGAGGAACTGCGTGAGTTTGTGCCCCGTGTTTCCGTTTATGCCCGCGTGTCTCCGGAGCATAAGATTCGTATTGTCCGGGCTTGGCAGGAGAGAGGCAATCTGGTCGCCATGACCGGTGACGGCGTGAATGACGCGCCCGCACTGAAGCAGGCGGACATCGGTGTTGCCATGGGCATCACCGGCACCGAGGTGGCTAAGGATGCCGCCGGCATGGTGCTGGCCGATGATAACTTCGCTACCATCGTGAAGGCAGTGAAGAATGGCCGAAATGTGTATGCCAATATCAAGCGTGCCATCCAGTTCCTGCTCTCCGGCAATGCTGCAGCTATTCTGACGGTGCTTTATGCCTCTCTGATGGGTCTTTCCGTGCCGTTTGAGGCAGTGCATCTGCTGTTTATCAACCTGTTGACGGACTCTCTGCCTGCTATCGCCCTTGGCCTTGAGCCTCACACCGAACAGGTGATGAAGGAAAAGCCCAGATCTCGTGATGAAGGCATCCTCACTAAGGAGTTCCTCACCAGTGTGGTTACCGAAGGTTTGGTGATTGCCATTGCTACCATCGTTGCCTTCCATATCGGTCTGGCTAACGGCGGCGCCGCAGTGGGCAGCACCATGGCCTTTGCAACTTTGTGCCTGAGCCGCCTGTTCCATGGCTTCAACTGCAAATCCGTGAAGCCGGTTCTGCTGAAAAAGCAGTTCTGGAACAATAAGGCCCTGCTGGGTGCGTTTGTCATCGGTGCGGTGCTGTTGGCTTGCGTCCTGCTGATCCCTGTGCTGGGTCCCCTGTTCAAGGTGGCAGTTCTGCCTTGGAAGCTGATTAGCGCCATTGTGGGTCTTGCGTTCAGCAGTATGCTGATGATTCAGCTGCTCAAGGCAATCCTTGCCAAGGTGGGCAACAAGTAAAAAGGTCCCGATGTACCGTGTTTTGTACGGTATCGGGTAAATCTACGGATAAAAAGCAGTGTGACAATCTGTCACACTGCTTTTTTTAATGGAGCAGAGGACTGGAAATTTACACTGATTCCAAATTAAAATTACCAAAATTATCCAAATGAAAGAATGCGTAATTTCCAACCCGAAGAGAAAGAAAATGAGCCTGTTTTTGCTACTTTCGGCCGATTGGAAAGGAGCAAAGATGGAAACTTATGAAAGGGTCATTTCTGAAATAACTTTCTATAATGGCTATATTTTGTGATGTTTTTAGCAATTTGAGTTTGAAGGGAAAATGCATCAGAAAAACATCGAGATTTATAGAAAAAAATGGCTTTGGGTGTTGCGGAATCTTGAAAATCTGTTATAATGAACTTGAAAATTAGCAATTGCTAAATTTTGTTTCAAATCGAACTAAATTTCTTTTTACGCCGATTTGAAAAAAATTTGCAGTGTGCCTTGTGAGCACCGCTTTTGCAGGGAAAATGATGCAATCAATCAGAAAATTCGGGTAAATGGAAACATTTGGTCGGATGAATGACGGTTGTGTGCGGTACAGAACCCTGAAAAGACCTGCTTTGCCCCGAAAACGGGCGGTGGGAGGCCTTGACATTCCTTCTGCATGGGTTGATACTTAGAAGGTACGAGTTTGCTGAGAGAAGCTCAGAATTTGTAGTTCTGGGCAAGAATGAGGAGGTCAATTGTGAATAAAGAATGGACAGGTTTTGTTCCCGGTGTGTGGGAACACGAGATCAACGTGCGTGATTTCATCCAGAAGAACTATACCCCTTATGATGGAGACGACACCTTCCTGGCAGGTCCCACCAAGGATACTGAAGAGCTCTGGGCTCAGGTTATGGACCTGACCAAGAAGGAGCATGAGGCAGGCGGCGTTCTGGACATGGACACCCGCACCATTTCCACCATCGTCTCTCATGGCCCCGGTTATCTGAACAAGGAGAAGGAGACCATCGTTGGTTTCCAGACCGACAAGCCCTTCAAGCGTGCTCTGATGCCTTATGGCGGAATCCGCATGGCAAAGAAGGCCTGCGAGGATAACGGCTATCATGTCGATCCCGAGATCGAGGAATTCTTCACCATCCATCGTAAGACCCACAATGCTGGTGTTTTCGATGCTTATACCCCTGAGATGCGTGCTTGCCGCAGCAACCACATCATCACCGGTCTGCCCGATGCCTATGGCCGTGGCCGTATCATTGGTGACTATCGCCGTGTTGCTCTGTACGGTGTGGATCGCCTGATTGCTGATAAGAAGCATCAGAAGGAGACCACTCGTATCATCATGTACTCCGATGTTATTCGTGAGCGTGAGGAACTGAGCGAGCAGATCCGTGCTCTGGAGGATCTGAAGAAGCTGGGCGAGATCTACGGCTTCGATATTTCCAGACCCGCAAACAATGTGCAGGAAGCTATCCAGTGGCTGTACTTCGGCTATCTGGCAGCTGTCAAGGAGCAGAACGGCGCCGCAATGAGCCTGGGCCGTACCTCCACCTTCCTGGACATCTACGCTCAGCGTGACCTGGCCAGCGGCCTGTTCACTGAGGAGCAGATTCAGGAGTTCGTCGACCACTTCATCATGAAGCTGCGTCTGATCAAGTTCGCTCGTACTCCCGAGTACAACGATCTGTTCTCTGGCGATCCCCAGTGGGTTACCGAGTCCATCGGCGGTGTCGGCATCGACGGCCGTCACATGGTCACCAAGATGAGCTATCGTTATCTGCACACTCTGTCCAACCTGGGCACTGCTCCCGAACCCAACCTGACGGTTCTGTGGTCCACGCGCCTGCCCATGAACTTCAAGCGTTTCTGCGCTAAGACTTCCATCGAGTCCTCCAGCATCCAGTACGAGAACGACGACCTGATGCGCGTCACTCATGGCGATGACTACGCCATTGCTTGCTGCGTGTCCTCCATGCGTATCGGCAAGGAGATGCAGTTCTTCGGCGCTCGTGCCAACCTGGCAAAGTGCCTGCTGTACGCTATCAACGGCGGCGTCGATGAGATCAGCAAGAAGCAGGTCGGTCCTAAGTATCGTCCTGTGGTCGGCGATTATCTGGACTATGACGATGTCATGGCCAAGTATAAGGACATGATGGAGTGGCTGGCTCGCGTGTATGTCAACACCCTGAACATCATCCACTACATGCATGATAAGTACTGCTACGAGAAGCTGCAGATGGCTCTGCATGACAAGAAGGTCACCCGTTGGTTCGCTACCGGTATCGCTGGCCTGTCTGTTGTGGCTGACTCTCTGTCCGCTATCAAGTATGCTAAGGTTAAGTGCATCCGTGATGAGGATGGCATTGTCACCGACTTTGAGGTGGAGGGTGACTTCCCCAAGTACGGCAACGATGATGACCGCGTGGACGAGATTGCTTCCGAGCTGGTTGAGACCTTCATGGGCTATGTGAAGAGCAACCACACCTATCGCGGCGGTATCCCCACCACTTCCATTCTGACCATCACCTCCAATGTCGTGTATGGTCGTAACACTGGCTCTACTCCCGATGGCCGTAAGCGCGGCGAGCCCTTCGCTCCCGGCGCCAACCCCATGCACCATCGTGACTCTCATGGCGCTGTCGCCAGCCTGGCATCCGTGTCCAAGCTGCCCTTCAGCGAGGCTCAGGACGGTATCTCCAACACCTTCTCCATCATTCCTGGCGCACTGGGCAAGGATGATCAGATTTTTGCTGGTGATCTGTCTGTTGAGATGGATGAGTTTGAGTCTGAGAACTGATTTTGTTCCGAAAGGAATAAGATAAAAAAGGATCGAGGCGATTGCTATGCAGGAAAAGAAAGAAGCAGAACGCATTGACGAGTTGATTGAACGCATTGATGCGTTTATGGCAAACGGCGGCGGTCATATGAATGTTAAGGTCAAGGGCAAGGACGGCGAAGTTGCGGTTGAGCGCTGCGCCACTTGCTGCGGCGAATTCAGCGATTCTGTCTGTAACACGCCGTCGAAAGAATAATCGTATTACGAGAAAGGAACGATACTATGGAAGCAAATACTCAGCAAATTGACAACCTGGTCGATCTGTTGGATGGTTACGCCACTAAGGGCGGCCACCATCTGAACGTGAACGTTTTCAACCGTGAGACTCTGCTGGACGCTCAGGCTCATCCTGAGAAGTATCCTCAGCTGACCATCCGCGTCTCTGGCTATGCTGTCAACTTCAATAAGCTGACCAAGGCACAGCAGGATGAGGTTATCTCTCGTACCTTCCACGATAGCATCTGATTCTATGGCAGAGTTGAAGGCACGGGTCCATTCGCTGGAAAGCTTTGGTACGGTGGACGGTCCTGGTGTGCGTATGGTGGTATTCCTGCAGGGATGTCCTATGCGTTGCCTCTATTGCCATAACCCGGATACATGGGAAGTGAATGCCGGCACCGAAATGACGGTGGATGACATTCTTGCCCAGTATGATCGTAATGTCTCCTTCTATAAAAGGGGAGGCATTACGGTCACTGGCGGTGAACCGCTGCTCCAGATGGATTTCGTCATGGCTTTGTTCAAGCGGGCAAAGCAGGAGGGTATCCACACCTGTGTGGATACTTCCGGAATCACCTTCCGTCCGGATAACCCGGAGGTAGTGGCTCGATTCGACGCCTTGTGCGAAGTGACGGATCTGTTCCTGCTGGACATCAAGCATGTGGACCCGGAGAAGCATCGTGAGCTTACGGGTCACAGCAACGAGAATATTCTGGCTTTTGCCCATTATTTGGCGCAGAAGAATCAGGCAATTTGGGTGCGGCATGTGGTTGTTCCGGGAATTACCGACTCCGAAGAGGAGTGGACGGCGCTGGGCAGGCTGATGGCAGAACTGCCGAATGTGAAAGCACTGGAGGTACTTCCGTACCATACCATGGGCGTAGTCAAGTATGAGAAGCTGGGCATCCCTTATCCTTTGAAGGGTGTGCCTGCGATGGACAAAAAGACTGCGGTGCATGCGCGTGAGGTCATTATGGCAGCGCGCGATGAAGCATTGCACCATTAATATCAGCGAGATGAAAAGTGCCGACCATTGGTCGGCACTTTTTTTATGAAGGTGAAAGATGGTTGTTAGGGGACAGGGAAGCGTGGCAAGAGCGTCATAGGAAGCGGCATGTTGTTGGTTAGAAAGAAATCAATGATAGCAGCAAGTGTCACGCTGTATTGGTGTTATCGTTTTTTCTGTTACTGTAACATTGCTACCGGGAACGGGGAAGAAGCGTGATTCCCTGCGTTGTGGTTCGTTTTATCACATTAGAACGGCTGAAGGAGTTGTCACATTAGTGAATTTTTTGGCCATTCTGTGAGATCAGCCATTCGACAAACCAAGCTGCATGAATCCGTTCGCGTTTCTATCAATATAATAGACCTCTGACTGAGAAAAACGGGCGAAGCTGATGTCAGCTTCTCCCGTTTTTTGGAGCAGGTAAAGGGAGTCGAACCCTCCTATTGAGCTTGGGAAGCTCACGTTCTACCGATGAACTATACCTGCAAAACCTTTGTTATTGTAGCATGGAATCCGGAAAAAAGCAAGGGGAAACAAAACGAAATCCGCCTCACCGAAAGGTGAGGCGGATAAAATTCGTATTAGCCGACATACTTCATGCCGGAAGCTTCGGTGACAGGGTTGGCTTCCATCTGCTCGTCGAGCCACTCACCGTACTTGTTCTGCTGCACATTGGCAATGCAGACACTCTTCCAGTAGGGGAGATCGCTGACGCCTTCAAAGAAGACAAGATAGTAGCTGTTGTCCTCGGGGGACTCAAAGAGCTGATAATCACCGTGGACACGGCCTGCGTCGAAGATCCACTGAGTCATAGTGTCGTTGAAATGACGCTTAGAGACATTCTCTCTCAGACCGCCGGGATAGCTCTTGTCGGCGGAAGCGTTGGTGTAGACCTGAGCAAAATCCTCAGAAGTCTTTCCGGTTTCCTCAAAGTTAGCCAGAATCTTCTCGGCACGAGCCTTGCAGTCCTCCATGTCGTAGTTGCCTTCCTGATCGCTGGCAGCGGCAACACGCAGCACACGGAGGTTCATGCCGTTGTACTCGTCCAGCTTACGGTCGTTGACATAGATAGCGAAGTAGCCGATCACCTCATCGGTGGAGGCGTGCTTGTTCTCAACCAGACCGTAGGAACCAGCCTGATGAGAGGTGTCAGCCATCCAGTCGGCATAACCGGAGTGGGAGATGCCGCCCATGTTGGAGTCATCCACAGCCTCATAGGTGTTGGCCAGCTTTTCTGCTTCAACGGGGTTGCCGGCAACCAGAGCATTCAGAATCTCCTGAGCGTGAGCCTCAGCCTCCTTGCGGTTGGCCTCGATGGTCTCTGCATCCAGAGGAACCTCGCCCTTGTCGGGATCCTTAGTCGTGGTCTCAAAGGGAACCAGATAGCAGTTATAATCAATGGTGTCCAGATCGGCAGTGTGCTCCTGATAGAAGGCGTTGATGTCCTCCTCGGAAGCATCCATTTCCTTCATCATTTTGCTGCCATATTCGCCGGCCAGCTGAATCTCAGTCAGGATGCGGGTGTAATCCTCAATGGTCATGTACTTGCCGTAGGTGGCTTTGAGGTAATGCTCCTCAGTAGTGCCGTAGAGGGTGGCGTAGGACTCAGCATTGATCAGAGCCTTCTCTACATCCTCCTGACCCTGTTCACTCAGCTCGTAGCCAGCCTCGCGTGCCTTGTTTGCGAGGACAACGACGCTGTTCAGAGAGGTCAGAGCATTGTCAGTGAGGACGTCATGCCAAGTAAATCCGTCATAGGCTTCCTGCTCATCCAAGGGCTTCTTCGGATCCAAACCGTAAGCCTCGGTATTGTTACCGTAGCCGTTCAGCGTGGAGTAGTAGAAGTAGTCCAGATCGACGACCTTGTATTCCTGATCACCGATGGTAGCGGCAGTGGTTCGCTTCTGAATGAAACCGCTGTCCCAAAACAACAAAGCGGCAATCAAAACAGCGACAAGGACACCGATCACAATGTAAAGAATGCTCTTGCGTTTGGCCTTGGCTGCAGCAGTCTGGGCCTCCATTTTCTTCTGGTTGAGACCGTCGGCCCCAAGTTTGCGCTCTTTCTTATTTCTGGATGCGCTCATGAATGAATCAATCCTTTCTGTGTCGGAAGAAAGATCCTCCGCGTTCAGAATACACAACAGTATACAACAACAATGCAAAAGTTTCAATACTAATCATATATAATAGATGAAACTACAAAAAAATGTCCCGAAGGAAACCTCCGAGACAGAAACTGTACATAAAAACCCCGCCGCGGCCGTGTGACCTAAAATGTGCCTGCGTAAGTGCAGGTGGGCCGCCTCCGTTTGGGATCTCTGCTTCCAACATCCAGCCGAAGCCGGGAGGCCTGCAATCCTCCAAACGAGTATACCGGCAGCCCATATTAAAATTGTAGGCCATAAAGAGAGCCATCACGCACCCGGCAGGGATTTTTGCGTAAAAAATTAGGATTCGCTGTCGTCTTCGTCCTCGTCGTCAAACAGGGACTCCATAAACAGATCGTAAACAGCGTTCAGTTCCTTTTCGTCGTCCACGGATTCGAGAGAATCGTCCTCTTCGCCAACGCCGGGGACGCTGCGCAGGATGATCAGACCGAAATCCTCGCTGTCTTCATCCTGACCTTCTTCCAGAGTGGGGAAGAACGCCATATAAAGATTTCCCTTGTATTCAATGGTGTCGAGGTATTCCAGTTCAAACTCGTTACCCTCGTCATCCGTCAGGGTGATAAATTCGGCTCCGTATTCTTCGCTCATGTTTCTCACCGACCTTTCACCCGTATTGTAACCTGAGTTTGCAGAAAATGCAAGAGAAAGAAATCGCAAACTTTGCGAAGCGGGTCATACGCCCAGATCCTCCAGCAGCTGATGCATTTCCTGCTCCGAGTGGACAACAATCCCGTCTTTCAGCATGAGGCGGTCCTGTTCGGGGAGTGCATACACGGAAATTTCCGTGTGAATCCAGGGGATTCCGTCTCGCATCACACAGACCTTTCCATCCTGCTCCGTTATCGTCAGCGTATGCAGGGGGTCACGGTAAGTTGCGTGATCGGCCGTTGTTTTCACCTGAATCTGAGCTGCTGCGGGGCGGGAAGAAACCCGGCGGGGAAGGAAACTAAGGGCAAGAAGCAGCAGTGCCGCGGCGAGAAGAGTGCCGATGCACAGGAGCCGGTAACGAATGTCTTTCTGCATAGTAAAATCACCTACCAGAGACAGTATTCCCTGAAAAAGGGAATAATAAACAGCGAAAAAGTAAAAATAAATTAAGAAATAAAGCAGAATTTCAAGGATACATGATTTGACAAGTATGCTATAATGTATCTTGGTTATTTCTGAAATCCTCTCAATCTGCGGCTTTTCCGCAGACAATTTCCACCGGAGGTGGTTTATTTGGCAAAAAAGACAAACAATCGTGCAGGAGATTCTCAGGCGCTGCATATCACCGGTGTCGTGTTCAAATGGATCGGCATTGTGTTGGGAACGCTGCTCCTGATTGGAATTGTCACGGGTCTTTTCATGCTTGTCCATGTGAAAACCTACATTGACGATGTGATTATTCCTCAGGCAGAGGAGATGCAGACGGGCCTGAATGTGACGGCCTATGATCCCAGCCTGTCCTCCACTATGTACTACATCGATCCGGCGACCGGTGAACAAGTGGAGATGATGACGCTGTACTCTGAGGAGAACCGAATTTGGGTTCCCTATGATGAGATGCCTGAAAACCTGATCAATGCCACTGTGGCCATTGAGGACAAGCGTTTCTTTGAGCATCATGGTGTGGACTGGAAGCGTACTGCCGCTGCCGTGGTGTATATGTTCACCGGCAAGAGCGTGCAGGGCGGTTCGACCATCACCCAGCAGCTCATCAAGAATGTTTCCCAGAACGATGATGTGACGGTAAGCAGAAAGGTGCTGGAGATTTTCTCTGCTCTGGAATTTGAAAAGAACCATGACAAGAAGGACATCCTTGAGCTGTACCTGAATTACATTTATTTGGGGCGCAGATGCAATGGTGTCTATACTGCAGCACATCGCTACTTCGATAAGGAAGTGCAGGACCTGACTTTGGCGGAAAGTGCCTGCCTGATCAGTATTACCAATAACCCGTCCCTCTATGATCCTGTAAGCCATCCGGACAACAACCTGAAGCGTGCTCATACAGTCATTCTGGAAATGGCCAAGCAGGGCAAGATCAGTGAGGAAGAGAAACTGGCTGCGCTGGCGGAGATGGGCTATTATCCCGACGGACAGGACGAGAAGGGAAATGACCGGTTCAGCTATAATCCGGAGCAGGTCACCATCCAGTTCGTCAATAAGGAAGCAATCGAGGCCGAAGTGGGCGAGATTAACTCCTACTATGAAGATGCTGTGATCGATCAGGTGCGTGATGACCTGATGGAGAAGTACGAAATGACCAAGGAAGCGGCCAGCCGTCTGATCTTTACCGGCGGTCTGTCCATCTATACCTGCTTCGATCCTGCGGCGCAGGCCAGCGTGGATGCGATCTATCAGGATCCGGCCAACTTTGAGGACTATGTGTCCCGTACCGGCCAGCCCCTGCTGTCCGCCATTACGGTGGTGGATAATGCCACCGGACGCGTGGTGGCTCTGGGCGATAACCGACCGAAGGACATCAACCGTGGTTATGTGTTGCCCACGGATACCAAGAGACCGCCTGGATCTTCCATCAAGCCCCTGTCCGCATACGCACCGGCACTGAATGAAGGCTTGATTACCCCCTACTCTGCGGTAGACGATTCTCCCTTTATGGTGAATGACGGTAAGCCTTGGCCCCGTAACTCCAACCGCAAATACTCCGGACTGACCAGCATCTACGAATCTGTGGTTCACTCCCTGAACACCAGTGCCGTTAAGACGGTGGATCTGGTGGGCCGAGAGAAGTCCTTCGAGTATATGGAAAAGCACTTTGGTATCAGCAGCCTTGTGTCCTATATGGAGGGCGTCAATGGAAAGGTGTATTCTGACATTGACTACGCTCCTCTGGCTCTGGGCGGCTTGACCACCGGTGTGTCCACCTTTGAAATGGCAGGAGCCTATTCTGTGTTCCCCCGCAACGGCATCTTTATCGAGCCCCATCTCTATACCAAGGTCGTTGATAAGGATGGCAATGTGGTTCTGGAGTACGATGAAGCCGGTACGCCCACGCTGACGGAGGGCACTTGCTTCTATATGAACAATATGCTGGAAGGCGTCGTCCGTGAGGGTACCGGTACCAAAGCCGCCATCTCCGGAATGCGTTGTGCCGGTAAGACCGGTACTACCACCAGCAAGTATGACCTGTGGTTCTGCGGCTATACTCCGTACTATACTGCGGCTGTGTGGGTCGGTTACGACCAGAGCGAGATCATTCAGTCCTCCGGTAACCCCACTCCCACGCTGTGGAGGAAGGTTATGAGCGGTCTGGTGGACGGCAAGGAGAATAAGCCCTTCCCCCAGCCCAATAAGGATGTTGTCACTGCCACTTATTGCACCAAGAGCGGCGATCTGGCAACCTCTGCCTGTACGCTGGCCGGTTGTGCCGCTACCGGCTATTACTTGGCTGGAGATGAGCCCACCTCGTTCTGTTCCCTGCATACCACCATCAAGGTTTGCAGCGGCGAGCATGTGGAAGGCGAGGAGCCTGTCTATCATGTTGCCGGCGAGTATTGTCCGGAGGAGAGCGTGAAGGAAATCGGCGTTCTGGACTTTGCGCGTGATGAGGTTGCAGGTTCCGTGTCTGTGGGCGACAGCAATCAGTTGAAGTCCTGGATCGAGGCACAGGGTCCTTGTCCGTACCACACGGCAGATTGGAAGAAAAATCATGCACTGATGAGCCAGCAGGAGATTCTGGTAAGCTCTCCTGATTTCAAGAAGAAGGTGGGCGATGCGCCCTTTGCCATCGGTGCGTACAGTGTGGATGGAGCCGGCAATCCCGGCGGTGCGCTGACCTATACGGTGGATAATCCCAGCGTTGCTACGGTGGAATCCAATGGTACCGTAACCATTGTGGGACCGGGCACGGCAAAGGTAACTGTCAAGGCGGCTGCGACTGCCCATGCTCCTGAGGTGAGTATGACCATCACCATTCGCGTGAAAGGCGATGGAGATGGAGGAAACAGCGGAGTTTTGGATGGACTCGAAGACCTCTTTGGTTGAGTTGATCTAAGTAATAAAAAACGGAGCGGAGCCGTATGGCTCTGCTCCGTTTTTCATTCATGCAAAGAATCAGAGGATTCCGGCGGCAGATAACTGATTAGTACCGCAGCCAGCACCGGAAATAGAATCAGCCCCTTGAAGCCCCATAGTTTTGCTCCTAAAAGAGCGCTGAGCAGCGACAGACAGGTGGGAAGATGCAGGTGAGTCCCAACCAGCTTTGGCTCTAAAAAGGTTCTGGTGGACCAAGCAACCGCCCAAAGCAACAGTAGTCCCAGACTTCGCAGCGGATCGTGCATCAAATACAGTGCGCCGGACCAGGGAAGAAGGACCAGACCGCTTCCAATCATGGGAATCACATCCACCAAAACCACAACACCGGCCAGAAAGGGAGCGTGCTGGATGCGGAGCATCAATAACCCCAAGGTTAGCTCTACCCATAAAATACCCGAGAGGGAGAGCTGTGCCTTGCCCCAGCAGGTCAGCCGCTTGTGAGCCTCTCGTCGGAATTGTTCCAGCTTTTGCCGCCAGTCGGGAGGAAGCACCTTCATCAGCAGATTATATAGCTCCGCATACCCCACACAGCAGCAGAAAAGAAAGAGCAAAAATAGGCCCAGTGCCGTGAGTGCCCGGGGCAGGGACATCACCCAGCCGGAGCTGATCGAGCCCAGCTGAGCCAGAATGCTGCGAATGATTTCACCGCTTTGGCTTTTTAATTGATTCATCAGGCGATGAACCGTGCCTTGCATCTGCGGCGGCAAAGCGGTGAGGAACGGATAGAACCATTCCTCAGGGCAGATGGGCTGAGCCAGTGAATGAGCTAGGGAGGACAGCAGAGTCTGTAAGGATTGTGCTAAAACGACAAAACCGTAGCCCATCAGCAGAGCGATGGGGGCAAGAAGTAAAAACAGAAGCAGTAAGGTGGAAAGCCAGTGGGGAATCCGGTGTTTTTCCATGCGTTGAATGGGTGCTTGAAAACACCCGGCCAGCAGAAAGGCAAACAGGAAAGAAGTGACAATTCCTCGGGTTGCAGGCAGGGCCAACAGCAGAACAGAAAGGGCCAAAATAGCGATTTTGCGTCTGATTACCTTCAAAAAAGACAACTCCTGACATAATAGTGTGCAAAACGATCAAAAGCAGAACGGGAAATGAGGTTGAATTTGGCGGTATAGCACTTGAATTCACTAAAGTGCTATGGTATCATTTGAAGAAGATAAACACAAATGACCGCCTGCAGCGGACGATGAGGTGAGCGTTTTGGATCATACCCCCAGATACTTTATTGTGGAATCGGACAAACTGCCTGAAGTGTTTTTGAGGGTGGTTGAAGCCAAGCGAATGTTGGAGCTTCGAGAAGTTGCAACGATCAATGAGGCCGTTCAGCGTGCCGGAATCAGCCGCAGTGCCTTTTACAAGTACAAAGATTCGGTCATGCCTTTTAATGATATGATGCGAGGTCAGATTGTAACGCTCCGATCGATCCTTCGGGATGAGCCGGGCGTGTTGTCCTCCATCCTGAATATTTTTGCCGCATCGGGCACAAATATCCTGACCATCAATCAGTCCATTCCAGTGAATGGTGTAGGTGCAGTGACCATCAGTGCGGAAACCTCTTCCATGACGGGGGAACTGGACGATTTGATGCGTCAGCTCAACCAGCTCCATGGTGTGGTACAGTTTGAAATTTTAGCCGGATAAGCACGGCAAACATAAGATAGAGAGCAGAGGTGCAGTATGATCAATGTAGCAATCCTGGGCTTCGGTACCGTAGGTTCCGGTGTCGCAGAAGTAATTTATAACAACAAAGCCTTGATTGCCGACTACATGGGAGAAGAAGTGGCGCTGAAGTATGTGTTGGATGTCCACGATTTTCCTGACAGCATATTCGCTGACCGGGTGATTCATGATTTTTCCATCATTGAACAGGACCCTGAGGTGGATGTGGTGGTGGAGACCATCGGCGGTGCACGCATTGCACTGGAGTTTACCCGCCGTGCCCTGATGGCCGGTAAGAGTGTGGTGACTTCGAATAAGGAGCTGGTGGCCACCCATGGTGTTGAGCTGATGAAGATTGCCGAGGAGAAGCAGGTTTCCTACCTCTTTGAGGCCAGCGTGGGCGGCGGAATTCCCGTGATTCGCCCCATGTGCCAGTGCTTGGCAGCCAATCGGATCGAGGAAATTTACGGTATTCTCAACGGAACTACCAATTACATTCTGACTCGAATGATTCGGGCAGGATTGTCTTTTGAGGATGCACTGAAGGAGGCACAGCAGAAGGGCTATGCCGAGCAGGACCCCACCGCGGATATCGAGGGTGCGGACGCCTGCCGCAAGATCTGTATTCTTGCATCCCTTGCCGTTGGACGGCATATTGCACCGGAGTATATCCCGACTGAGGGCATTACCGGCATCACTCTGCAGGATGTAGACTTCGCCAAGCGAGCAGGAATGAAAATCAAGCTCTTGGGCCGAATGATCCGCCGTGAGGACGATAAGGTTTGCGCCTATGTGGCGCCGCACCTTGTTGCAGAGGATACACCTATGGCTAATGTGGTGGATGTGTTTAATGCCATCAATGTGCGCGGAAACGCAGTTGGGGATGTGATGTTCTACGGCCAGGGAGCCGGAAAGATGGCAACTGCCTCTGCGGTTGTGGCAGACATCCTGGATGCAGCCAAGCGAAAGCAGAGCCGAAAGCGCTGCTTCTGGACGGAAGGCGGAGCGGATGCGGTGTATTCCCTCAGTGAAGTGAAGAGCTGCTGGTATGTCCGTGCTTCGGATCTGGCAGAAGTACCTGCCGGCTGCACGGTGCTTTCCAAGGAGACTGACAGTACTGTGGCGTTCCTCACGGAAGATGCCCTCAGTGAGCAGGAGCTGCTGGCAAAGCTGCCTCAGGGATTGGCTCAGGTACACTATCGTGTGCTGGATTGATAAATTCTATGCGTCCTGACTTCGGTCAGATAAATCTGGATATATTGGAGGTCGAGAGGTCACATGGGACTGATCGTACAGAAATTTGGCGGATCCTCCGTGGCGAATGCGGATAAAATCCGTAATGTTGCCAAGATCATCACGAAAACCTATGATGACGGCAACGATGTGATCGTGGTTCTGTCCGCCCAGGGCGATACCACGGATGATTTGATTGCAAAAGCGGGAGAGCTGAACAGCAAGCCCTCCAAGCGTGAAATGGATATGCTCCTTGCCACCGGTGAGCAGCAGTCCATCGCATTGTGTGCCATGGCTATTGAAGCCATGGGCTACCCGGTCATTTCTCTGACCGGCTGGCAGGTTGGTATGAAGACCAACTCCTCTTACGGCGGCGCACGCATTAAGCGTGTGGATTGTGAGCGAATCCGTGCGGAACTGGATAAACGCTGCATTGTGATTGTGGCAGGTTTCCAGGGTGTAAATAAGCGGGATGATATCACCACGCTGGGCCGTGGCGGCAGTGATACCTCTGCGGTTGCTCTGGCTGCCTCTCTGGGCGCAGATCTTTGCCAGATCTATACCGATGTGGATGGCGTCTATACTGCAGATCCTCGTAAGATCAAGGGTGCCCGGAAATTGGAGGAAATCTCCTTCGATGAAATGCTGGAGCTGGCATGCCTTGGTTCTCAGGTGCTTCATAATCGCAGCGTAGAGATGGCAAAGCGCTATCATGTCAATATGGAGGTTCTCTCCAGTTTTTCCGGTTTGCCCGGAACGAAAGTGAAGGAGGTCGTAAAGCCCGTGGAAAATTCTCATATTGTAGGTGTTGCAAAGGATACCGATATTGCACGCATTGCGTTGGTGGGTCTGAGTGATCGCCCCGGCATTGCGTTCCGTGTTTTTTCTCTGCTTGCAAAGCGCAAGATCAATGTGGACATCATTCTGCAGTCCATTGGCCGCGAAGAGTCCAAGGACATCAGCTTCACTGTGTCTAAGGCGGATGTGGATGCCGCCCGTGATATTCTGGAAGAGTACAAGGAAGCAATCGGGTTCCAGTATGTCCATGTGAGCGAGGATGTGGCCAAGATTTCCATCGTTGGCTCCGGCATGATCAATAACCCCGGCGTTGCCGCAGATATGTTCGGCGCACTGTATAACGCCAATATCAACATTAACATGATTTCTACCAGTGAGATCAAAGTTTCTGTTCTGGTGGATATTCGTGATGCGGACCATGCAGTGCAGGTCATCCATGACAAGTTCTTTGCTGAGTTCGGCTGATAAGCTGGCTTGACAGGTTCAAACGAAGATACAGCCCGATGCTCAGCATCGGGCTGTTGTTCTTGTAGAAGGGAAGAGAAACTCTGATGGCAAAGAAAAATAGAAAAATGAAAAATAATGGTTGACAAATGGAGTTTAAAATCGTATAATAAGCAATGTTGATACGACATAAACAACTGCATATGGGGGTATAGCTCAGCTGGGAGAGCGCTTGAATGGCATTCAAGAGGTCAGCGGTTCGATCCCGCTTATCTCCACCAAGAAAGTTC
>RCNI01000924.1_pt1 | contig 16903 bp, 30 predicted proteins | sample 2041151 | NCBI WGS metagenome assembly RCNI01 (sample SAMN09708214, study PRJNA481090) | feces metagenome | isolation source: feces | place: Antarctica: Albino Rookery | reverse complement strand
GATACCTTCCAAACCATCTTGAATTGGAGTTGACGATGAAAAAACTCCATGAGAATATGCATTAAATTTATTACATAATAAATTATTGTTTGTAGTTTGATAATTAAAATTAAATAATAAATCGTTTTTTATAGTGAACCAACAAGCATCTGCACTATCTGCCCATTTACCTATATTTTCACTAGAAGTTAAAACCACTCTTCCTATTTTTTGCATTACATAACAACCATCATCTTTATTATAGATTAAGTCTTTAACCCCACTTGGTAGTCCTTTTAAACCACCCTCAAACGGTAACTTATATTCAATTTTATCTTTTGGAACTTCTTTAGATTCTTTATCGTTACTACAAATATTAATTTTACTCTCTTCGGTTTCCCCAATAGATTTTATACCTTCAAAATAAAGTGGAGTATACTTATTACTGTAATCACCTTCTAATAAATAAACTTCGCTAATTTCAACTAAATCATCTGTACTAGCAGTATTGTAAATATAAAAGACAATTTTATCATTTGTAAACCCCTCAGCTTTTGTTGGAAAAGTTTTTTTATGCGTTCCTACTGTCTTTTCGATTAAGAAATCAAGATAAGAGTTATTACCACCAACAGAAATTGAATTATCTCCTATATTTTGTTTTAAAGTATAAATTATAGTGTATGTGGTAGATGGTTTTAAGCTAACATTTAAACTAATAATTTTCGTTGCTATCGATTGACTTGTTCCATTAGAATGAATAGTAAAACTATCTTTCTGCGGATTTAATAAATTTTGGTAAGTCATACCTTCCAAAGTTATATCTTCTATTCTTCCATCTAGCGTATTCTCGCATTTTAAATTGTGTCCTTCGTAAGCAAGTTCTTGATTGGTTTTTAATCCATTTTGTAATTTATTTAAATCTATTCTTATTTGTGGTATATTTGTGCTTCCATCTAATCCATTTATAAACTCTTTTGCACTCTTTATACTTGCATCAAGTTGAGGTTTTTTATTTTCCGCATCTTGAACAGTGTTTTGCAAAGGTTGAGTTATAGCCTCTGCTCTTGGAACTAAATTTTCAAGCTTTGGAGTTACAACCTCTGCTCTACTAACCAAAGGTTCAAGCTTCTTTTGCAATTTCTCGCCCTTTTCCAATAATGAAAGTATTTGTCCGTAAGCACCTTCGTCTATCAATCCACCACTAATTTTTTCAAACAAACTCTCTTTTACTAGCATATTAAAGAAAGCTGTGTTTTCCATATAGCCACTATCATTAAATATTGCTAATCCGCATGTAAAAGTTCCGTTTTCTCTAGTTATAGTAGAAGTTATTGGAAAATCTACAACCCCATTTGTAGCATCGCTTATATTTAATTCTTCTACTATATCTCCGAGTCTTGTGCCGTTTTTTAAGAAAGCAAAACGAACTTTTTTGTTACTTAAATCGTACCTAGCATTATTTTTAGTAACTATAAGTTTATAAGTTTTTGTCAAATTATCGTTTTGAGATACTATTATTTTATTCCCCGTATCCCTAATGACATCAACTATAATATCATTCATTTTAGCACCTCCCTACATTTATTATACCATAATATTATTTTCTCCTTCATTTTCAAAACCTCTTCTTTTACCCTCTAATTTGTATCTAAATCGAATAGGCTTATCACTTATAACAACAAAATAACCGGAATAGGTATTGTAATAATAATCCCCAAAACCTTTTTTATCTATCCATACGATGTATTCATCATCAGTATTTATGCATTCTTTTAGGTAGTTAGGAATTTTCACAATAGCTTTATAAGTTTTATCTTTTGTAAGTTTTGTTTCATGCCATTCATTTACGTTTGTTCTTGTTAATAAAGAATTAACATCTTCATTAGCGTAGAAAGGAATTTCACCGTAATTCTTAGTTTTTTGGGCACAATTTTTATTTCCAGACACTTTTATGCTTTCAGCTTCAATGTTAGTAGCGTAAATCTTAGAACGCCCTACGTCTACTCCTAAAACACTACCACCACCGTTATAAGGATAAATTCCAAATATATTTTCAACGTGAAATCCAGCACCATTACTTTTAACATCTAAATCTTTACAGTATAATTCAAGCCAATCGCTAGAGGAGATGTTGCCATTGTTTAAGATAAATTCTCTTATCCTAGGGCCTCTTTTACTACTACTTTTAAAAATACCACTTGTTAAATCCCAACTTGAATTTCTTCCTTGTATTCTTCCTCTTTGAAAGTTAACTTCTCCAGTTTCCAGATTAATAGTACAATCCCCGTTTTGAGAACGTATCAATATTGCCGTTAACACCCCTACTGTTATAAGACTAGCATTTATCTTACCATCTATTGTAAAGCCATACTCGTATTTGCCATAATAACCAGTTTGACTGAATCCTATACCATTCTTATTTATTCTAACAACATTCTTAGCAAGGTTTATGTCAGGATTATCTAGCCATAGTGCTTCGTTTGGTCTACTAATATAGTAACTATCTTTAAATCCAGCATTTAACATAGAATTTACATACCCCGCTAAACCTTTAAATCCACCAGTTTCAACCTTATCTAATTCAGCTAAGATATCGCTTATTTGTGGAGGCTTTCTGTTTATATCTTTAGTAGATAGCTTTGTAGTGAGTCTTTTTCTTAATTTAGGTGAGTATTCTCTAGTAATACAACGAACATTTATGTCTATGCCAAACGTGTCTATTCTAACCTTTACAGTATCACCTACACCTACTTGTTGAGTAGCTTGAATATCTTTATATTCCTCTGTTTGTGCTAAATTTACAAAGTCAATATTGTATTCAGCTTGTATTTCATCTACGTGATTCTCTGAATATTCTCTTTCTGCTCTTCTATTTAATTCGGCTTGTGCCTCTGCTAAAGTTTCAAACCCTTGTGGATAATCGTCGCTTTTAAGTCTTACATCATCAAATTTAATTTCTTTAATGTAAGTACGAGGGTATTTATTTCTTAAAGGAGAATAGATTATGTTATCTCCTATGCCGTCAAAACCTTTTGCTTTTATCCCAGTTATAACCGTTTCACTCTCGCTTATGTCAAAGCCTGTAACATTTTTTCTACTAGCAATTTCTACTCCGTTATCTTGACCTACTCTTTTATTAATAGAAAGATTGTAAAGATGTCTTTTAATTTCACCGCCCCATCTTTGTAAGAAAGCGTTATCGTCTGCTGTTATTGCTTCATACATATTCTTATCAACGTAATAAGCCGTAGAAACGGTTTCTATATCGCTTGTTACGAATATCTCTTTAATTCCTTTAGCGTTGTCATATATCCAATTTAAAGCCCCTTGACCATTTTGATTTTCAGGTCTAACATCATTAAGCCATAGTGTAAGTGTTTCTTCTATTGTAATTTGTCTTGCATAAACCTCTATATATCTTCTATTCTTTTTAATAGATGCGATTCTGAATACTTCATCTCCATACTCATCAGCAACTTTAATTATAGAACCTTTTGTAAGTAAATCGTAAATTTCACTAGGTTCATTTTGAACAACAGCAATAGTTGCTTCATATTCAAAAGTACCACCTAGGTTTTCTTTAATTTTATCTCTTGTTATTAGCCTATCGATTATATATTCTCCTTCACTTACTAAAACTGTATCTCTAGGCGTTTTGCCATTAAATATACCTGCCATTAGCAATCATACCTTTCATTCTTTAATATTTCAAAATTTTCTATATTCCCATTCCATTTTATTTCATTCTCACCCATATCTAAATAAGGTACGTTTCCAACTCTTCTAATATCTATAGTTCTTCCATTTATATCAAGAGTTTGTTGTCTTTCAGAATCAATAAAAACATATTCAGATACATCTCTTAGTTGTACATTTCTATTATTAACATATAGTTCTACGCTTGTAATGTTGCTAGAAAGCGTTAATTTAATCTTAGGGAACGCTTCTATATCTCCATCATTGTAAATTATTTCACCATTTAATACCTCTTCATAATCGTTATAAAACACTTTTAAGAATGGTTCGCAAACAAACTCGCATTCAAAATCGCAACTAATTTGATTAAATGAATAAAGGTTCAAAGTTACGTTTTTAACTATATAGCATTTCTCATAGTCAAAAGTAAGTCTATTATCTTCAATGTTTTTAAGCCACCTCTTAATATTTCTAAATTGCTCTTTAACATTGTGTCTATCTATTATTCTTAACTTCATTTTGATTTTACTATCTTTGTATTTACCACTTCTTACAGTTAAGCTACCAATTGGGCTACCATCTACCTCTTCATGGTCTATAACTTCCTCTATATTAGGAAATTCTATTCTATTAACAACATAAACGCCCATATCTCTAATATTTTCTAATCCATTAAAGTAAAATTTCTGCATTGTTACACCTCCTAAATTAATTATAACATTTTTAAAAATAAGTGTTGACAAGTAGTTAAATAAGATATATAATAAAATCATAAATTTAAAAGGAGTGATCATATGAAAGTAGGCGATATGGTAACATTCGGTCATAACGAAAATCTAAGAGGAATATACGAAGTAACTCAAATAAACAAATACGGGTTTAGTTATAATGGTAGAGAAGGTAGTGGATATTGCACTTTTAATTGTATCAACTACAGAATAATAAAACCATCAATTGAAATAAATCAAAAGGAGAGATAACATGAAAATTAGAGTTAAATTTGAATTTCCAAATGTAACAAAAGATTCTATATATAAGGTTGTAAAGGAAAATGAATCTTATTTTTGGTTTATGAATAACCTTAATGAAGAGGTTGCAGTCGCTAAAGGTTGTTGTGAAATAATTAAGGAGGTTGAAAGCATGAAAGAATTAACATTTAGAGAGGTAATAGCAAATATTAAAGAAGGTGAGGTTTGGGAAAGCCCATTTAAAAAGATAGTTTGCAATAAAGTTGGTGATATAGCAATAGAAGAAGACAACTCAGAGGATTTGTTATATTTTGATAAAAATACAATATACAAATTAGTAAGACAAGAATATACATTCCAAGAGGCTCTTGAGGTACTTGAGAATGGTGAAGAAATAGAAAGTGTTGTAAGTGGATTTAAATATAGCAAAGAAGGTGAATACATTCGTACTTGTGATGAAAATTATATATGTATAGATACAACAGCGGAAGAGGAAACTTTATTTATGTTAACTGAAATAAAAGGTAACTGGTATATCAATAAATAAAATTAAGGAGGGAATTAACCCTCCTTTTGTTATGCCCAACTCACATTATGAATTTTATTGTAATCTGTAAATTCATCTTGATGTGGCGCTAAAGCTATCATTACTTCTCTTCCATCAATTTCAAATTTTGCAGGTCTATTAACCAATGACATTATTGCATTAATTAAATTAGAATGGTCTTCTCTTCTGCTGTCTTCTCTTAAACTTGCCATACTTGGTACGTTTGGTATAGCGATAGAGTTTTGAATTTCCTTATTGACTTTATCCATTTGGTCAGTAAAACCTACACCTACACCCATAGCCATAAATTTACCTACTTGGTCTCGCATAACTCTTGAAGGTGAGTGTATACCCAATGCACTCTTAGCACCATCAACTATACCGCTAAAGAAACTCTTGACATTATCCATAAGCCAACCGCCCATTCCAGTTATACCGTTCCATAAACCTCTTACAATATCTCTTCCAATATTAGCAATCATTGAAGGTAATTCTTTAATACTATTAATAAGCCATTCGGTAAATTGCCTTCCGATATCTTTAGCTTTGGATATCATGTTTGAACCCCAAGTAACCACTTTATTAAAAGTGTTAGATACCCAATTCCATATTCGGCTAGGTAATTGCGAAAAATAATTAATAAGTGAATTTAACACACTTGATGCTATGTTTTTAGCTTTAGTTATCATATTTGAACCCCAAGTTGCAAATTTGTTCCAAGTATCTCCGATAAAAGTTGCAACCTTTGTTGGTATTTGGCTTATCCATTGCACAAAATTGTTTAACATTTGTTGTGCTTTTTCACCTAATAAAACAACTAAATTATTTCCCCAAGTAACAAAGTCATTCCAAGTCTGCACGATAAAGTTTTTTATCATTTGCCCTATCCCTTTAGTAAATTGAGTAAACTTACCTAAAGCGTTGATGTAAAAATTATAAATAGTTTCAGGGAGCGCAGCAAGCCAAGTGCCAAATTCAGATATTTTAGTTTGTATAAACACAATGAAATTGTTAAAAGCATTCGGAATCGTAACAGTAAAGAAGGTAGTAATGGAAATAACAGCGTTTTTTATCGCCGATATAATATTGTACGAAATTGCATAACCTATTTTATACATTATATCAGGAAGATTTTTGATCATGTAAATCATATCGTTAATCTTTCCTTTTATAAAAATTGCCATATTCCCAAAGTTCGTTTTTATTTTATCTACTCCGTTTTTAATGAAGTTTTTAGCAACACCTATAAACTCACCAAACTTTTCCTTTGCATAGTTAGGGAAATTTTTCAAGTTACTAAGTATATTATTCCAACTTTCTTTAAAAGATTGACCAAACTCACTCATTTTATTCTTACTGTTATTAAAAAAGTTAGTAAGCTTATCTCCAACAGAACCAACCCACCCCTTAACATTGTTGATAGTATTCGAAGTCCAATCAGCGACACTATCCTTTATATTTGTAGCCCAATCTTTAACGTTTTGCAGTGTGTTAGGTAGAGTTTCGTTAAAAAAGTTTTTCACTCCGTTTAATGCATCCCCAACAGCTTCCTTAATGCCATTCCATGCGTTAATCCAAAACTGTCTAAACCCCTCATTTGTATTCCATAAGTAAATTATAGCACCAACCAAAGCACCTATCAATGCAATTATCCAAGTAATAGGATTAGTCCACATAGCAGCGTTTAATCCCATTTGTGCCAATGTGGCTTTTAACGTTCCAGCTCTAAAAGCTTTTAACAATGTAATTATTGTACTTATTGTTGTGTATCCTTTTAAAGCTACCAAAGTTCCTAAAGCGACACTTCCTAAAGTACCCAAAACCTCACCGTTTTCTCTCACCCATTTAACCGTTTCTGTAACTATCGGCAAGAATTTAGTTCCGATTTCCCCAGCCATTGCTATTGTTTCATTTTTTGCTACTCTTAACTGGTTAGCTAACGAGGTGTCTAATGTTTTAGCAAAATCCCCACTCGCCATACTTCCTTTTTCCATAATAAAATTATATCTAAGCATTGTTTGTTCAGCTTGCGACATTTCTTTCCATGGTTTTTTAATTCCTTGTGCTAGTGCATAAGCTTCCATATTTGCAACAGACATATTTATACCTAACGCTTTTAAAGGTTCAATTTCACCTGAAATACCCGACTTTATTTTCTCAAACGCCTCTTCGTGTCCTAAGTTATAAAACGATGCAAAGTCCGCTGTTAACCCTGTAAGATTAATTGCCATCTCTTTCATCTTTTCACCGCTAACGCCACTAGATGTTATTAACGCCCCTAAAGTCCCTGTAAATTGTTTCGCTTGTAACTCCGACAAACCAAATTGTCTTATAGATTTTTTAGCCCAAGTGTCCACATCACTAGACATATTCCCAAACACAGTATCGACAACGTTTTGAACTTCTGTCAAATCACTTGCAGTTTTTATTGCGGAAATTCCAAATGCAGACATTCCAACACCAGCCCATTTTAACCCTTTATTGACCATCTTATCTAAGCTACTTCCAATTCCTACATTTGTTTGTGTTAATTTTTTACCGCTTTTTTGTGCATTTTCAATGCCTTCTCTAAATTCTGAATCGTTCATTGTAATGGTAGCAGCCAACTTAAATAAATCCATTTTACACCTTCCTTTCCAAAACAAAAGAGGTAAGCTACCGCCTACCTCCAGTTCTTAAATTTCTCTGTAACTTCTTGTTCAATCTCTTCTGCTGTTTTTTCTTCTTCAATAGGACTTCTATATATCTGTTCTATTTCACTCCAGCTCTTTAATTTTGGCTCTTTATCAAACCCTATCTTATAGATTAAATAAGTTAAATCGCATAATCTGTCAGCCTCATATGTTTTTCTTAAATCTTTAATGTGTTTTGCTCGTAACATGCGATTAATCGTAGCAAAAGAAACTCTCATATTTATTTCGTTAAGGTAACAAAGAGTATTATCTACCCCTAGTTCCTTAACTGTGATAAAAAATCTAAGAAAGCCTTATCAGCGAAAATATTTTTAGCTTCTAATATAAGTTTTAAGCCGTTTTCTTGCTTTACCTCTTCTATAGACTTTCCATTCACTATAGCCATTATTGAACACATATCTTCTTTATGTTCTTTGAAACATCTATTAACAACTTTAATCACTGCAGTTCCTAATAAAACTTTATTCTCGCTAAAATCTTTACACACCTTTAATATAACATCATCATTAATTATATCCCCTAAATAGATTGTGCAATCTCCTAAAGTATCTATCATTTGTTCAAAACTCATTTCGCTTATTTTCATTTTATCCACTCCTTACTTTACTTCTTCTAAACCTTTCATAGACCAAACTTCAAATCTTCCACTCTTAGGATTATGAACAATTCCTAACTGGCCTTCGTAACTGACACCTAAACATTCAAAAACTTCTCCAATTTCCCTTTTATAACCACCTCTTGAAAAATCTAATCCTTCAATTGACACACATTTGAATTTTTTACTAACCATTGCCCTCACTCCTTATATTTTAGATTTTCCTACTTTAGCTTTGCCAACTCTAGCTTTCTCTAAAGCTGGCTCTACGCGTTTTTTGGTATATATATAGTAACTGGTATTTCTGTTGGCTTTGCTAAATCTCCTAACGCTTCTAAGTTAAGTTCTAGCTTACCTTTCCCTTTATCTTCAAAAGATAAATTAAAACCTTCTGTGTTCATTGCGTTTTTAATTTCAATTACCATAGGTTTATCAGAGCCTTTTAACGTTCCTAACCAAAAAATAGTTTTAAAATCTGCATCAGTTAATTCAACTTTCGGTGTGTATGAGTCATAATTAGCGTTTGCAAAAGAACCAGCGTTTTTTTCCGATGCGCCTAAAGCTAACTGTAAATTTCCTTCCTTAAACTCCAAAAGAGTCATTTTTAAGGTTATATCAAATCTATCTGTAACCATACCTTGTTTGTATTTAAATCTTGCACCGTCTACATCTTCAAATAAATCTCTCATTTCAGGTTTTATTTCTACGCTACCACCACCAGTAGTCGCTCCGATTTTTTGTGTTTCAGACAATGAATTTATGTTACCATCAAAGTTTTTCATATCTAAACCAGTAACTAACATACCAGCATCAAGCTGAAAATTTTCTGCAGATTTCCCGCTGAACGAATTTGCTATAAACATTCCCATTTATTTTTACCTCCTTTTAATTATATACTTGAACTTCTAAATTAATAAAAGCTCTCTTTAAGTTTATGTCGTCAGGGTCATTCATATTTTGAACAAAAGGACTACCTTTATGAAATATAACGGTTCCTCCTCCCCCAATAATATCAATAACTTTTCCTTCTCTTATTTTATCCTCTAATTTACTAACCAACTCCCCTGACTCTAAATAACTTGAATTTCTACTCCATATATTAACTTGCATTATAACTGGTTCAGAATTATTACTATCTATTACTTGATAAGTTAAATACGGTGGTTTAAGTGGTGTTGGTTGTCCATTAGAATCAGGAATATCCTTAGGAACAGCACCTTCTTGAAAAGATAAGCATATTTCACTAAAGAACGCTTGATATGTTTTCATTAAGTTTATATACTTCATATCTCTTCTCCTTTATTATACCATATCTTTCATCTTAAATATTTCTGCTGTAACTCTTATCACTCCTAGTGTACTCATTTTAGGTGTTTCTCCATCTTTAGGTTCACTCGTTATCTTATAATACCTATCACCATCATAAATAACATCTCCATACCTCAATGGCACATTTTTAGGATATATAAGTTCATAAATGCTCTTGACACCTTGTTGTTCAGCAATTAAAGTTTGAATGCTGTTTGCAGTTCCTAAATTCCCTTTAAATTTAACTCCCTCAGACCACTTTTCCTCAAAGCCACCCATACCATCAGAAATTAATTTCTTTTCCATTATTGATAAAGTTGCGTAAAAATCTTGCAAAGCCATAATTACACCTCCTCAAATTCTATTAAAAAACTTTCCTTATCCCATAATACAACGCTGTTACTACTGTATTTAACAAAATAAGTATTTTCATGTATAGTGTGTTCATCATATTGTATTGTTCCCCATGGAGTTTGGACAAAAACAAGGTTTTTAACCCACTCAGGGGCGTTTTTAAAATCTTTTTGATAGTGATATACTTCAACCTCAATTGGTATTCTTCTAAATTTCATACTACACCTCCTGTACGTATTTAAGCACTTGTATACTATTTACATTACATCTGTATTGTTTCCATTCATCAGCATACATATCAGTCCCTGTCATTGCTTTACCGTCTTTATTTGTCGCTCTAGTGTAACTATAGCCTGTTACACTCTCACTTATTAAATCTGTTGCTTTATGTTCATCATCATAAGCTTTAATTTTGCTAACTATATCAACGAATTTAGATGGTACAGCCAATCCGCAAATAGTTCCATTAAACATTTCATCATTTAAATTTTCTTCTACAGTTATTTCATTCTCTGCTATTGTTGATATCTTATAGACACCATCATTTAATATACTGTTTATAATTCTAACATATTGACCAACGGCGTATTTACCTCTAACCCCGATAATCTTATTAGAAGAGATTACGTATCCACCCGCTTCTCTAAATCTATAAAAATAATTATTACATCTTAGCATTAACTCTTCCATATTTTCCTCCTTTTAGCAAAAGAAGAGGCAGATTACTCTGTCCCTTCGTTCTTTTTAGATCTTCCTCTTCTTCTAGGTGCTAATTCAGGCAATGGTTCAGTTGCACCACTAGCCGAACCGCTAACCAATGGGAGCAACTTGAATATCTCTTAATACTCCTGCCTTCTTTGAGTTCTTAAGAACAACACCCATTACAGCCTCAACTTCACCATCGATTATAACTCCAGTATCAGTTACATCTTTCTTGTAAGTTTTGATTATTTTGTTCCCTACCGGTGAAATTCCGTGGAATCCACTTAAATCCATTTTAACAGCGTAAATTGAAGTAGTCTTTTTAGAGTTATCTATATCAATTATTTCTTTAGCTGATGTTCCATCATAGTAAGTTCCTACAACATAAAACGGGATACCGTCGTAGTTGTCAACTCCTCTTCCGAAAGCATTTTCTGTTCTTGAGTAGTAACCTATCTTTCTCGCAATTGATTTTAACTTGATAGCCATTTTGTTATTCATAATCAGCATATCAGGCTTTTCTTCAAATAATCCTAGCCACTCATCTAAAGTATCAACAAACATTTCAGCATTTTCTTTCATTTTAGCTGATGTTGATAAATCGATAGCAGCCTCAGGCTTATATTCTGTTTCAGTACCCGCTAAAAGCTTATCTAATCCGTCAAATTCAGGATTATTTCCACTTTGAGTACCTGTTTTATCTCCTTTAATTAGAGCGTAGTTAAATAAATTAACAGCACCTTTGATTTTTTGTTGCATTTGGAAAGCAACTTCATCGATAGCTCCTGATGTATCAGCTATAACTCTATCTACTCCAAACTTACCACCGAATACTTTGCACTCAGCAGTCTTAGGTTCTCTGATTGCTTCGTTTGATTGGTATTCTTCGTTTAACTTTCTGAATTTTGCTGTTGATGGAGTTTTTAATTGTTGGTATCCATATGTTAATGTAGAACCACCAGTTCCAGGTGATACAGCATTATCGAATGGTAGCTTATCTAAAAGCATTGACTCCCTTCTGAATAAATCTATTACATTTTGTTCCATTTTGTCGCACATTCCGACTTTTGATTGAGCTAATGTTATTGGCATTTATTTTTCCTCCTTAAATTATAAATATTTACCTAAAGCATCTGCCAAAGCATCATTTTGTGTTGGTTGTTTACTGTCAAATGGAGGTTTTGCACTTCCTTGTCCCTCTTCAACTTCTTTACTGATAAATCCTGCGTACTCTTCCTTGAAAGGTTCTACAAGATTATCCCAATCTTTTATTTTGCCTTCCTCAAGCTCTAGCTTAGATAAGTCAAATTGTTTTTGCATTAACTTAACTATGTTATCAGTAAAACCAGTTGCCTTTAAAGCTTCGACTAAGGCTTTATTCTTATCCGCATTGACTTTTTCAGTTTCAATGTTTTGTTTATAGTCACTTAATTCCTTGACAGCTTGATTATATTTTTCTTCCCAACCGTCATTATTGCCTTTCGCCTCTAAATCATCGTACTTCTCTTGAAGGTCATCTAGTTGCTTCATCTTCTTACCGTACTGTGCTTTAGAAACGAATTTTTCATGAATCTCTGACTTTAACATGTATTGGTCATTGATTGCACTTACAATTTTGTCAAGGTTTTCCTCTACACCTTGTTCTTTAAGTATTTCTCTTACTCCCATTCTACTTCACCTCTTCTGCATAAACTGATTCTATACTACTGACTTTAAAGATTGAATCATTTACCTCTATAAATCTATCTTCTTTCAAGTCTATACTAAGCAAGCATTTACAAAACATTTCGTGTTGCTCCTTAGTCATTGGTATAGTTCCTTGCGAACCATCAGTGAAGTTGATTGTTACTCTTTTCATATTAAAACCTCCTAACGTTTATAGTGTGTTGCACTAGGCTTCTTACAATTATATTATACCACATTTTAATTTAAACAAAAAAGAAGAGGCAAAAACCTCTCCCTCTTAAAATTTCTTCAATTTCTATTAATAATTACTTTCTAATTCTAACATCTCTTCAAAAGATATTTCTTTATCTAATTCAGCGTATTCAGAGAAATCTTCTCTAACTCTTGCTTCTCCACAATCTACAGAGCCACCTAAATCTTCTGTTAACGCTCTCCACTCTCTATAAATTCTTTCCAATTCTTTACAATTAAACATTTTAAATTCCTTCTTTCATTTATTTTTAGTAGCCATTTCTTAACTACAATTTAATTATAATCTCTTTCAAAACATTTGTCAACACTTTTTAAAATTAATTATTCATTAGTTGCATAATCCATTCACGACTATTAATTTCTTTTTGGAACTTAATAATATCTTCTAAATAATCAATACCCCAGTATGTTCTGTCCCATTCCCATAATCTGCTTGTATCTTTAATCTCTTCAAAATTAACTGTAAGTTTCTTTTCAAGTAACTCATCCAAATACAGAGGTTTACTAACTCCATTAATCCAAACTAAACCAGCCCCATAAATCTCTCCGTTGTTTTTTTCTATATATATTACGCCACCCTTTGTTTTTCTAACAAACATTTTTAAATTCTTTTCTTTTAATTCTTCGATTAAATTTCCAAAATCAATATTAACACTTTTCATATTAATTACCTCCTCATATCTTATGATTTAATTATAATGCACTTTGACGTCTTTGTCAACGCTTTTTTAAAAAATTTTCCGGATAAATAAAAAGAAGAGGACTTATTTGCCCTCAACCTTAATATATTTCCTATTTCTTTTGTTCTTCTTTCCCAATCCTTTACTGTTAAATAAGCATTAATCCCAACCATAACAAACATTGGAATAGTTGCAAGAATTAAACCACCTATAACTCTAAATGTCATCTTTATACCTCTCTCTCATATCTTTAACCATTAACAAAGTTATTATTAATCCTACAATAAATACAGTTATAAAGCTCACACCGAAGCAAACAAAAAATATTGTTAATAGACTCATTTCTAACCCTCCTCTATCTTCTAAAATATTCTCTTATAATTTCAACTATAGTAACAAAAACACAAGTGTTAAATAAAAACATTAAAGCTACTAAGTGATTATTTAATAAATAAACAAAATTAAACCTAGGATCTCTAGCCCTCCCTATCATGCATATAACGACCAATAACGTGTAAGTTATTAAACTTGTTTTAAGTAATCCTTTAAGTGTTTCTAAAGCGTATTTTTTCATTAAAACACCTCTCTAATAGGTACTCTACGTTCTTCTGCAATAAAACTACCTAACTTAATATATTCTATAGCACCATAATGAAATGTAATGTTTCCATTGCTAATAACTTCATCTTTAAAAGTCCCTCTTATGAAACCTCTATAATACTTTAATATCTCTTCAACCTCATCCTTTTTAACAATAATAACCATTGTTTTACCAGTTTTAAGACCAAACTCAACTTCTCTTTTCTCTTCTGTTATTACTTTCTCCATATTAAATGTGTCTTTAAATAAATTACCCATTACTCAACCTCCTTGATATAATAATAGCCCCTTTTCAGAGGCTTGTCAAGTATTATTCTAAAAAACATCCAAACACAATCGCAACAATAATTAATATTAAAATAGCATAACCCATTTACATATCCTCCATATCGCTTAAAATTACCCCTAGAACCTTCCCCGCCCTCTTAAAGGATAAATAAGTCTAGGAGCTTTTAAAACCTATTAGAAGCCTCTTCTAATCGTTTATATACCATTTACCTTTTGCTTCTTCTATTGTAAACATTGCCTCATCTTCATAATAACTTGTATAGCCTAATTCTTCAATGTTATAAGATGTATAATCATTCACACTTTTTTAAACTTATATCCACTAGCAACACTCTCTATTTCTTTTCCCTCTTCTAAAGCCTTTAACGCTTCGTCTAAGTTTACTTCTTTTCTAACAAGTGTAAATAATTCATTTGACTTAATATAAACATAACCATCATTAATTGCGAATGAATCTTTAATTACAATTTCACCATCCTTATATTTAGTAACTTCACAATACCCATTCTTCCAAACTTCCTTTTCTTTATCAATTTCTCTATTTATTATCTCCTTAAATGTTAACTTCATAATTATACCTCCTAAATGTATATTTTTGTATATTGTACCGATACAATTAACTTACTGCATTCTCTTCATTCCTAATTCTTTCAAGTATTCCATTGTAATTCTTTCAAGTATTTCATTATACAAGCAACACAACGCATTATCTGTTTCTTTAGCATCAATAGTCAAACCATTTTCCTCTATAATTCTAAAAGTGTCATCTTCGCATTGATTTCCTAACCAATCTCTTATTAATTCTAGTTGCTTAATATCCATAATATTACCTCCTAATCTTCTTCTCTTCTTTTCATAAACGCCTCAAATATTGCTTTTCCCATTAACTTTGATTTACAGAACACACACCCTGACATCCTAAGCATCTTTCTTTTTATTGCTATTTCTTGTAAGTCTTTCCCTTCAATTTCTTGTTTCGTTCCACAATGAGGACATTTCCAAATCGTAATCATAATATCCCTCCTAATAATTCTTTAATAGTTTTAATTCATCCTCACCAAAATTATACTCTTTATTTTGTTGTTTGTAAAGATTTTTCTTCCACACTATAGGCACTTTAACACCCTCTGTAACTTTGTTTGGATTAATTAGGTGTGATATGTTTATCCAGCCTCTTTCAGTTGCTACAGCGTTATTTACAGCGTATATATAATCATTTAAACTAATACCACTATTCTTTATATAAGACACAACTAATTCCATTTGTCCTTCAGTAAAAAAGATTTGGTTTCTAATAGAGTTTATAAACATCAATCCATCTTCAATAACTTCATAATCCATTGTTATTTCTCCTTTAATATAGATTCTAATAACTCGTAATCTTCTCTTAGCTCTGTCTTTCTCTCTTCTCTAAGTTCTTCTAAGAATATTTCTAATCCATCTATAAAGTAATCCACTTCATCCTCTGTTCTATCACCCTTTAATTGTTCTCTAACATAAGCTAGGAAAAAGTTAATACAATCCTGATACATACTAATTACCTCCTTATTAACCACTGTGGGTATTTTCTGATTTTCACATCTTACTCTATCTCTTACTCTATCTCTTACTCTATCTCTATCTAACGTGACATTTTTGTGACATCGGTGTGACATTGTCACAACTTAACCTAATAAATTGCTCTCAACATGGCTTATTTGCTTCTTTTTCTCCCTACATCTTCTTTGTCTTATAGCATCATCAGAGAGTTGTCCAACCATTTCATCACACCTTGTTAATCTAAATTCATCTTCTTTAACCATCTCTATTAACTTATATTTTTGTAAGAATGAAAGTGTCATTTTAACATTATCTTCATCTTCATTTAATTCTAGTGCCAATTCCTCCGCAAAGTCATCCTCTACACAATCAAAATAAAGTTTGTTTTCCTGTTTAGCTGCCAATAAAAGCATTTTAAGGTATATTATAGTATAGGTATCTCCTCCCGCTATCTTTCTAAGTTTTTTCATTTCTTTTTGATTGAAAAATTCATCATTAACCTTTATCCAGTAGTAAATTTTCCCCATTATCTAACCTCCAATTCGTGTACATTAGGTATATATCCTAATAAATATTCTTTGTAATCAGCCCATTTATTACATTCTGCTTGAATTTCAACGAAATTCTTAGAATCTTCTAAAATCTTTTGGTTATAAGATTGCCCAATTTCTAGCATAGATTTTATTTTATATTCAAACGTTGCATTAATATTCATTTCATTTAAATATATATGATACTTAGAATGTAGTTCTTTTGGCAATAAAAGTAAGTTGTCAATCTCGTTATTTTCTCTATTTAAATCTATGTGGTGTATATCGTATTTACTACCATCAAAATCAATATTGAAATGTTTCTTAAAATTTTTTACGTAATCCATTATTCAACCTCCTTAATATAGTGTGTTTAGTGTATTATATAGCAAATTAAGTAAGTATACAATTATGGGAATTAAATACAAATAGGACATATTTAGAGTATGTGGCATAGGGTTATTAATAATGTTGCCATCTGCCCCT
>RCNI01000923.1_pt1 | contig 16904 bp, 17 predicted proteins | sample 2041151 | NCBI WGS metagenome assembly RCNI01 (sample SAMN09708214, study PRJNA481090) | feces metagenome | isolation source: feces | place: Antarctica: Albino Rookery | reverse complement strand
CAGGTAAGGATTTTTTTGCCGATTCTATATAATGAAGTGCGTTTTCCTCCATATCCCGGATCTCCTGATCGGTCAAATTGCGGAGGATTTTGGCAGGGGAGCCAAGCAGCAGCGAGCCGTCCGGCGCATTTGTTTTTCCGGTGACCAAAGCTCCGGCGCCCACCATGCAGTTTCGTCCAATTACAGCACCAGTCATAACGATGCTGCCCATTCCGATGGTGGTCCCGTCACCCACAGTGCAGCCGTGAACGATGGCACCGTGACCGATGGTGCAGTGTTTTCCAATGGACGTTTTTTCGTGAATGACACACAGATCCTGCACGTTGGTGCCTTCGCCCAGGGAAATTGTGCCGTGATCTCCCCGGAGCACCGCACCATACCAGATATTCACGTCCTGCTCCAGTGTCACATCACCCAAAATGGTGCTGTTTTCTGCTGCGTAATATGTTTTTTCCATAGAAAACCCTCCTTTTTCAGTTAAGAAGATGGTAGCACGATTGCCTCATAATCCCAAGAAAAGGAGCGGAAAAACCGCTCCTTTTTGATTTTTCAGGGTTTATTTTCGTTTTCGGGGATTCTGGCGCTGGTTTTGCCTTCGGGTTTGATTTCACCGGCACTGATCAGCGCACGCTTGGTCAGCACAGGTCCCACAAGCTCATAAACCAAAACGGAGAACAGCACCACGTTGCGAACCATGGCACCATCGCCCAGTGCACTGGCAGTCTGCGCCATACCCAGCGCCACGCCTGCCTGAGGCAGAAGGGTGATGCCGATGTGCTTTGTGACATTTTCATCGCAATGGGTAAAGCGGCAGCTGATGGAGGAGCCGAAATACTTACCCAGAGAACGGAAAATGATATACACAACGCCCACCAGGGGGATAATGGGATTTCTGAAAATGTTCAGATCCAGCTCTGCGCCGGAAATGACGAAAAACAGAATGCTCAGGGGGGTTGTCCAACCATCCACACGATGCATCAGTTCTTCGGAGAAATCACAGATGTTGCAGAAAACAGTACCGGTCATCATACACACCAGCAGCAGGGAGAAACCGCAGTGGACTGATCCAATCTGGAATTCCAGCATGGAAAGTCCCACGGTCAGCAGCACAAATGCAACGGAAATGGACATACGCTTACTTCTGGAATGGAAGAATTTTTCCACCAGATGCAGGATATAACCCATCAAAGCACCCAGACCCAGAGAAAGAACGATCTCCAAAATAGGCTCGACGACCACGCCGATCACACTGATGCTGCCCTGTTCCAGTGCTTCGGCAATGCCGAAGGATGCGGAAAACAGCACAAGACCCACTGCGTCATCGATGGCAACCACCAGCAGAAGCAGTTTGGTCAGAGGGCCGTCGGCCTTGTACTGCTTGACCACCATCAGCGTTGCGGCCGGTGCGGTGGCAGCGGCAATGGCGCCCAGTGTAATGGCGGAGGGCAGGGAAAGGAAGGTGGGATTGATGAAATGCAGGGCGATCAATGCGATATCCACAAAAACCGTGGTAATCACTGCCTGCCAGATACCGACGGTAATGGCCTGATGACCCATGTGCTTGAGCTGGCTCAGGCGAAATTCGTTGCCGATGGCAAAAGCGATGAATCCCAGCGCTGCCTGAGACAAAATGCTGAATCCTTCGGCTTCTTCCAGAGAATGGAAGCCCAGACCGATGATGTTCAATTTACCGATACAGAACGGTCCCAGCAGCAGACCCGCAACCAGATACGCGGTGACCGCAGGCAGAGACAATTTTTTTGCAACACGGGACATTAGAAGTCCGCCGATGATGCAAATGGCAATACAAATCAAGTATTGTTCCATAAAATCACTCCTCTTTTCTAACAAATCAGTATAATCATAGCATTTTTAATGATACTCTACAACTGAAATCCTTTACAAAATGTATATGTTCTTTTATGCGCAATCTGCCTTTTTATACAAGATAAATCTGAATCTGCACAATACGGAACGCATCCGGCACTGCGCTTCATGTTCCAAAAGGACACAGCATATACATTATATAATATATCTTCCGGCATTTCCAATAGAAACCCGGCATCAAAGAGGAATTTTCGCCCGTATTCATTGATGAGCCGTAATCAAAAAAAGATGCTGGCTCATTTCTGAACCAGCATCCTTTTTGTTCGTTTATTAAGGGATTTCTCCTTCAAAGAGGGGAAAATCTTACTTGAAGTAACGCTCCAGCAGACCCTTCAGAGCCTTGCCGTGGCGAGCCTCGTCACGAGCCATCTCGTGAACGGTGTCGTGGATTGCATCCAGGCCGTTCTTCTTAGCGCATGCAGCCAGATCGAACTTGCCCTGAGTTGCGCCGAACTCGCAGTCAACACGCCATGCCAGGTTGTCCTTGGTGGTAGCCTTCATGTTGGGCTCCAGATCCTCGCCCAGCATCTCTGCGAACTTTGCAGCGTGCTCAGCCTCTTCAAATGCTGCCTTCTCCCAGTACAGGCCGATTTCGGGGTAGCCCTCACGGTGTGCGATGCGGGCCATGCACAGGTACATACCAACTTCGGAGCACTCGCCGTTGAAGTTAGCCATCAGCTGCTCGAAGATGAACTTCTTATCTTCCTCGGAGATGTCGGGGTTGTTCTTCACGGTCTTGGCGTAGATGCCGTACTCGTGCTCAGCAGCCAGCTTGTCGTTCTCCATAACCTTGAACTTGGAGCCATCCACCTTACAAACGGGGCACTTGAAGCCTTCGGGAATGGACTCGCCTTCGTAAACATAGCCGCAAACGGGGCAGACAAATTTCTTCATAATGATTTCCTCCATATAATTGTTTATTGTAAATTTAATTGTTGATAATAGGGTAGGGGATCAGTCCTGCTCTTCAAACATATCGGGGCCAACGCCGCAAAGCGGGCACTCGTAGTCTTCAGGCAGTTCGTCGCCCTCGTAAACATAGCCGCAAACGGTGCATACAAACTTTTTCATGATACTTCCTCCTGTTCGTTCTGCTGATTTTCTTCCATACACTCCCGGCAGATGCCGGTAAATGTCAGCTGGACGCCACCGACGCTGCCGCCGGTACTGCTCATTACCTCGTCGCTGACCTCTTGGGGGATCTGTACCTCCTTGAGATCCATTACCTGACCGCACTGGGTGCAGATAAAGTGGACATGCGGCTGGGTGAATCCGTCGAAGCGCTCCACGCCGTTGACGGTGCCGATGCTCATAATAAGCCCTTGCTCACGAAACAGTGTAAGATTGCGATAGACGGTACCCAGAGAAAGATCCGGGAAATCCGGTTTCAGCTGAGCGTAGATCCATTCGGCAGAAGGATGCACAGTGGTTTGTCGGATGCAGTCCAGAATAGCGGCACGCTTGCGAAAGTGTTTTGCCGTTCCTGCCATAGATGCCTCCTGTCGTATTTCTGTGAATGAGAATGATTATCATTTACATCTGCATTATAGCATGGCGTGTTTTCTCTGTCAACTGTTTTTTCGCAATATTTTTATTTCGTAAATTTTAGCCAAAAATGTTGCATTTTATTTGTATATGTGTTATATTTTATGGTTGAGAGAATGTAAAAAATACTATCTATATAAAAAGGAGCTTTTCTATGGCATCTCAGGAAAATATCCGCAATATTGCCATCATTGCCCACGTTGACCACGGCAAGACCACTCTGGTTGACGAAATGCTGAAGCAGGGCGGCATCTACCGTGAAAATCAGGCCACCGTTGACCGTGTTATGGACTCCGGTGATTTGGAGCGTGAGCGTGGCATTACTATTCTGGCCAAAAATACGGCTGTACATTATAAGGGAACTAAGATCAACATTGTTGACACCCCGGGCCACGCCGACTTCGGCGGCGAGGTGGAGCGTATCCTCAAGATGGTCAACGGCGTTATTCTGCTGGTTGACGCTGCCGAGGGCCCCATGCCTCAGACCCGTTTCGTATTGCAGAAGGCACTTGAGCTGGGTCACAAGGTCATTGTGGCTGTCAACAAGGTGGACAAGCCCGACGCCCGTGTACACGAGGTTATGGACGAGGTTCTGGAGCTTCTGCTGGATCTGGACGCTACCGACGAGCAGTTCAATTCTCCCACGGTATTCTGCTCCGGCCGTCAGGGCACCGCTTCCTACTCTCCCGACGAAATGGGCAAGGATCTGACCCCGCTGTTTGACACCATCGTGAATTATATTGATCCCCCCAAGGGCGATGCAAATGCACCTCTGCAAATGCTGGTTTCCTCCATCGACTACAATGATTATGTGGGCCGTATTGCCGTGGGCCGTGTGGAGCAGGGTACTATTAAAGTAAATCAGGAAGTCACCATCTGCGACTACCACGATCCCGAAATCAAGCAGAAGGGCAAGGTCGTTGCTCTTTACGAGTTCGACGGTCTGGGCAAAGCTCCTGTTCAGCAGGCTTCCGCAGGCGAAATCGTCGCCCTCAGCGGTATGGCTGACATCACCATCGGCAGAACCCTCTGCGCTCCCGATGCTGTGAGCCCCCTGCCTTTCGTGAAGATCTCCGATCCTACCATCGAAATGACCTTCTCTGTCAACGATTCTCCCTTCGCCGGCAAGGAAGGCAAGTTTGTCACCTCCCGGAACCTGCGTGACCGTCTGGAAAAGGAACTTCTGAAGGATGTTTCCCTCCATGTAAGCGAGCAGGGCACCGATTCCTTCAATGTGGCAGGCCGTGGCGAAATGCACCTGTCCATTCTGATGGAGACCATGCGCCGGGAAGGCTTTGAGTTCTCCGTATCCACCCCCAGAGTGCTGACCAAGGAAATCGACGGCGTTGTCTGCGAGCCTATCGAGCGGATGGTTGCCGATGTTCCCGAGGAATGCATGGGCAGCGTCATCGAGAAGATGGGCCGCCGGAAGGGCGATCTGCTGAGCATGACCCCCATGGGCAACCGTTACCGTCTGGAGTTTTTGGTTCCTTCCCGTGGACTTTTCGGCTACCGGAACGAATTCCTCACCGACACCCGTGGTGAAGGCATCATGTCCAGCGTGCTGGACAGCTACGCACCCATGAAGGGTGAAATTGAGCGCCGTCTCACCGGTTCCCTCATCGCATTTGAGTCTGGCGAATCCTGTGGCTACGGTCTGGCTGCCGCACAGGAGCGTGGTGCTCTGTTCATCGGACCCGGCGTTCCCGTGTACGCCGGCATGGTTGTTGGTATTTGCAGCCGGAACGAGGATATGACAGTCAATGTCTGCAAGAAGAAGCAGCTGACCAATATGCGTGCCGCCGGTTCCGACGATGCCGTTCGGCTCACCACTCCGAGAGTTTACTCTCTGGAGCAGTGCCTGGAGTTCCTTGCAGACGACGAGCTGCTGGAATGCACCCCCAAGAGCCTGCGTATCCGCAAGCGTGAGCTGGATCATGCCGCCCGTATGCGTGCGGTGATGAAGAAGCGCAATCAGGGTTAATTCCCCGAAAAAACATCATAAGCAAAGCGGAGTGTTTCACGTGAAACACTCCGCTTTTTCTGTTGCGGCAGGGGAGTCCCTAAGAGACGGCTTTGTGAAAAGTCCACTCAGACAGGTCTTTTCTCGCTTTCTGGCAGGCAGAAAGGAATCCCCTAACAGTAAGCGCTCAGTGGCACACCGCAAAAAATCCACAGTTTCCCATGTCCGGCTCTGCCGGAATATAACAAAATGGGCGTACCGAAAGGTACGCCCATTTGCTGTTTTGTGGTTATTCGTTGGGATAGCGCCGATCCAGTGCTTCCCGCAATGTATCCAGAAAGGCTTCCTCGCCCAATGTGTTGATCTTAAAAAACACAGCCTGACTGCCGCCGGCGGTGGCAGCGCAGAGCTTCACCTCGTCACCGGACTGGAAAAGGGTGACATTCATGCTCAACCGATTTCCGCCGATATAGCTGTACCGCTCATAAATTCGGACGGCACAGCGCCCGGTATCTGTGACCCATTCGCAGCTTTCTTCCAGTGTGGCAGATATGCTGCCCTCGCAGATCTCTTTGTTAATAAAGGATAGTATTTCGTCGAAGTCTCCATGAAAAGTTCTGTTAAGTAACGCCATATTGTCCTCCTTTTTTAAGATCATCGTGATTTTTTAACGGTTTACGGCTTTTTCACGCCCATCAGGATCTGTGCAAGGTCGGAATTTCCGTCCAGAACGATCGTCTTTTCATCGCCGGTAAGACTCTGCTTCAGCGCATCCAGCGCAAGCGTGAACTCATAGAATTCCTTCTTGTCATCGGTATCATATGCAGCGGCCAGACGCTTCATGTACTCTGCTTCGCCCTCGGCCTTCAGCTTTGCAGCATCGGCTTCTGCGTTGGAGAGCATAATGTTCACCTGCTTATCCACAGCGTTGCGGATAATGGTTGCATCGTAGTTGCCGTCGGCAGTGTACTTTTCCGCCATCTGCTTACGCTCGGAAATCATGCGGTCGTAAACGGCGTTCAGGTTGGAATCGGGCAGATCAAAGCGCTTGATCTTCACATCTTCCACATGGATGCCGTACTCGCCGGTCTTTGCGTCCACGGTGGTGGCGATTCCCTCGTAAATCTCGTTACGCTCGGCGCCATCATTCATATTGATAATGTCCGCCTGTGCCAGAGTACCCATGGTATTCTTGAGGGCGGTGTAGGTCATGGCGTTCAGACGGGATTCGGCCTCTTCCTTGGTGCCGACAGTCTGGTAGAACTTCTGAGGATCGGAAATGTTCCACATAATGTAGCAGTCCACGGTCATGTTCTGCTTATCGGAAGTAAGAACTTCAGAAGGGGGGATGTCGTAGAGCATGGAGGCCTTGGTGAAATATTTCACCTTATCGATAAAGGGAATCTTGAAATGCAGTCCGGCTTTGCTGGTAGTACCGACAATTTCCGAGAAACGGAAGGTGCAGGCATACTCATTTTCCGCTACGGTATAGACGGAGCTGCCCAGCAGCAGAATTGCCAGAACAGCAACTACGCCGATAATCATCCATTTTTTATTTTTCATCAGTTTTTACCTCCTACCAGAGAATCCAGAGGCAGCATCATATTCACATTACTGCCGTCGCCGGTGTTAATATATACCTTAACATCGGGAAGAACCTTGCTGATTGCCTCGTAATACATACGGCTGCGGGTAATATCGGGGTTCTGTTCGTACTGAGCGTACATAGCCTCGAACATGGCCACCGACTCAATTGCCTCGTTGATACGCTTCTGCTTCTGATACTCTGCATCCTGCAGCAGCTTATCCACATCGGCCTGTGCATTGGGGATTTTGGCGTTCTGATAGGCTTTTGCCTCGTTCACAACCGCCTGTGCGGTCTGCTTTGCGGTTTCAACTGCCTTGAATGCCTCGATAACTTCCTGCGTAGGCGGTTCGGAATCCTGAATCCGGACATCCATCAGCGTGAGGCCGATGTCATACTCTGCCAGAATCTCCGTCACCAGCTCCTTGACCTGCATCTGGACATTTTCCTTGCCGTCGGTCAGGACTGCATCCACGGAAGTGGAGCCAACCACATTACGAATCTGGCTCTGAATCAGGTTTTTCAGAATCACTTCGGGGTCGTGGGCGGAATACAGGTATTGAACCGGGTTGGAAATCTTATATTCCACGAAAAAGTTTACATCTACAATATTATAGTCGCCGGTGATCATGCTGCTTTCGCTGTCCTGCCGATTGCCGGCATTCTGCTTGGAATCGTAGCCGATCTCAATTTTCTGATAGACATTTACATCCACCTTCTGCACCCGCTGGATGCCAAAGGGGAGTTTGAAGTGAAGGCCGGCATCTTTAATATCCGTAACCTTGCCGAAGGTGGTGACCACCGCCTGCTGTTTGTCGTCCACGGTGTAGAAGCTGGTGAGGACTCCGATCAGCACCACTGCCAGCACCAGAGCCGTCAGCAGGGTCTTGCCGAATCCCTTAAAGCTTCGCTTTGGCGGCTGGTTTTCCCCGGAAAAATGGTAAGTTCCGTCTGTATCCATATTGATTTCTCCTTTACTAAAAATCAGGTTTCACTTTTAAGTTCTGAGAGCATTTCCCCGGCACGGCGGCAGAATTCGGATGCAACCCATGCAGTGAGCATCACACGCAGCACCTTTTCCACCCGTTCTCCGGCGCCGGGAGCCGGCTCCTCATATGACTGCATCACGGTGTGGATGTAGGCGTTTCGCTGATTTGTGTCCGTAATATCGGGGCATTTTGCCGCCAGCCGCACAAACAGGAAGTAGAGGACGGTATCATCGATCAGGTCATCGCTTTCGTCCGCAAGATCTCCGTTGATGTAGCTGAGCAGGCCGCAGATATCCTCCATGGGCAGGGCAGATTTCAGCATATTGATGTTCAGAATCCGGCAAAGCTGCCGCATAGAGTAGCGTTTTTGCTGCGGTCTCGCCAAAAATCCCCGCTTTACCCAGTTTTGGATGGTGTAGGTTTCCAGCCCCGTAACGCCGGCCACTTGGCTCAGCACCATTCCGCCGGGGAGGAACATGGTGTGGAAATGTTCTTCGATGGATTCTATATTTTCCTTATCCACTGCGATTGTGGTGCCGGGAAGTATCCATTCCATAGCCTTTCACTCCTTCCTTTATGGTGACTTAATTGTATCACATGGTTATGTGATTGTCAATAGGGGTCTTCCAATTATTTCAAAATAACTGAAAATGGGGCAGTTTTTCCGTTTTATCGGTTTTTCCCCTTTACGATTGCGTAAAATTGTAGTACAATATAGAATATATGTTCTGTGGAGGTGACGGAATGAATTGTATGAAATGCGGCGCTGTTATCAGCGATGATCAGGTTTTTTGCGATAAATGCATTGAAGAAATGAAAAAATATCCCGTTAAACCCGGTACGCCCATCCAGCTGCCCCACCATGACAGTCAGCCGTCAGCAAAGCAGAAGCGTACCCGCAGAAAGCGCAAGCTGCCCCCGGAAGAACAAATCCGAAAGCTCCGTTCCACTGTGTTTTGGCTGGGACTGACCCTTGTGTTTGTGACGCTGGCCTTTGCCGCCGCCGCATACCTTGCGATTCACCTGCTGAACCAGCGGGATGCCTCATCGGCATTGGGGTTTTACGATATGATTCGGAAGTGTCTGGGACTGCTGTAATGTTTCACGTGAAACATTTATCTGCGGCGTATTCAAAATGTTTCATGTGAAACATTTTGACTGCCCTTATAGAGGAGGTGCCTTATGGGCAAAATTATTGCAATTGTCAATCAGAAGGGCGGTGTCGGCAAAACCACAACCGCCGTGAACTTGACAGCCTGCCTCCAAGACTTAGGACTCAAGGTGCTGCTCTGCGATTTCGATCCGCAGGCCAACGCCACCTCCGGTCTGGGACTGGAAAAAAGAAAAGTGAAAAAATCCGCCTACGATGTCATTATCAACGGTACACCCATTGAAGAAGCCATCGTAAAAACAGATTTCGGCGATGTGCTGCCTTCATCTGCGGATCTCGCAGGTGCCGGTGTTGAGCTGCTTTCCATGGATTCTCCCAATCATTGTCTGGAAAAAGCGCTGAAAACCGTAAGAGATAACTACGATGTGATTCTCGTCGACTGTCCGCCGTCTCTGGAGCTGCTGACACTCAACGCTCTGGCAGCCGCCGACGGAATTCTGGTGCCGGTGCAGTGCGAATACTTTGCACTGGAAGGTCTATCCGATCTGATGACCACCATGCGGATGGTCAAGCGTCGGGTAAATCCGAACATTGAGATCTTCGGCGTGGCACTGACCATGTTTGACGGCCGCACCAACTTCTCCAACCAAGTGGCCCAGGAAGTCCGCCGCCATTTCCCCGGAAAGGTTTTCGCAACCATGATTCCGAGAAATGTCCGTCTTGCGGAAGCTCCCAGCCACGGAATCCCCGTGATTGCCTATGACCGCAGCAGCAGGGGAGCCATAGCCTACAAAGCTATGGCGCAGGAAATTAAAGAGAAACTCTAAGAAAGGATGATTCCATTGGCAGTTCAAAAGGGACTTGGCAAGGGTCTCGGTGCACTGCTCGGGGATTTTTCCGAAGAACCCATGGAAAAGACCCCATACCGAACACTTCCCATTCATAAAATTGAACCCAACGCCGATCAGCCCCGTCAGGATTTTGACGATGTGGAGCTTCAGGAACTGGCAGATTCCCTTGCCGTTCACGGCGTGATTCAGCCCCTTACCGTTCGGGAGCTGGATTCCGGATACTATCAGATCATCGCCGGCGAACGCAGATGGCGTGCCGCACGGCTGGCCGGTCTGAATGAAGTGCCTGTCGTTATTATTGAAGCAGACGACAAAAAAGCCATGGAGCTGGCTCTGATTGAGAACCTCCAGCGGCAGGATCTGAACCCCGTGGAAGAAGCACTGGGCTATCAGACATTGATGGATGACTACAATATGACGCAGGAGGAAACCGCACATCGGGTAGGAAAATCCCGTCCGGCCGTGGCAAATGCCCTGCGGCTTCTGAATCTTCCCCCGGTGGTTCTGGAAAAACTTCGCTCCGGCGCACTGACCCCCGGTCACGCCCGGGCAATCCTCAGCCTCAAGAGCGAGCGCAAGCAAATTGAGGCCGCTCAGAAAATCGCAGCACTGGGTCTGTCCGTCCGGCAGGCAGAGCTGCTGTGCAAAAACATGAGTGCCGAGCCGAAACCTCAGGAGCCGGTGACTCTGGCGGTTGACTATGTAGCTGAATGTGAAAAGAGTCTGAGCAAGCATCTGGGCCGTGGCGTTAAAATTGTCAGCGGCAAGCGCAAAGGTCGCTTCGAGCTGGAATTTTACGGACAGGACGACCTTCAGGTTTTGCTGGATGCATTGATGAAACTGGAAAAATAAAGGAGAAGGGCCATGGAAAAGAAACTCTATCGAGACATGGAACACAAAATGCTTTTGGGCGTAGCTGCCGGAATCGGCAAGTATTTTAATGTAGACCCCACCATTATCCGGATAGGATGGGTGATTCTGGGCTTCGCTTTTGGAATGGGATTACTGGCATATCTTCTGTGTGCAATCATCATTCCTCAGGCTCCCGCCGGATATTAAGTCAAACTCAATATTTTCTAAATTCAAGGAGAATGCGAAATGTTAGATATTAAGCGTATCAAAGAAGATCCCGAGGCAGTCAAGGCCGGCTTCCGGGCAAAGGAAGTGGGCTGGATTGACTGCGACGCAACCGTAGACCGTATTCTGGAGCTGGACGAGCAGCGCAGAAAGCTGATTGCCTCCACCGAAGAGCGGAAGGCTCGCCAGAACAAGGTTTCCAAGGAAATCCCCGCCCTCAAGAAGGCCGGCAAGGATGTGGCTCCCATTTTTGCAGAGATGGCAGAGCTGAAAGCTGGCATCGCTGAGGATGCCGCAAAGCTGGACGCCGTCCTTGCAGAGTACCGCACCGCTATGCTGAGCCTGCCCAATCTACCCGACCCTGATCTGAAGCCCGGCGGAAAGGAAAACAACGAGCCTCTGCGCTACTTCGGCGAACCGCACAAATTCGACTTTGAGCCCAAGCACCATGTAGATCTCTGCACCGATCTGGGTCTGATTGACTACGAGCGCGGCGTAAAGCTGGCCGGCACCGGCAACTGGATGTACACCGGCATGGGCGCACGGCTGGAATGGGCACTGCTCAACTACTTCATCGACACCCACATTGCTGACGGCTACGAATTCATCCTGCCGCCTCATATGCTGGAGTACCAGTGCGGCGAAACCGCCGGACAGTTCCCCAAGTTTGCCGACGAAGTCTACAAAATCGCCAACCCCACCGACGACCGCATCCACTATATGCTTCCCACTGCTGAGGCAGCTCTGGCATCCGTTTACCGGGACGAAATCCTGTCTGAGGCTGATCTTCCCCGGAAATTCTTCGCTTACACCCCCTGCTTCCGCCGGGAGGCCGGTTCCCACCGTGCTGACGAGCGTGGCATGGTTCGTGGACACCAGTTCAATAAGGTAGAAATGTTCCAGTACACCCGCCCCGAGGATTCCGATGCCGCATTCGACGAGCTGGTACGCAAGGCTGAGAATCTGGTGAAGGGTCTGGGCTTCCATTTCCGCACCGTGAAGCTGGCAGCAGGCGACTGCTCCGCATCCATGGCACGGACTTACGATATTGAAATTCAGATTCCTTCCATGAACGGCTACAAGGAGGTTTCCTCCGTGTCCAATGCCCGGGATTATCAGGCTCGCCGCGGCAACATCCGTTTCCGCCGTACCGATGGCAAGATCGACTTCGTTCACACCCTCAACGGCTCCGGTCTGGCAACTTCCCGGATTTTCCCCGCAATGGTGGAGCAGAACCAGAGAGCCGACGGCTCCATCGTAGTGCCTGAGGTGCTGAGAAAGTATCTTGGCGGTCTGGAAGTCATCGAAAAGAAATAATTTCCTGCTTCTTCCGAAAACAGAAACAGAATACGGAGGCAAAGAAAGATGAGTAAGAAAAACGGCAAGTCCCTTTGGAACGAATTCAAAGCATTCGCTATCAAAGGTAACGCTATGACCATGGCCGTGGGCGTGATTATCGGCGGTGCCTTCAACACGATTACCAAAAGTCTCACTGACGATGTGATCATGCCCATTGTGTCCATTTTTCTCGGCGGCATTGATTTTTCCGAGATGAAGCTCACGCTTCCCCGGCTTTTTGGGGAGGCACCGCTGGACGCAGCCGGAAACCCCATCGTTAACACGCTGAACTACGGTAACTTCATTTCCGCAGCCATCAACTTCTTTATCCTGGCATTTGTGGTCTTTATGCTGGTAAAGGGACTCAACGCCCTGTCCGAGCTGGGTCACAAAAAGGAGAATGAAGCCCCCAAGGCTCCCCCCGCTCCCTCCAAGGAGGAAGTGCTCCTTACGGAGATCCGTGACCTGCTGAAAGAGAGAACCTAAAAAATACCCCTTACTTCCAGTTTTCGGAAATAAGGGGTATATTTTTTTGTGGATTCGTTCTAAATCTACCGATATTTATTTGACATTTTACCCAATTACAATTATAATGTATTCGTCGGGTTGTGGCCCGAAAATGGAGTATATTACTGAGAAAGAAGGATCAGTGCCATGTTTAAGATCGTTCGCAAGAAGGAACTGAATGATGCCGTCACTCTGATGGACATTGAAGCTCCTTTTATCGCCAAGAAAGCAAAAGCAGGTCAGTTCATCATCTTCAGAATTGATGAAAAGGGCGAGCGTGTTCCTCTTACCATCGCGGGCTATGACCGTGAGAAGGGTACCGTCACCATTATCTTCCAGAAGGTCGGCTTTGCTACCAAGGCTCTCGGCAGCCTGAACGAAGGCGATTTCATTCAGGATTTTGTCGGCCCTCTGGGCAAGCCCACCGGTGTCGAAGGCAAGAAGAAGGTTTGTGTTGTCGGCGGCGGCGTCGGCTGCGCTATTGCTCTGCCCTCTGCCAAGGCATTTAAGGAAGCCGGTGCGGAAGTTACCGTTATCGTCGGTTTCCGCAGCAAGGATATCGTGATTCTGGAAGACGAGTTCAAGGAAGTTGCTGATCGGTTCATTATGATGACCGACGATGGTTCCTACGGCCGTCACGGTCTGGTTACCCAGCCCCTGCAGGAGCTGCTGGAGGCCGGCGAGCAGTTTGACGAGGTTCTCGCCATCGGACCCATCCCCATGATGAAGTTCGTCTGCAAGACTACTCAGCCTTTCGGCACTCACACCATGGTTTCCCTGAACCCCATTATGATCGACGGAACCGGTATGTGCGGCGGCTGCCGTGTCACCGTGGGCGGCGAAACCAAGTTCGCCTGCGTCGATGGCCCCGAGTTCGACGGTCATCAGGTGGATTTTGCCGAGCTTATGAACCGTAACGGCGTTTACCGTGACCGTGAGGCCGAGGTTGCCGAGAAACACACTTGCCGCATGGATGCCATGGGCAAGGCACTTATCAAGTAAGGAGGAAACTGCAATGGCTAATATGACTCTCACCAAGACCCCCATGCCCGAGCAGGATCCCAAGGTCCGTGCCCATAATTTTAAGGAAGTCACCCTGGGCTACACCGCTGAAATGGCTATGGAAGAAGCCGGCCGCTGCCTGGGCTGCAAGAAGCCCAAGTGCGTGGAGGGCTGCCCCGTTAATGTTCGGATTCCCGAATTCATCGCCAAGGTCGCCGAAGGCGATTTCAAGGCTGCTTATGAAATCATCACCTCTACCAACGCTCTGCCCGCCCTGTCCGGCCGTGTCTGCCCTCAGGAAACCCAGTGCGAATCCCGCTGCGTCCGCGGCGTGAAGGGTGAGCCCGTTGCAATCGGCCGTCTGGAGCGGTTCGTTGCTGACTGGTACCGTGAAAATGTCAATGCAATGCCCGAAAAGACCGAGTCCAATGGCATCAAGGTTGCCGTGGTCGGTTCCGGCCCTGCCGGCATGACCGCCGCTTCCGATCTTGCAAAGCGCGGCTATGAGGTCACCATGTTCGAGGCTCTGCATACCGCCGGCGGCGTTCTGGTCTACGGCATCCCCGAATTCCGTCTGCCCAAGGCAATTGTTGCCAATGAGATCACCAAGCTGGAGGCTCAGGGCGTCAAGGTTATGACCGATATGGTCATCGGCAGAGTTCTGACCATCGACGAGCTGTTTGAAATGGGCTTCAAGGCCGTGTTTGTCGGCTCCGGCGCAGGTCTGCCCATGTTCATGAACATCCCCGGCGAGTCCCTGAAGGGCGTTATGTCCGCAAACGAGTATCTGACCCGTACCAACCTGATGAAGGCATATCTGGAAGAGTACGATACCCCCGTTATCAAGTCCAAGGCCGTGGCCGTTGTCGGCGGCGGTAATGTGGCAATGGATGCCGCCCGCTGCGCAATGCGTCTGGGCGCTGAGCATGTTTATGTTGTTTACCGCCGTGGCGAAGCCGAAATGCCCGCCCGTCTGGAAGAGCAGCACCATGCCAAGGAAGAGGGCATTGAGTTCAAGACTCTGTGCAACCCCGTCGAGATTCTGAGCGACGAAAACGGCCGTGCCTGCGGCATCAAGTGTGTCCGCATGGAGCTGGGTGAGCCGGATGCTTCCGGTCGCCGCCGTCCCATCGCCATTCCCGATTCCGAGTTTGTGCTGGATGTTGACACCGTCATCATGTCTCTGGGCACCAGCCCCAACCCCCTGATCCGCTCCACCACTCCCGGTCTGGAAACCAACCGGAAGGGCTGCCTGATCGTGAACGAGGACGAAATGACTACCCGTGACGGCGTGTTCGCCGGCGGCGATGCCGTTACCGGTGCCGCAACCGTCATTCTCGCCATGGGCGCTGGCAAGAAGGGTGCCGCCGCAATCGACGAGTACCTGAAGAACCAGAAGTAATTTCCCGGGAAATACCTAAATTGAAAGTCCCAGGCCGCAAGGTCTGGGACTTTTTTTATTATGCAGAGCAAACTGCGCCGGAGACAATGCGTTACGGAAATGGGCGGCAATTTACAGGCAGATAAAAGCGCCGCTCGGTAACGAACTGTCCCGGTATTTTTTTGCAGAAAAGATACCGAGCGGGCCACCCGGCGGACTTACTTCTGCTCTGTCCGTGACGAACTGGCTCAGGCTCTGCCTGCCCTACGGGGGATTATTGGGAAGCTTCGTTACCGAGCAGACCTCCCGGCGGACTGGTTTCCGTTCTGTTCGTAACGAATTGCCTCAAGCGTATCTTGCTCTCTGGGAGATTATCGAGGTACTGCGTTACCGAGTGAGCCTCCCGGCGGACTGGTTTCCGTTCTGTTCGTAACGAACTGCCTCAAGCGCAGCTTGCCCTACGGGGTGTCACTTTCTGACAGGCAGAAAGTAACCAAAGACCTGCCCAAGGGGGGCTTTACACAAAGCCGCCCCCCTTAGGTATCCCCCTCCTAAATTTTTAGGCGAAGCATTTTAACACGCTGTGCGGATATGCAAGCGATATCCGCCTCCCGGCACTCAGAAAAACAGCACCCTACAAAAAATACGGGGTGCTGTTATTCTATTTATAAAAGATTTTTCGGGCGGAAAAGCTTTTTTGAGCAACGGTAGGCAGGCATTGCTTGTCTTCTGGGGGATTATTGAGGCACAAAGTTACCGAGCAGGCCACCCGGCGGACTTACTTCTGCTCTGTTCGTAACGAATTGCCTCAAGCGCAGCTTGGTCACTTTCTGGCAGGCAGAAAGTAACCAAAGACCTGCACAAGGGGGGCTTTACACAAAGCCGCCCCCCTTAGGTAACCCCCCCTAAGAGTTCAGACGAAGCGTTTTAACACGCTGTGCGGATATGCAAGCGATATCCGCCTCCCGACACTCAGAAAAAACGGCACGTCGGATAGCACACCATGCAAAACTCTCTTTATTAGAAGTACAGCAAAGGTATCGCTGCGTACTGCAATTTCTTTGGGTAACGGCAGGCGGGCATTGCTTGCTTGCCCGCATCGAGGTTGCATAACGCAACGGCTACCGGCTTAGGAGGGGATTTTTAAGGGGGCGTCTTGGTTAAAAGCCCCCTTAAATCGCATTCTTTCCGTCTCTTTCTTGGCGAAACAAGAAAGAGACATAGAAACTTGTGACGAAGTGCCTGCCCTACGGGGGAATATTGGGGCACTGCGTTACCGAGCGGGCCACCCGGCGGACTGGTTTCTGCACTGTTCGTGACGAACTGGCTCAGGCTCTGCCTGCCCTACGGGGGAATATTGGGGCACTGCGTTACCGAGCGGGCCGACCGGCGGACTGGTTTCCGTTCTGCTCGTAACGAAATGGCTCAAGCACTGCTTGCCCTACGAAGGATTACTGGGAAACTGCGTTACCGAGTGGGCCACCCGGCGGACTGGTTTCCATTCTGTTCGTAACGAAATGGCTCAGGCACTGCCTGCTCTACGGGGATTATTGGGAAGCTTCGTTACCGAGAGTGCCGCCCGGCGGACTTACTTCTGCTCTGTTCGTAACGAACTGGCTCAGGCACTGCCTGCGTAAATGAAAAGCGCCGGAGCAATTGCTCCGGCGC
>RCNI01000920.1_pt1 | contig 16920 bp, 15 predicted proteins | sample 2041151 | NCBI WGS metagenome assembly RCNI01 (sample SAMN09708214, study PRJNA481090) | feces metagenome | isolation source: feces | place: Antarctica: Albino Rookery | reverse complement strand
TTATCGCGTGGTATATCAAGGGAAATATCTGCGAGATTGTGCTCGCGAGCTCCCTTAATTTCAATTGCTTTTTCTGACATAGTTTATTCCTTATCGAATCAGAGCTAGATTCGTATCATATGTATATTTATCTATTATTTTACCTCAATGAGCCAAATGTAAGTCGCCCTAAATCATATCTCTTCATATACAGAATATCTTAGATTTATGACCCGTTATATACAGGTAAGAAATACGCTTGTCTCATCTCACAGAGAAGATATATAAGAAAAGACACCAAGAAAAAATCTCGGTGTCTAATATGAATGTGATTATTCCTCTACTGTAGGAACCATAAATCCAAAGTAGATGATATGTGCTGCCCAGATGATTCCCATCACATAGCGCATAGCTACGATATGCCACATGAAGAACATGGAAATACCGAAGAGAATAGAAACTGGAATAAGGATAGAAAGCTTAGCATACATGGTCATCTGACGCTTGGTAACATAGCCTTCCAATACCTTATGATAAAGCTTGGTTGATTTAAACCAAGTATCCAAACGCTCTGATGAGCGAGCAAAACAAAATGCTGCAAGAAGGATAAAAGGAGTTGTAGGAAGGACAGGCAAAAATGCTCCGATAGTTCCTAATACGAATGCGATGATTCCGAATAGCGCCCACATAGCTTTGCCGATGTGAGTTTTACTACGCTTTGCATTCTCATTTTCCTCACGAATCACCTCAGCAACAGGCTCTTCGATAATGATTTCTTCTTTGATTGGCTCTTGCATCAATTAGCTCCTTGGAGTTAGTGCTTGAAGTCTTAACCAAAACATACTAACACATCCACAGTCGCTTATTCGTATAAATTTACTATGTCTAACTTGTATGCGAATCCTACATGATTTACTCGACAGATATACAAAATAAAACAGCCCTACAACGTAGGACTGTTTTGAATTTAAGCTTTTGAAGCTGAAGCAAAGATTGTACCAACTGCAATCAAAGCACAGCACACAACTTCAATGATACTTGGTGTATGTGAGAGGATGATTACAGAGAGCAATACCGCCCATGCACTGTAGGAGATGTTTGCAGCCATCGACTTTGAGGCTCCAACCTTCATAATACCGCGGTAGTAGCAAAGATAGGATGCGACTCCCGTACATGCTGCAAGTACCAAATACCATGTTGTTGGTGTTACAAATGCCTCAGTGAAGATACCGAACGTAGAGGTTGCAGGCAATACGATGAGGATGTAGATCATAGCTGAAGTACTCTCAAGGATGGTAAGAGCAACGCGGTTGTCGACTCCCTCGCCTTTCATACCCCATGCCAAAATAACGGCCTCAGATCCCCAGCCGAAGATACACATGAGAGCTCCAGTAAGACCTAAAGCTGTATTTCCATGAGCTACTCCAGAATCTCCTGAATATCCCAAGATCATAACACCGGCAATAGCTACGAAAAGCGCGATTACCTGCTTAACGGTAATCTTCTCGTGCAAAATGAAATGAGCTAATGCAGTTCCAATTGCAGGATAAATAGCTGAGAGAACAGCTGTGTATCCAGGACCTAAATTCTTAATGGAAGTAAGATAGCCACTCATTCCAATAGGGCCACCAATCAATGCTGCAAGAGCAATAATTCGTCCATTAGGAGTCTTAAGAGCAGCAATGACGTCTTTCATACGTCCTCGGCAGCTCATGAGTACAATCATCACGATAGCGCATACCAAATCGTGAATAGAAGCTCCAACCATAGGTCCAAGCTCAGATGATGCAAATGGTAGATTGCTCAGAGCAAGACCCAAAATAACGGTGTCGAGTGCCCAAAGAAATCCACTCGCAATTCCCCACTGCATATTACTTATCCTTACTGTAAAGTTCTAATACCCAATCAATGTTGTGAGCAGCATAGCTGTAGTAAATGTAGAGCCACTCATCAATTCTCTCGCCTTCGGCTTCTTTCTCAAGAGCCCATACATACCAGCACCAGCCAGCAAATACAACATAGGCCCAGAAATGGCGATATTCTTCCTTAGAAGGTTTGCGACCGAAGTAATACTCAAGTGCCTTATCTGCACGCTCTCGGTCAAGCTCAGAGCATACAACAAAGGTGCCGAAGTCATTAGCCTCATCGCTCATGCCGGCGTATTCCCAGTCAATAAGATTGAGACGTCCATGAGGATGATTATCATCTCGTGTATCGATAATGAAGTTAAAAGCAAAGAAGTCATTATGGCTTAAGCATTGTTTGCCCACACCATCGTGATCTACGTAATCTTTAAGCCTAAACACTTTCTCTTTAAGCTCATCGTATCCTTCAACATCAACATCTGAAAGCTCTCTGAGGAATCCCTCGTACTTAAGGCCTTCTTCCACGAAGTCAAATGAACGACCAAGGGTAGCCTCAGATTCATGAAGCTTATGACACATATCCATAGCAATCTTGAGTTGATCGTCGTTCATAACGTCAAGGTTACCTGCTTGTGGAATAAAGTGAGATATCTTCCATCCCTCTTCCGGGTCTTCAAAGATAAATGTTGTATCAAGACCAAGGTTGCGTGCAAGGTCAAGAGCTTCAGCTTCACTCACACGGTCCACAAGCTTGGAAGTTCCAACACCTGGGTGGCGATATACGTATTCTCTATCTCCTACTGAGAAGTGACAAGAGAGATTCGTAAGTCCCTGCTTCAACGGATAGAAATTACCAATTTCAGAGATATCGCAATCAAGAGTTTGGGCGATATTCTTAAAGATTTTTGTATCGATGTTTTCCATAAAGAGAGGATCGAAACTCTTAAGCTCATCCAATGAGTCAAACTCATTGATGACACCAGTTTCGTATTCTTTCTTTACCATAGCAAGCTCATCAATATGGTCAATGTAGAGCTCTTCCCAGAGCTTGTCATAGGTTTGAGGAAGCTCATATTCTGCCTTGAGAATCTCGCGGAACTTCTCACTAAACTCACGGTCGAAGTATACATGACCGAGCATAATCCAGGAATCGGATCCGCCAACTACAACGTCAGTAATTCGATTTTGAGATCCGGTGGTAATGCACCACTCCTCTGTCTCGCCCTCTACAAAGATTGATGCATAGTAGGCACTGTAGACATATGGAGTAAATGGATTCTCGGTAAAGTAGTCATCTGATGAGCAGATGTAGGTATTTGCGAGCTTATCTGCAACAGCCATCAAACTGGAGTTGTTATTACGCTGAGAATAAAGCGGATTGACAACAATCTTGACGCCAAACTTCTGCTCTAGATAGAAGAAATATTCCTTCTTGTAGCCAACAACGACGGTAATGTCATCTATACCCGCCTCTTTAAGCTGTTTGATTTGACGTTCAATAAGGATCTCTCCCCTTACACACAAGACACCTTTTGGTTTCTCGTATGAGATTGGAACAAATCGACTGGATAAACCTGCTGCCATAATGATGGCATTGTCAACACGATATGGCTTAAGAGCTTCAAGACCTTCTTCAGTCAACTCTCCCTCGTGTACATATCCCGCCTCTTCAAGCTGCGCAATGGTATTGTTGACACTTCCCAATGAGATACCAATCTCTCGGGAAAGCTCGCGCTGCGTTAGAGCGCGATCTTCTTTGTGAAGTGTATCGAGGACATCGAATTCATGTTTTGTAAGCATGGACACCTTCTTTTGAATAGCTGTTGTACTTACTATATCGGCGCAAAAGCGCTTATGTTTCAATCGTATCTATTATATGTTCAATTTTGATATAAGTACAAATAAAATTGAACATGTGTGAAAGTGTACACATTGCATACATTTAACCATTCACAAATAAATTCGAGCATTTTTGAATTTCTTAGCTACAATGTAGAGTGAAATGTACAAAACAAATAAGGGGATGATATCTGTGGCTTGCCAAGGATATGAGAACGCAAAATCCGAGGGAAAGAACCCTGATTCACTTACATTTGATGCAAATGCACTCTCCCACATCAAGCATGTTGTAGGAGTCATTTCTGGTAAGGGTGGCGTAGGAAAGTCATTTGTTACCGGATCTCTAGCTGTAAAGCTTGCTCGTGCAGGTTATAAAGTTGGAATTATGGATGCTGACATTACTGGACCATCCATCCCTCGCATGTTCGGTCTTCGCGACCGCAAGCTTGAGACTGTAGGAAATCTCATGCTTCCATGCACTACCACTCATGGCATTAAGGTAATCTCTGCAAACCTCTTGCTTGCTAATGAAGATGATCCTGTACTTTGGAGAGGTCCAGTTCTCGCTGGTGCTATCCGCCAGTTCTGGGAGGAATGTGACTGGGGCGAGCTCGATTATCTCTTGATTGATATGCCTCCAGGAACTGGAGATGTTGCACTTACCGTATTCCAGAGCCTCCCTGTTGAGAGCATCGTTATCGTTTCTAGCCCTCAGGACTTGGTTCAGATGGTTGTTGGTAAGGCTGTAAAGATGGCAGAGAAGATGAATCTTCCTATCTTGGGCCTCGTTGAGAACATGAGCTATCTTCCATGCCCAGACTGTTGCAAAGAGATTGAACTCTACGGTCCAAGTCACCTTCAGGAGACCGCAGATCATTACCATATTCCAGCTCTTGACCGCCTTCCTATCATGCGTGAGCTTGCTGAGGCATGCGATCAGGGAACACTTGAGGTTAAGCTTCCAAGCGATATCCTTAATAAGACTTTCGAAGCTGTAGAGAACTTCGTTCCAGCTGAGCCTGAGGCTAATAGCTGCGGATGCTCTGATAAGTCTTGCTGTGATTCCAACAGCTCTTGCGGCTGCTCTGGCTGTCACTAAAACTTGAGTCTACTCGTGTAGTTTTACTACAGTTAGACACCAAAATTTACTTAGACAAATACTGTCCTTTGTTGTTGATACAATAGAGGGCAGTATCTTTTTATATGTAGATTGAATAATTTCAGTCATTAATTCTTTATGACCAAGTGAGTAGCTATGTCTCAATCATCTAGAAAACTAAGCCGTGCTCAAATTAAAGAGCTCGAACTCGCAGCTTGTAGCCAAGTGGTAATCGAACCTACCTATGACGTTGTTGTCGTAGGTGCCGGAGCGTCTGCCTTTGCTTCAGCCATAGAAGCTGCTCGTGGTGGATTGAGCGTACTCATGCTAGAGGGAAATCTCAAGCCGGCTCAAAAGATCTTAGCTACGGGTAACGGTCGTTGCAATATCACAAATGCACATCTTGATGTGAAGCACTTCAACAATCCACAGGCTGTTCAGTGCGTATTTGGAAAACATCCAGAAGATGACATTAATGAATTTCTTACCTCACTAGGATTGGTGCTTGTTGAAGAAACTGAAGGTCGCATGTATCCACACAGCCTAAGCGCCGCTTCAGTTCAGGAGCTGTTCATAGCGGAGGCTGAACGTTTAGCCATTACCATTGGATGTGCAAGGTATGTAACATCCATCTCATCAAACGATGGTATGTATTCCGTCTCCTTTACTGAGGAGTTTTCAAAGCAAACATCCGGAAAGAAATGCGTTGCTGCACATAGTGTTGTACTCGCAACTGGTGGCAATACTTGTCAGAATATTCAAGGACTGAGATTCAATGCAAGTCCGCAAAGTCCTACACTATGCGCACTAGCTACCGCTCCTCAACCCCATCGCACACTCGATGGCGTACGCGTACAGGCCAACGTTCGACTTATGCGCAAAGATACCTGCATTGCTGAAGAAACAGGAGAGGTGCTTTTCCGTTCCTATGGTGTAAGTGGAATTTGCATCTTCAATCTTTCACGCCACGCTCAAGCAGGAGATCAGATTGAAATTGACCTGTTCTATGATATGAGTAAAGAACAGATAGCAGAACATTTTGAGAAGGCTCCATCAAAGCATATTGGATTGCTTGGACTTCTGCCTCCAAAGATGGTTAACTATCTTGAATCATCAGATCATCCGCTTGATAAGACTCCCCTATCCTTCATGGTTAAGGAGCCAGCAAATATAGAGGCAGCACAGGTAACTAAAGGTGGCCTTATCCTGTCTCAGTTCAATGAACAAACACTTGAGTCCAAACTCTATCCTGGACTCTATGCAGTGGGCGAAGTACTTGATATAGACGCAGATTGCGGAGGATACAACCTCAGCTGGGCTTGGCTCTCTGGCTTAAGAGCAGCCCAAGATATAGTAAAGAAATCTAAAGGAAAGTAAGCACATGCTTGAAATCTCAAATATCAAATTAGACCCGTTAAAAATTGCAGGTGATTTCTCTAATGAGAATGAAGTTGCAAAGGGAGCATTGTGCAAACTTTGCAACCTAGATCGCAATGCACTCAAAAGTGTTGAAGTCGTTAAATCAAGTATCGATGCACGAAAGAAAGATCGTGTTGTATTTAACGTCAGCGTTCGCTTTGAGCTCAAGGATGCTCATGCTGAGGAAGCGTTGCTTAAACGACTTGAGAAGAAACGTGTTGCCATTCGTCGTCCTAACATCAAGGCAGCTGGGTTTAGTACCCCAGGTACTATCACTGACACTACGTCCCCAGTTGTAATTGGTGCGGGATGTGCGGGATTGTTCTGTGCGCTTTCTCTTGCTCACGCAGGTCTTAATCCTATCTTGATTGAACGTGGACCAGATGTGTTTGAGCGTCAAAGGAAGATTGACGACTTCTATGAGACTGGTGAGCTAGATCTTGATGCCAACATTCAGTTTGGCATGGGTGGAGCTGGTACATTCAGCGATGGCAAGCTCAATACAGGTACTAAAAGTCCTAACCATAGAACTATCCTAGAGACCTTTGTAAAGCACGGAGCATCACCTCGTATTCTTATTGAAGCTAAACCTCACATTGGATCTGATGTTTTGCCATTTGTAGTACAAGGCATGTGCAATGAGATTGAAAGCCTCGGAGGAACCATCCTCTATCGAACTACATTCAATGAATTAGGACTTCAATCAGGTAAAGTGACATCTATTGGCTACAGTCAGATTCAAGATGATGGAAGCATCAAAGAAGGAACTATCCATTGCTCCGATGTTGTGTTGTCATGCGGACACTCAGCACGCGATGTCTTTGAACTTCTTCATGAGCTCAACTTTACCCTTGAGAGAAAAACGTTTGCAATGGGTGTTCGCATAGAACATCCTCAGAAGCTCGTAAATGAAAGCCAGTATGGAAAGATATTTGCACAGACTCCAAGTCTGGCTGCGGCTCCTTACAAGCTTGTACACCACTTAGGAAATGATAGAAGTGCTTTCAGTTTCTGTATGTGTCCTGGAGGATATGTTGTAGCAGCTACAAATGAAGAAGAACATGTAGTTACTAATGGTATGAGCCTGAGCGATCGCGCTGGATCTAATGCGAATTCAGGCCTTCTGTCCAACGTATATCCAGAAGACCTTCCAGGAACTCATCCTCTTGCAGGCGTGTATCTTCAGGAAGAGGTAGAGAAGAAAGCATTTGAACTTGGAGGCGGAGACTTTAAGGCTCCTGCTACTCTCGTAGCAGACTTCCTAAAGAAACAATCATCTTCAGGTCAAGGCACCGTCACTCCGACCTATTCAAGAGGAGTAACCTGGGGAGATGTGTCATTAGCTCTTCCTGATTACATTCACAATACTTTGCGTGAATCTATACCATCAATGGCACGCAAACTCAAAGGCTTTGATATGCCTGATGCCGTTCTTACCGGAGTGGAATCAAGATCGAGCTCTCCTGTTCGCATTGTTCGCGATAAAAGTTGTGAGAGTGTGGACTACAAAGGCGTTTGGCCATGTGGTGAGGGCGCTGGATATGCTGGAGGCATTATGAGCGCAGCATCGGATGGAATGCGTATTGCATATGCGCTTATGACAAAGCGCTCAGAAAACAAATAGCTATATACAAAAAGCGACGTGTAGATGCACGTCGCTTTTTCATTTGCAGATGCAATATAAAGCATCTCTTTATATAAAAAAGGTGTTACCGGCAATATGTACCAGTAACACCAAAAATTAGAAATTTTATCGAGCCTGTCTTTTCTTAATCAAGATAAACAAAACAATCTGGAGAATGGAAGCAATAAGCCAAATCTTTGTACCAATGCCTAGATTCATCAAGTTCGCATAGGTTTCCTTATTTACATCTGAAGCATAGCTTGACAGAAAAAGATAGGTGATGATACCACCAATACCCATTACGAGGACACCACTCTTGCCAAGCTTTTCGTTCTTATTCTTATAGCTGATAAGAGCAAGAATAAGTCCGATGATAGGAAGGGCAAATAGAAGGAGGAATGCACCTTTAGGCTCATCCTGAATAGAGATGTACTTGTAAGCATTTAATTTTGAATCAATTCCAAGATATGACATGACACCGCGTCCAATTTCTGTACGGCCAAAGGTAATCCATGTCATAAAAGTAGAAATAAATCCTACAAATGCTAATACCAAAGAGCTCTGTACATAATTTGCAACAGCCTTGTCAATAAAGCTATTTCCAGCTGTTTGATGTGCTGGAGTGCTCTGGGTAGGCTGAGGTGTTACAGGCTTCTCTGAGCTTTCAAAAGACATACCGCAATTAGCGCATGACTTTACATTCTCCCCATCTGGGATTTGTGTGCCACAATTAGGACAAAACATTTAATTCCTTCCATCTACAGTTACAGATAAAATACTTGGCGTTATTTATTTCAGCAATGGTCAAGTTTTGTTCTTAAATGAAAGGAAAACTTATTCTTTATTCCTATCCTAAGATAGATAACTCTTATAGGAATAGAGTGAGATACGCTCTAATAGAACCTCATCCAAAACCAAAAATACTCAGATAATCCTATAAGCGCATCATTATGATAATTATCACTTTGAATGTTTTTAGGCTTACGTAGGAATGTATCTTTTGTACGCTCAAAAATATTCAATAATTCTACCTGATTGATACATTATATGCAAAGAGATTTAACTAATATCTAAATTATAACTACAGTTATTAATATGTTGTCATTTTAGAAACATTTGTAAGATATGCTAGAATATGCACAAGAATTAATATAAGTACTTAGAAAACCTATGATTATCAACGAGCTTTTAAGTCATAGTAAGGATTTCAATTCTTCAAATAATATGCATCACGGAGGGAAAATGAAAAAAGTTTTACCTAAGATTTTATTGATACTTTTTATCCTTTATGTTGGAGTTTTGAGTGGTAATTTCTTCAATGGAAAATTTGAAGACCTCAACGATGTTGATCAAAATATCCTTACCGAATTCTCTGAGTTTTCTCATTCAGATCCACTTTGGAAAGACTACAACCTCAAGGAAAGAAGTCTGCTTTTTATTAACAAGGGCTTCTTTGGCTCTGCTTATCTAATTAATCCAACAGATGCACCATCGCCAGTTTTTGCTAAAGAAATTGATGTACCTGGAGGCATAAAGGCATACCGTATCAGCGGTTTTTATCCAAGTGTTTTGAAGTTGAAGATGGAACCAGGAAACTTTAACCCTATTGAAGATTTCTTTATTTTCCAATCCCATCCAAAGGTTCTTGGAACTCCTATTTATTTCCTTAAATATAACCAAGACAACGTCGATCAGAAATATAGCTCTAATCACTTTATGCCATTTCTTGCTCATGAGGCCTTCCACTTCTATATGCAAGGTAACTGGGATGGAGGAAGCAGGTTCAATGGCGACTTAAGTGAGAAGGATCTTGCTCTCCTTAAACAGGAATATAGCGTGCTAGCAAAGATGCAAGAGGCTGATATCGAACATAAGAATGCCGATTGGAAATCACTTGCTCAGGAATATGTCTCAATCATGGATGAGAGAATCAAAAATAATCCAACCTATCTCAAAGACGAAATGGAAATGGAAACAGCAGAAGGAACAGCAACATATGTTGGAATTAAAGCTGCTCGAGATGTAAATTATGACTTTGGAATCATGTATTTTTCCAATGCAGCTAATGTTTCATTCAATGAAATTATGCCGCTAGTAGAAAACGGATCGCTATCTAAAGAATTTCTTGCAGACAGCATTCCATATGATACTGGAGCTCAGCTTTGCTTCCTTCTCGATAAGCTTGAAGTACCTGATTGGCAAGGTAAACTCAATGCTCAAACCAAAGATCATCCAGTTACCCTATACGATCTAGTACGTGAAGCAGTCGCATAAAACTATAATCTTATATTTATTGGCGCTATGATAGACAATTCTATTATGGCGTCATTATCTTATGGATGTGTATCATAACCACAACATGAATCGATAAAGTAAAATATACAAAAACCAGTAAAGATTAGGAAAAGAGACTCTGTGAGATACGTTACTGATATACCTAAAGAAGATCCTAGGCAAATTAAAGAGCTTGAAAATCAAGGATGGACTTTAGTAAAAGAACCAAAACACTTGATTATATCCATTCTCCTGTCCTTACCTTTTGCATTCATCGGAGGCTATTTAGGAGTAATTGCTTTCCCTGATGTACATGCTTACATGAACGAAATCTTCTACAAGCTAACATCTGATCAGGACTTCATGATATGGATTGACTTCCAATATCTGATTGATATGTACGGATATATTGTCCTTCATGAGCTCATTCATGTCGCCTTTGTTCCCAATTTCTGGAAATCTGACAAGACTTATTTCACAGTTCATCTTTGGGGTGGCATGATGAATACTGAAGAAGAACTATCCAAGAGTCGCTTTATCGTAATATCAATCATGCCATATCTTCTCTTAACCTTTGCATTGCCCGCCCTCTTGATATGGGGAGGACTTCCAATATCATTAATCACGTTCCTGATTGTGGTAAATGGCTTCGGTTCATGCATGGACCTTTTTGGAATTTGCCTGATAGTTTATCAAGTTCCAAATGGTGCAATTATTAGAAATGTGGGAATGAAAACCCTCTATAAACTTTAATCCTTAAGGGTGTCATACACTGTATGACACCCTTATTGTAAGGAAGCTTGTTTATGTGATTAGATAACTCATTCCTATAATCACCTTATGTTATAAATTTAGTAACAATATCCAGGATGACGTATACCAATCTATCTGGATCTAGGTGATGGGAGTTTATCATGAAGACAAAATCCTTAACACTAATAATAGTCTCCGTATTAGTCGCACTAGGTTTGATATATGCATATACGCGCAGACAAGCAGAAGAGAACGCATATCAATCTAACTCTACCTTCGGCAAACAGATAGACGATGAGAATCTCGATACCATCTATCTTGCAGGAGGATGTTTCTGGGGTCTCGAAGAGTACTTTCAGAGAATCGACGGCGTAGTAGATGTTACCTCTGGCTATGCCAATGGCAATATCGAAAATCCAACCTATAATGATGTCTCTCACAAGAACACTGGTTTTGCTGAGACCATTGAGATTAAGTATGATCCTACAAAAACAGACCTGACTGAGCTCCTCCTCTATTATTTCAAGGTTATAGATCCCACCTCCATAAATAAGCAAGGCAATGATGTAGGAAGCCAATATAGAACAGGAATCTACTATACCGATGAGAAATCAGTTGACGAGATTAATAGGGTTATTGAAGTTGAGCAAAAGAAATACGATAAGCCTATAGTAGTTGAAGTTCTTCCTCTCAAGAACTTTTATAAGGCCGAAGATTATCATCAGGATTATCTCAGGAAGCATAAAGGTGGCTACTGTCATATAGATCTCAATGAAGCAACAACGGGTGTTGAGAGAGATCCATCTTTAATAAAGCCCAATCCTTATGCACGTCCTTCAGATGACATTCTCAAGAAAACCCTTACCGAACAGCAATACAATGTTACTCAAAAGGGTGCAACGGACAGGGCTTTCAGTCATGAATATGACAAGCACAATGAGAAGGGTATCTATGTTGACGTTGTAACGGGTGAGCCACTGTTTTCCTCTGAAGATAAATACGATGCAGGATGTGGCTGGCCAAGCTTTACAAAGCCTATTGAGAAATCTCATATCAGAGAATACCTCGATACCAGCTTCGGAATGAACCGCACTGAAGTTAAAAGTGCAGGCGGAGGTTCTCATCTTGGTCATGTGTTCAATGATGGTCCTCGCGACAAGGGTGGGATGAGATATTGCATCAACGGAAGCTCTTTGAGATTTGTACCGTTAGATAAAATGGCTGCAGAAGGATACGGAGATTATCTCTATTTATTTAAGTAAAAGATAAGGTGTTGTACAACTTGGTACAACACCTTTACTACGGCAGTTTGGATAAGAAAAAGCGCTCTACTTTGTAGGGCGCTTTGGTCTATAAAATTAATAAGCAAGTACTTAATTATTGCTTGTTTTAAATAAATTCAAACAAAAAGATGCTATGAGCACAATAAACAATGAAATGAAAGATAGATCATTATTACCGTTCAACCATAGACCTATTAACAAAATAATGGATACAACTGATAGAGCAATAGATAGAATCCTAAGAAAATTACTTTTGTTCATAATCTAATCCTTCCAATTGACTATTCATCAAAGTACATTACTTTATCTCTATTATACAGTTTTATAATTATTTTTATATAAAGTTTTATATTAATGTGTCAACGGCAGTTTTAGATTATGGAAAAGAAAAGCGCTCTACTTTGTAGGGCGCTTTGGTCTATTTAGTTACATCCTTAACGATACGTATAAGCTCTTCTAAGGCATCTTCCTCATCAGTACCAATCAGGAATGGATATCCAACTACAACAGGTACATCAACCTTCTCAGATGGCTCAACCATAGGAACGTACACGCAAGCTCCTTTGAGTTTTTCTGCTAGATTGCTATCGTCAGTTGGAATTACTTCAACGTCATATCCGCGTTGACTCAGAAGATGAGAGAGCTTATTTGCAACAGCTTTTGAAGTACCAACACCGGTACCACACGTCACAACAATTCGGGCAGACATATCTCCTCCCTCACTCGTAGCCTTATTGTTTCTATACCCATTTGGTTTAAAAGCATAAGGAAACGACTCCTGAAGATATCAACTCTCAAAATTATTTCTTGCGACGTGGCTCTCGATACTTACGTCGAGTTGCATACTCACTACCCTTACGGCTTCCCTTCTTCAAACGCTTGAAGATTTCCTTCTCATCAGCGTTTTCCATAGAAGCCCTGAGTGATACCAACCTATCGCGTAGCTCTGCTGCAAGTTCAAAGTCCATATTCTTCGAAGCCTCTTGCATCTGTTCTTCAAGCTGTTGAGCGAGCTTTTCGACTTCTTCCTCTGGCATCTCAGCTACAAGGGCATCAGTTGTAGCTGGAGAGAAGAACTCACCATCTACACGATCCTTATCTGCTAGTGTTTCATCAGCTTCCTTAATGAAACCTGAAATGTCCTTTACAGACTTCGTAACAGTACGAGGTACAATTCCGTGTTCTTCGTTGAATTTCTCCTGCAGCTCACGACGACGTTTAGTTTCATCAATTGCAATCTGCATTGATTTAGTAATGCGGTCGGCATACATGATAACCTGACCCTCACTATTTCGAGCAGCACGACCCATGGTCTGTATAAGTCCACGGCGATCTCGCAAGAAACCTTCCTTATCGGCATCGAGAATGGCTACAAGGCTTACCTCAGGGATATCAAGTCCCTCACGAAGAAGATTAATGCCAACGAGGGCATCGATCTTTCCCTCACGCAAGTTTCGGATAATCTCAACACGTTCAAGCGTTGCTGTATCTGAGTGCATATAGCTTACCTTGATGCCGGCATCCAAAAGATGGTCGGTTAAGTCTTCTGCCATACGCTTGGTAAGTGTAGTTACCAACACACGTTCATTTTTCTCTATTCGCTTTTCAATCTCTGCTTGCAAGTCATCGATTTGTCCGCGGATTGGTCGTACATCGACCTTAGGATCGAGAAGACCGGTAGGACGAATAATCTGTTCTGCAACCCTCTCAGATACACGCTCTTCGTAGTCACCTGGAGTTGCAGATACATAGATGAACTGAGGAATGCGGGCTTCGAACTCATCGAAGCGCAATGGTCGGTTATCCAAAGCTGAAGGCAAACGGAAACCATGTTCGATAAGAGTAATCTTTCGACTCCTATCACCCTCATGCATTCCTCGAATCTGAGGAATGGTTACGTGCGACTCATCCAAAATGCAAATCATATCGTTTGGGAAATAGTCAATGAGCGTAAATGGAGGCTCACCAGACTTGCGTCCATCCATATGCCTTGAGTAGTTCTCAATACCATTGCAATAGCCCATATTCTCAAGCATTTCAAGATCATATGCAGTACGTTGCTTAATGCGTTGAGCTTCAAGTAGCTTGTCTTCTTCCTTAAGCTCCGCAATACGTTGCATCATTTCATCGTTGATGGTTTCAAGCGCTGTATTAATCTTTGGACGCTCTGTTACATAGTGGCTTGCAGGCCAAATTGGAATAGCATCAAACTCTCGGAGCACCTCACCTGTAACGAGAGAAATCTCTCCGATGAACTCAACCTCATCGCCAAAGAACTCAATACGAATTGGGTTTTCAGCATATGGTGGAAAGACATCGATGACATCTCCCCTAACTCGGAAAGTACCTCGACTCAAATCATAATCATTGCGATCGTACTGAATGTTAATGAGCTCATGGATAAGATCGTCTCGCTCCATTGGAACTTTCTTATCGACATTAGGAGCAAGTCCTGCATAGTCCTCAGGAGATCCAATACCGTAGATACAAGATACAGAAGCAACAACGATAACATCGCGACGACTCAACAAAGAAGCCGTTGCCTGATGTCTAAGTTTCTCAACTTCTTCGTTGATGGATGCATCTTTCTCAATGAATGTATCAGACTGAGGAACATAAGCTTCAGGCTGATAGTAGTCGTAGTAGCTTACGAAATATACTACGGCGTTGTTAGGAAACATCTCCTTGAGCTCTGCTGCCACCTGAGCCGCAAGGGTCTTATTTGGCTCCATGATCAAAGTCGGACGATTGAGCTTCTCAATCGTCTTTGCCATGGTATAAGTTTTTCCAGATCCCGTAACACCCAAAAGCGTCTGATAGCGAAGACCCTGCTCAATACCATCAGCTAGAGCCTCAATTGCTTTAGGCTGATCTCCTGCAGGTTCAAAAGGACTAACAACGCGCAAAGGCTCGCCAGCACCCTCAACACCAAAGCGTTTAAGAGCACCGCCGAACCCATGCGTAGTTTTAGGATCGTATGCTATTGGTTCAAATGTTTCCATAATGAACTCCTCCAGGATGTATACAAACATCCAAAAGCGAGCGATTTAAATATATATATGATCTAACGAGCCTCATCTTGAAGATGGTGAGCAAGAGTTTCAATCTTCTCATTAAGGTCCTCAACAGATGAGTTATTCTCAACAACTTGATCTGCATGCTCTGTAAGATATTCAACAGACGGCTGCTTATTATCGCGTGATGTGAAATCCTCTGCAGACATACCACGATTTGCAACAGCTCGAGCCAGACGCACATCACGATCTGCAATGACACATATAGTCTCATCTGCAATATCGAAGCAATCTTCAAAACAATCAAGTACAGGAACTTCTACAAAGCAAACCTTGCATCCCTCATCATTAAGTTCGTTGAGGCGACTGTGCATACGCTGCTTAATATAAGGAAGCTCAATGGCCTCAAGTAGGGCAATTGACTCATCATTTGCAAAGGCCTTTTGTGCAAGAGCTGCACGATTGACCGTACCATTTTCATGCAAGACATCAGATCCAAATGCATTGGCAACAGCCCTGATGCATTCGGTATCCTCATTTAATATCTCACGAGATATCTGATCGAGGTCAATGCGCTCAATCCCATAAACATCATGTAAACGAGATCCAACGTAGGACTTACCCGATGCAATAGATCCAGTTAGAAATGCAACATGCATATTAGGACTCAATCTTAAATTTCTCATTGCAGCTAGGACAAGTTACACGAATAGAACCCTTCCCTACAGGCACGTTCATATGAGCTGAGCACTTAGGACAAGTAATTTCTTTCTTACCCGCTGCAGCCTTAGCTTTCTGATTGTTAGCAGCTTTTGGTGAGAAGAAAGATACAACCTTATTGCGATACTCAAGGTACTTACGGTTCTCACTTCTACGAGCTGAGATATTAGTTGAACTCATACGATAGAGAGCATATACAAGCAATGTCAAAGCAATTGCATTGATGTATTGCATATTGAGGTAATAACCAAAGATATACAAAAGGATAAGACCAAGGACGACGAGAAGAGTTGAAAGCTCATCTGCACCATAGCGGTTTTTCTTTCCTTGAGAGAAGTTCACATTGAACTGATTTTTATCTTTTTCCATAACGCCTCCTAGCAAATAAGATACACGTCAGAGGTGCGTGTGATTTCTAGAATTCTACTACTTACTATAGTAGATACAAAGCCTTCTAGATAGCTTAATCTATTCTTAATCATACTACCCCAACATATATAAAGATGTCAGGGTCTATAACTAAAACAAAAGCGGGACCACCATATGGTGATCCCGCTTGAAAGTTTAAAGAGAGAATTTACTCTGCGTCCTCAACTGGAACCTCTTCTACAACTTCCTCAACTACAACCTCATCCTCAGCCTTTGGCTCGAGTGGGGTTACGTCGATGTCGATGCCGAGAGTCTCAGCTGCTTCCTTCATAGAAAGGGAAATGCGACGACGGTCAAGGTCAATTTCCATAACCTTTACCTGTACCTTGTCGCCAACCTTGCATACCTGGGAAGGAGTCTCTACGTGGTTCTTAGCCATCTCAGAGATGTGTACAAGACCCTCAATGCCGTCGCCGAGGTCAACGAAAGAACCGAAGCTTACGAGCTTAGTTACTTCACCCTCAACAATAGCACCGATTGGGTACTTCTTTACGAGAGCACGCCATGGATCCTCAGTGGTCTGCTTGAGACCAAGGGAGATGCGCTCACGCTTAAGGTCAACGTCGAGAACCTGTACCTCAACTTCCTGACCAACCTTAACAACCTCAGATGGGTGGTTAAC
>RCNI01000919.1_pt1 | contig 16922 bp, 20 predicted proteins | sample 2041151 | NCBI WGS metagenome assembly RCNI01 (sample SAMN09708214, study PRJNA481090) | feces metagenome | isolation source: feces | place: Antarctica: Albino Rookery | reverse complement strand
GAAAGTCAAAATTTTATTTGGCATAGCTACAACAGCTATTTTATTTAACGCGTGTGCTGATCATGCAAAAATAAATAATAATTTAGAACAAAAATTAACACAAAAAGTATGTTCGAATGATTTTTTTACCCAAGAAATGAGTAAAGTAGATAAAAAAGATGACGCAATTTATGTAGGATTAAACGCTGGATTAATTGCGAGAAATTGCGGTGATTTTAATCTTAGTAATAATTTTTTTGATAAAGTAGAAAATTCATATCAAGTTGATGTCGATTTAAAAAATGGAGCTGAAAAAATAACAAAAACCGCAGCCACTACTTTAATCAACGATAGTATGTTAGATTATGATGGTTCTTTATATGAAAGAATTATGGTAAATGTGTATAAGGGTCTTAATTTTATGAGCGAGGGCGATTATAACAATGCTAGAGTTGAATTTAAAAGGGCGTTATTGCGTCAAGATAGAGCAAAAGATTATTTTAAAACTCAAATTGCTAAAAATAAAACAGATTTAGAAAAAGCTAAAAAAGAAGATCCAAATTTTACAAAAAATTTCAACGATACAGCTAAAGAAATAAATGCTCAATATGCCAATTTATTTAAAGAATTTTCAACAAGTGAAAAATTTACTAATCCTTATGCAACTTATTTAGCTTCAATATTTTATTTTATGAGTCAAGATTACACTATAGCTAAGGATTTATTTAAAGAAATTAGAATTTTAAACTCTAAAAATAATGAGATTAATAAAGAATGGAAAGTAATTAATTCTGCTAAAAAAAATGAAAAATATGTTTTTGTGGTATATGAAAATGGCTTTGGTGTGATAAAAGATGAATTTAAGCTAACTTTACCATTGCTTTTAAATGATAAAATAAGCTCTGTATCGATTGCATTGCCAACCTTGAAAAAAAGAAGTCAATCTTTTGACCATCTTAGTGTAAATGATATTAATACTACAAAATTGATAAATTTAGATGATGTAGTTGCAAGCGAATTTAAATTTGAGCAACCAGCAATAGTTACAAAGGCTATTAGCTCTACTATTTTAAAAGTTATTGTAAATGCAGCAGTAGCTAATAATGACTCAACAGGAGGAATTTTAAGTTTAGCTAGCGGTATTACAACAGCAATGGTAACTAAAGCTGATGTTAGATCTTGGAGAGGTTTGCCACAAAGTATTGGAGTTGCTATGGTTAAAAATAATGGTAGTGTTATTATTCAAGCACCTAATAATGAGGTGTTATTTAACCAAAAAGTGGATCCAAAAAAGAATGTTTTAGTTATAATTCGTTCTTTTGCACCAAATATTACACCTAGTATTAACGTAATAGAAAAATGAAAAAAATAATTTTTTTGCTTTTAAGTTGTATGTTTTTATTTTCACAAGATATTAGTGAATTTAAACATACTAATGTTAAAAGTATCAAAGAAAGAATCAATGACGCAGGTTTGTTAGAAGTCCAAATAAGCTTTTATAGTTTAATTGATAAAAAACTTTCTTATAAAATAGAATGGTTTGATAAAGATGGTTTTATAGTAAAAAATACCATAGATAGAAACTATAAAACTATTAGATTGTTAGCCAAGCAAGAATATATTGTGCAAAGTATTGCTACTGATAAAAGAGTAAAAAAATACAAAATATATATCAAATAAAAAGGAAAAAATATGAAAAAAATTAAAATCTTAACAAGTATTGTGGCTATTGGTATTTTATTTAGTGCTTGTATGCAACAACCAACTTATGTAGATGGGACTGCGGCTAAGGTAAAACAGGGTGATTCTTTGAGTATGGGCTTAACTGGAGAAGATTTTGATAATACTGCAAAAGAAATGTTAAATAGCTTGTTTAATTCAGCTTATGTTGTAAATAAAATAGGAAATTCAGGCAAGGCTATCGTTGCAGTTTATGATGTGGTAAATAATACTGCTTTGCGAATAGATACTAGAAATTTAACTGATTTAATGGTAGAAGAGCTCATAAATTCAGGTAAATTTGCAGCTTCAGCTACTCAAGGCAATGATAGTGCTACTCAAAATAATATAGATGATGTTATGAATGACAAAGATGATGATAGATATGATAAAGCTACGATTTCAAAAGATCATACGCAAATTAGTGCGTCTTTAACTTTGCAAGGTAGATTAGATCAAAAAAATATAAAATTAAGTAATGGAAAAACTCAAGTGGAATACTTTTTTGTTATGAAATTAGCTGAAAAGGTTAGTGGCTTAGTCGTATGGCAAAAAACTAATAGGATTAATAAGCTTGGTTCTAGCAAAAGTGTTAGTTGGTAATAGTTTGTTCTATACAAATTTTTAAACTTAAGAAATTATTTGACAAGGGTAGAAAATGAAAAAAAGATTTATTATTGGCTCATTGTTAGTAGCGAGCTTTCTTTATGCTCAAGCTACTCCACAAATAGAGATTACTCAAGAAGATGTAAAAATTCAAAATGAAATGAATATTCCAATAGAAAACAAAGAAAATAAAAATAAGACAGCTCAAGATTATTTTGATGAGTATGAAAGCAATCAAGGTATAACTTATGGACAAACTGAAAATGGTAGAACATTCTATACAGGCAATGATATAATTACAGATGATCCGAATAATTTTGCTAAAGCAGTAAATTTATCCTACAGAAGAGCTATGCAATCTATTCAAGCAAATTTTATTAAAGATGCATTTGGAAGAATAGCAAATCAAAAAATATCTAATTTCTATGATGATAGCTCATCTAATAATAAAGAATTTGAAGAGCTTCCAAAAGGAGGTGCTTTGTCTCAAATTATGGATAAAGTAACACAATTAGCTGGTGCAAAATTAGATAAAGCTTTGCAAGAGTTAGGTGTGAATGTTCAAGGATTAACAGAAGAGAGAAAAAAAGAAATTTTTAGAGATGAATTTATAAGTAAAACTATAACAAGTGCTTTTGGCTCTATGAGCGGTCTTGTTCCTGTGCAAACTTTTGTAACAAAAACAGATGATGGAAAAAATTATCAAGTCGGTGTTATTGCAGTAGTTTCTGATAAAACTCGAATGTTTGCAGATGATATACAAAAAAATCGTACTCCTAGTATAAAAGGAAAAGGGAGTCCTATTAAAGAATTTTTACCAAAAGATATTCAAGGTTATATCAATGAATATGGAATTCGTATGGTGTATGATGAAAACGGAGAACCTTTGATTATCAGCTATGGAAATTGGGGTTATAATAAAACATCTAATGATAGCAATATTGTAAATCGTATTAAATTAAATGCACAAGAAAGTGCTATATCTGAAGCAGATGTAGCTATTAGAGAATTTGTTAATACTCAAGTTAGCTTAAGAGATGAAAGACAAACGGGAGATTCTATAAAACAAACTATAAAACAAACTATTAAAACTAGTGATGGTTCTGAGCAAATTACAGAAGATGTTATAAAGGATATAATAGATAAAACTATTAAAAAGGTAACAACTTCCACTAAAGGTAATTTAAGAGGTATAAGAACCATAAAAAGATGGTCTTATACTGATAAAAATGGTAATAATTATGTTGGTGCTGTACGTGTATATTCTTATGCAAATTATGTAAATACAACCAATGCTGTATCTCCTATAAAATCAAAACAAGATACTAATACAGAAGTTATCAAAAAACCTTCTAGTGTCGAAGATAGAAAATCTAGAATTGTGAATACTTTAGACGATTTTTAAGGATAAGAATGAATACTCTAAAAGCGATTATTTTTATATTATTTATGTTTTTAAATCTTGAAGCTAAAGTTGTAACTTCTGTTTCTACAAAGTCAAGCACAGGAGAAGGTAGTGGTCTTACTAGAGAGGAAGCTATTAATAACGCATTAATAGAAGCAATTGGTAAAATAAATGGCGTTAATATAAGCTCCTTAAAACAAACTTTTGTTGCTTCTTATTCTGATAGTCAAAATACAAATATTGTTGATATGTATAAAGAAAAAATTGTAAAAGCAACTAAAGGCAAGGTTGATAGTTATGATGTAAATAATGTTACTAAAGATGAAAATGGAAATTATGTTGCAGAAGTAATTGTATATAAAACTTCAACTAAGAAATACTATGATATCCCAGGTCATAAACCAGATAGTAGAAGAAGTATTACGGTGTTTAATACTTCTTCTAAATACCAAGAACTTGGAAATGTTTTACAACAAAAAATTATCACTAATTTGCTTCAAAGTAGAAAATTTAATGTCTTAGATAGAGATTCTAAAGGGTATTATGAAATGGAAAAATCCCTTATCAAATCAAGCGATACTAATTCTAATGAAATTTACAAGCTAAAAAATGTTTTAGCAACTGATTATATATTATTATTTAATGTTAGTGGTATAGACGCTGTAGCTAATAACAATAAAAATAAAATTGAAATTGTAATTGATTATAGGGTATTGCTATTTGCTACAAGAGAGATTAAATTTTCAAATACTTTAACCATGTCAGCTTCTATTAAGAATAATTCTTTAGTAGCTAATGAAAAATTAAGTAAAAAAATAGCAAAGAAAATTTCAGATGATATTTTAAATGCTATTTATCCATTAAAAATTGCAAGTGTTCAAAACAATGAAGTTGTATTTTCACAAACTCTAAATAATGATGATATTTATGAGTGTTATTCTTTAGGTAAAATTGTAAAAGATTCTTATACAAAAGAAAATACAGCAAGAATAGAAACCAAAAGCGGAAAAGTTCAAGTGATTCGCCCAACTCCTAAACTTTCTTATGCAAAAATTATTGAAGGAAGTGTTAAAAAAGGTGATATTTGCAGACCTTTAGATGATAGTGATGTAGGAATGCAAAAGCAACATAGTGTAAATCAAAATGGAACGATAAATTTAGGCTGGTAATTAACCAAAATTTAAAAAAAAATAAGTATAATCACAAGTTTTAACCACTAAAGCTTTTAAAATTTATGTTTATACATAATGCTTTATGGTGCTACCAAAATATATTTAGAAAGGATAGCTGTATGTATGCTATTATAAAACACAGCGGAAAACAATACAGAGTAAGTCAAGGTGATGAACTCAAGTTAGATCGTTTTGAAGCTGAAGTAAAATCAAGCGTAGAAGTAAGTGAAGTTCTTGCTATATGCGATAAAGAATTAAAGGTAGGTGTGCCTTTTGTTGCGGGTGCAAAAGTTATTTTAGAAGTGATTACTCATGGAAAAGATAAAAAAGTTGTAATTTATAAAAAAAGACGTAGAAAAGACTCGAAATTAAAACGCGGTTTTAGAAGACAATTTACTCGCGTTAGAGTAGTAGATATTAAAGCTTAAGGAGTAAAGAATGGCACACAAGAAAGGTCAAGGTTCAACTCAAAATAATCGTGATTCCATAGGACGTCGTCTAGGTGTTAAAAAATTTGGTGGAGAATTTGTTCGTGCTGGCAATATTATTATTCGCCAAAGAGGAACAGCAACTCACGCAGGCAATAATGTAGGTATAGGAAAAGACCATACTATTTTTGCTTTAATCGATGGTTTTGTAAAATTTGAAAGAAAAGATAAAAATAGAAAGAAAGTTTCTGTTTATCCTGCATAATTAAGGCTACATTGTAGCCTTTTCTTCGCTTAAACTTTAAAGTATTAAAAGTTGTAATATCTTTTAGAATTTTTCATTTGGTGATCGTATGTTTATAGATAATGTTAAATTAACTCTAAGTTCTGGAAATGGTGGTAAAGGGGCTGTAAGTTTTCGTAGAGAAAAGCACGTGCCATTGGGTGGTCCTGATGGTGGTGATGGCGGAAATGGTGGCAGTGTTTATTTTATTTGCGATAATAATACTCATACTTTAGCACATTTTAAAGGAAAGAAAGAGTTAAAAGCTCAAAATGGTTATCCAGGACTTGGACGTAATAAAAACGGCAAGCGTGGAGAAGATTTAGAATTAATTGTCCCACAGGGAACTCAAGTCATTGACGCTAATAGTGGAGAAGTTTTGCTTGATATGCTAGTTGAAGGACAAAAAGAATTATTTTTAAAAGGTGGAAAAGGAGGACTTGGCAACACACATTTTAAAAATTCCACCAATCAGCGTCCAGATTATGCCCAAGCAGGTATAACAGGCAAAACTCTCAATGTGCGTTTAGAACTTAAACTTATAGCTGATGTCGGGCTTGTTGGCTTTCCAAATGTTGGCAAATCAACGCTTATAAGTGTTGTATCAAATGCTCGTCCAGAGATTGCTAATTATGAATTTACAACATTAACTCCAAAACTTGGTATGGTGGAAGTTGATGATTATAATTCCTTTGTAATGGCTGATATTCCAGGTATTATTGAAGGTGCAAGTCTTGGCAAAGGTTTAGGACTTGAATTTTTAAGGCATATTGAACGCACTTCATTTTTACTTTTTGTTTTAGATCCTTTAAGAGATATAAGCTTAAAAGATCAATTTATAATTTTAAGAAAAGAGCTTGAAAAATTTTCTAATAAACTTTTTAATAGAAAATTTGCAATCATACTTTCAAAGAGTGATAGTGTAAATTTAGGTGAAGAATTTGCACAAAAAATAAACCTTGATTTTGATGAACTTTCTATATACTTAAAAGAGCAAAATAATCCGCAAAGTTTTTTTGTTAAGGTTTCAAGTTTAGAAAAGACAGGTCTAAAAGAACTTAAATTTATGCTTTTAGAAGAAGTTAAAAAAAATAGAAATATTTAAATAAAGACATAGTGTATAATGATTTAAATTAAAAAATTTAGAAAAATTCTTTAAGATCTACTTCCAAGATTTTTGCAATTTTATATAAGTGTTCGATATTATAATGGATATTTTTGTATCCAGCTTCTGCTCCACTTACTAATTGCAAAAAAATTTTAGAAGTGAAAGTTGGAACCGACCACGGGGATTGGACTTTTAATTTTAACTAAAATGTAAAATTTACCTATATCTATTATAATATTATTTCGTTATAGATATAGGAAAATTATGAAAAATATTATTTTTATGGGAACTCCACATTATGCAACTTGTATTTTAAAAGAATTAATCAATGCGGGTTTTAATATACAAGCTGTATTAACTCAAGCTGATAAACCAGTTGGTAGAAAACAAATTTTAACTCCAAGTAATGTTAAGCAATTCATTATAGAAAACAATCTAAATATAAAAATATTTACTCCAAATACTTTAAAAGATGAAAATTTAATTAGCCAATTAAACGCTTTTAAGCCAGATTTTATAATAGTTGCTGCTTATGGAAAAATTTTACCAAAAGCTATTTTAGATATAGCTCCTTGTATAAATTTACACGCTTCTTTATTGCCAAAATATCGTGGAGCAAGTCCTATACAAAGTGCTATTTTAAATGGCGACAAAATAAGTGGAGTTTGCACTATGCTTATGGAAGAAGGACTTGATAGTGGTGCCATTTTAGAAAGCGTAATATGCGATATAGAAAATAAAAATTCTAATGAAGTGTTTGTTTTGTTTTCGGATATAGCTGCTAAACTTTGCGTAAATACTTTAAATCATTTTCATAAGATTACTCCAAAAATTCAAGATGAAAATCAAGTAAGTTTTTGTAGAAAGATTAAAAAAGAAGATGGACTTGTAAGATTAGATAATGCAAAATCAATTTATCAAAAATTTTTAGCCTTTTATTCTTGGCCAGGAATTTTTTTAGAAAATGGTTTAAAATTTATTGATATTGAACTTATCGATGTAGATAAAATTCAAACTAGCAAAAGAATTTTAGATATAACAAATGAAGGTTTTTTGTTAAGTTGTGAAAAAGGTATTTTAAAAATTAAATTTTTACAAGAAAGTGGTAAAAAAGTCTTAGATGCTAAGACGTATTTAAATGGAAAAAGGTTGAAACTTGGAGATTACCTATTTTGATGAGCTTGATTCTACTCAAATATATTTGTGTGATAAAATTCGTTTTAATGAAATAAATTGCAATAGTGCAGTTTGTGCTTTTTTTCAGACTGCTGGCATAGGAAGTAGAGAAAATTTATGGCAGAGCAAAAGAGGAAATTTACACGTGTCATTTTGCATTAAAATTAAAGATTTGCCAAGTGATTTGCCATTAGCTTCAGCAAGTATTTATTTTGCATTTTTAATGAAAGAAATTTTAGTAAAAAAAGGTTCTAAAGTCTGGATTAAATGGCCTAATGATTTTTATATTAATGAGGAAAAAATTGGCGGATTGATGAGTTCTAAAATTAATGATTTTTTAATTGTAGGCATAGGAATAAATTTAAAATTTGCACCTTTTAATGCTGAAATTTTAGATATAGACATAGATATCAAAGAACTTTTAGAAGAATATTTTATATATGTAAAAAAGAAAATTTTATGGAAGAATATTTTTAGCAAGTATATGTTAGAATTTGAAAAGTCAAGAAAATTTTTTATACACAATAATGGCGATATTTTATCATTAAATGAGGCTTTGCTGTATAAAGATGGTTCTATATTATTAGGTAATAAAAGGATATATAGTTTAAGATGAGTGAAATAATAACTATAGCAAATCAAAAAGGTGGTGTTGGCAAAACCACAACAGCTATAAATTTAGCAGCGTCTTTAGCTGTGGCTGAAAAAAAAATACTTTTAATAGATATTGATCCACAAGCTAATGCTACTACTGGACTTGGTTTTAATAGGAGTAATTATGAATACAATATTTATCATGTTTTCATAGGTAGAAAAAAACTTTCTGAAATTATTTTGAAGACAGAATTACCACAATTATATTTAGCACCTTCAAATATTTCGCTAGTAGGTATTGAGCAAGAAATGGTCGAGGATAATAAAGAATATAGAACTATATTGCGTGAAAAATTAAAAGAAGTTGCAGATGATTATGATTTCATTATTATAGACTCTCCACCAGCGCTTGGTAGCATTACGGTCAATGCTTTTGCAGCTAGCGATAGTGTTATTATCCCTATACAATGCGAATTTTACGCACTTGAAGGAGTTGCGATGGTATTAAATACCATTAAATTCGTAAAAAAAAGTATAAATCCAAAGCTTAAAATCAAGGGTTTTTTACCTACAATGTATAGCTCACAAAATAATCTTTCTAAAGATACTATGGAAGATTTAAAGCAAAATTTTAAACAAAAATTATTTAAAACAAGTGAAAGTGAAGATGATTTTATCATTATTCCAAGAAATGTTAAGTTGGCAGAAAGCCCAAGTTATGGCAAACCTATTATACTTTATGATATAAAATCTCCTGGTTCTTTAGCATATCAAAGCTTAGCTCAATCAATTTTAATAGGATAATTTATGGCAAAAAAAAGAGCTTTAGGAAGAGGTTTAAATACTATTTTAGAAGATATTAGTGAAGCCTACGAAAAAGAACTCGGTTTTAATAATAAAATTGAAATGTTGGATATTAATACAATCATTCCTAATCCTTATCAACCAAGGAAAAAATTTGATCAACAAGCTTTAGATGAACTTGCAAATTCTATTAAAGAATATGGTCTGTTACAACCTATTGTAGTTTTAAAAAAAGATGAGGATTCTTATATTTTAATAGCCGGTGAAAGAAGATTTAGAGCATATAAGATTTTAGCTTATGATAAAATTAAAGCTATTATTCTTGATGTAGATGAAGTAAAATTAAGAGAATTAGCTTTAATTGAAAATATTCAAAGAGAAAATTTAAATCCTATTGAATTAGCTTATTCTTATAAAGAATTATTAGATATTTATCATATCACTCAAGAAAAACTTTCAGACATTATACACAAATCAAGATCGCAAATTACAAATACTTTGAGATTGCTAAATTTAAATGAACAAACACAAAATTTAATTATAGAAGGTAAGCTATCTCAAGGTCATGCAAAAGTTTTAGTTGGACTTGACAAAGAAGATGAAAAAACTATTGTAGATACAATTATTGGACAAAAATTAAACGTAAGAGATACTGAAAAGTTGATTAAGAATTTTAAAAGTGTAAATGTTGATACGAAATTAGATGTTTGTGATAAACAATTACCTGTAGCAATGAAAAATTTGCAAGTTAAACTTAAATTACTTGGTTTTAAATCTAGTATTAAAAATTCCAAAATAATAATTAATTTTAAAGATGAAAGCCAAATTGAGGAAATGTTACATATTTTAGATTAAATATGTTTTTAGGATTTATTTGCTATAATCTTTAGCTTATTTTAGAGATTTTTAGGAGTATTAATGTTTGATGATGTTCATTTTTCTACTATGATCGCCACGGGAGTGATATTTTTACTTATGATAGCAATTTTAAATTCTATGCTTTATAAACCTTTGATGAATTTTATGGATTCTAGAGATTTAACTATAAAAAATGATGAAAACAAAATGAAAAAAAATTCTGATGATATTTCAAATGTAGAATTTGAATTAGAAAGAATTCACATAAAAACTAAAGATGAGATTAATCAAATCAAAGCAAAAGCTATAGAAGAAGCAAAGATGAGGCAAGAAAAAGAATTAGCTAATAAAAAAAAGGAACTTGAAGATCAAATGAATGTTTTTTTAAAAAGTTTGAAAGAAAAAGAAAAAGAACTAAAAGAGGAATTATATTTAAAAATACCAGAGTTTAAACAGAGCTTTCAAAATAGCTTGAGTAAAATTTAAGGAGCTAAAAAAGTATGATAAAAAGTATTTTATTATTCGCTATTGCACCTTTTTATGCTTTTGCAGCAGGAGGTGTAGATGAGGATTATGATATTTTGCCAAGAATAATAAATTTTATTTTATTTGTGGCAATTTTATATTATTTTATTGCTACTCCTTTGAAAAAATTCTACAATGATAGAATCGATAAGATTTCATCTAAAATGAATGAAATTCAAGAAAAATTAATTGCTAGCAAAAATTTAAAATTAGAGATGATGAAAAAATTAGATCTTGCCAAACAAGAATCAATCAATACAATTACGCTTGCTAAGAAAGAAGCTGAAATACTTGCTAGTAAAATTGAAAATGAAACAAAAGCCGAAATAGATGTTTTAGAAAAATTATTTCAAGAACATAAAGATTATGAAATAAGAAAAATGGAAAAAGAGGTTATTGGCTTAATTTTAGAAGAAATTTTTAAAGATAATGATTTATGTTTAAAACAAAAAGAAATTGTTAATATAATGATGAAAAAGGTATCATAATGGATAATGTTGTAGCAAGAATTTATGCTAAGGCTATTTTAAATAGGAATGATTTTGAAGATTTTTACTCAAAGCTATTAATACTTTCTTCAGCTTTTAACTCATCTAAATTTTTAGATATTTTAGATTCTTATGATATAAAACGAGATAAAAAGCTAGATTTTTTATTTTCTTTGTTAGATAACCCAACTCAAGCTTTTAAAAATTTTTTAACACTGATTGTAAATAATTCTAGAGAAAAGTTAATACCTCAAATTACCAAAGAATTGAGTGAGCAAAAAGCATTAAAAGAAAATATTTTTTCAGGAGAAATTTATTCTAGAGAAATATTAAATGAAGATGAAGTTAAAAACTTAGAAAATAAATTAAGTCAAAAATTTAATGCAAAAATTAGATTAAATAGTAAGATAAATGATAATGATGGCGTGAAAATTAGTTTAGATACTTTAGGATATGAAATATCATTTTCTATGCAAAATCTAAAAACTAAAATGAATGAATATATATTAAAAGCAATTTAAGGAGATTGAGTGAAATTTAAAGCAGATGAAATTAGTTCTATCATTAAAGAAAGAATTGAAAATTTTGATTTTAATCTTGAAATAGAAGAAACAGGTAAAATTATTTCAGTAGCTGATGGTGTTGCTAAGGTTTATGGCCTTAAGAATGCTATGGCTGGAGAAATGGTTGAATTTGAAAATGGTGAAAAAGGTATGGTTCTTAATTTAGAAGAATCAAGCGTTGGTATTGTTATTTTAGGTAAAACTTCAGGACTTAAAGAAGGTAGCTCTGTAAAAAGACTTAAAAAACTTCTGAAAGTTCCAGTTGGCGATGCTTTAATTGGTAGGGTTGTTAATGCTTTAGGTGAGCCAATTGATGCTAAGGGTGTGATTGAAACTAGTGAATTTCGCTTCGTTGAAGAAAAAGCTAAGGGTATTATGGCTAGAAAAAGTGTTCATGAACCTTTACACACGGGTATAAAAGCCATTGATGCTTTAGTTCCAATAGGTCGTGGCCAAAGAGAGCTTATTATAGGCGATAGACAAACAGGTAAAACCACAGTTGCAATTGATACTATTATCAGTCAAAAAGGTAAAGATGTTATTTGTATTTATGTTGCAATAGGTCAAAAGCAAAGCACGGTAGCTCAAGTGGTTAAAAAACTTGAAGAATATGGTGCTATGGAATATAGCATTGTTGTTAATGCTGGTGCTTCAGACCCTGCCGCACTTCAATATCTTGCTCCATATACTGGTGTAACAATAGGAGAATATTTTAGAGACAATTCAAGACACGCTTTGATTGTTTATGATGATTTAAGCAAACACGCTATTGCTTATCGTGAAATGTCATTAATATTACGTCGTCCCCCAGGTAGAGAAGCTTATCCTGGAGATGTATTTTATTTGCATTCAAGATTATTAGAGCGTGCAAGTAAATTAAGCGATGAATTAGGAGCAGGAAGTTTAACAGCATTGCCTATTATTGAAACTCAAGCAGGAGATGTTTCAGCTTATATTCCAACTAATGTTATTTCAATTACTGATGGTCAAATTTTCTTAGAAACAGATTTGTTTAATTCAGGCATTCGTCCAGCTATCAATGTAGGCTTATCAGTATCTAGGGTTGGTGGAGCAGCACAAATTAAAGCTACTAAGCAAGTTTCAGGAACTTTAAGACTTGATTTGGCTCAATATAGAGAATTACAAGCTTTTGCACAATTTGCAAGTGATTTAGATGAAGCAAGTAGAAAGCAACTAGAGCGGGGTCAAAGAATGGTAGAAATTTTAAAACAACCACCATATTCTCCACTATCAGCAGAGAATCAAGTTGTAATTATATATGCTGGCACTAAAGGTTATTTAGATGATATTGCTGTTTCTAAAATCAATGAATTTGAAACTGCTTTATATCCTTTTATCGAAGCTAAATATCCAGAAATCTTTGAGCAAATTAGAACTAAAAAATCTTTAGATAAAGATTTAGAAGAAAAATTAGCTAAAGCATTAAGCGAGTTTAAAGCAAACCATATATGAGGTTTTTTGATGTCTAATTTAAAAGAAATAAAAAGAAAGATTAAAAGCGTTCATAATACGCAAAAGACGACTAATGCAATGAAGCTCGTTTCTACTGCTAAACTTAGAAAAGCAGAAGAAGCAGCTAAACAATCAAGAATTTTTGCACAAAAAATTGATGAGATGTTGTCAGAAATTGCATTTAAAATTAATCAATATCAAGGATTTGATGATAAACTTCCATTTTTTAGAAAAAAAGAAAAAGTGGAAAAAGTAGATATCATTTTTATAACTGCAGATAAGGGTTTATGCGGTGGCTTTAATATCAAAACAATTAAAGCAGTTAATGAAATGCTTGATGAATATAAAGCAAAAAAAATAAAAGTCCGCCTAAGAGCTATAGGTAAAACAGGTATAGAGTATTTTAATTTTCAAAATATTGAAATTTTAGAAAAATATTTAGATACAAGCTCTAGTCCTAATTACGAAAAGGCGTGTGAGATTATCAAAGTAGCCATAGAGGATTTTATTCAAGGATTAAGTGATAAGATAGTAATTATCCATAATGGATATAAAAATATGATTTCTCAAGAGCTTCGTATTAATGAATTATTACCCGTTGCTGCTGTTGCAAGTAAAGAAGAGCAAAAATCAAATTCTTTACTTAGTTTAGAACCAGAGGGTGAGGAAATATTAAATGATTTATTAAATACATACTTTGAATATAATATGTATTTTGCTTTAGTAGATTCTTTAGCTGCTGAACATAGTGCAAGAATGCAAGCTATGGATAATGCAACTAATAATGCAAAAGCTAGAGTAAAAGAATTAAATTTAGCTTATAACAAAGCTAGACAAGAATCCATTACAACCGAGTTGATAGAAATTATTAGCGGTGTTGAGTCAATGAAATAAATTTAGGAGTGATGATGCAAGGTTTTATTTCTCAAGTTTTAGGACCAGTTGTTGATATAGAGTTTGAGGATTATTTGCCTCAAATTAATGAAGCAATTATAGTAAATTATGATTTAGAAGGAAAAGAATGCAAACTAGTTCTTGAAGTTGCTGCACATTTAGGTGATAGTAAAGTTAGAACTATAGCTATGGATATGACTGATGGTTTAGTAAGAGGTTTAAAGGTGCAAGCTACAGGAAATCCTATTAGTGTGCCTGTAGGAGAAAAAGTTCTTGGTAGAATTTTTAATGTAACAGGCGATTTAATTGATGAGGGAGAAGATATCAATTTTGACAAATATTGGTCAATCCACAGAGATCCTCCTCCATTTGAAGAGCAAAGCACAAAGAGTGAAATTTTTGAAACAGGTATTAAAGTTGTAGATTTATTAGCTCCTTATGCAAAAGGTGGAAAAATAGGCCTTTTTGGTGGAGCTGGCGTTGGAAAAACGGTGATTATTATGGAGCTTATTCATAATGTAGCATTTAAACATAGCGGATATTCTGTTTTTGCAGGCGTTGGTGAGAGAACTCGTGAAGGCAATGATCTTTATAATGAAATGAAAGAAAGTAATGTTTTAGACAAGGTTGCTTTATGCTATGGACAAATGAATGAACCACCAGGAGCAAGAAATCGCATTGCATTAACAGGTCTTACTATGGCAGAATATTTTAGAGATGAAATGGGCCTTGATGTTTTAATGTTTATTGATAACATATTTAGATTTTCTCAATCAGGATCTGAAATGTCTGCACTTTTAGGAAGAATCCCTTCAGCTGTTGGCTACCAACCAACTTTAGCTAGCGAAATGGGGAAATTTCAAGAAAGAATTACCTCAACTAAGAAAGGATCAATTACTTCAGTTCAAGCAGTTTATGTGCCAGCAGATGATTTGACAGACCCTGCTCCTGCAACGGTTTTTGCACATTTAGATGCAACTACGGTATTAAATAGATCTATAGCTGAAAAAGGTATTTATCCTGCTGTTGATCCTTTGGATTCGACTTCTAGAATGCTTGATCCTCAAATTATTGGAGAAGAACATTATAAAGTAGCACGAGGTGTTCAATCAGTACTTCAAAAATATAAAGATTTACAAGATATTATTGCCATTTTAGGTATGGATGAGTTGAGTGAAGAAGATAAACTTATAGTAGAAAGAGCTAGAAAAATAGAGAAATTTTTATCACAACCATTCTTTGTTGCTGAAGTATTTACAGGAAGTCCAGGAAAATATATAACTTTAGAAGATACCATAGCTGGATTTAAAGGAATTTTAGATGGTAAATACGATGATTTACCAGAAAATGCGTTTTATATGGTAGGAAATATTGATGAAGTTATTGCAAAAGCTGATACCTTAAAAGAAGTTAGTAGAAATGATGTGTGTTTAGATAATTGTAAAGTGAAAGCTAAAAAGGGTTAGTCGATGGATTTAATATCTTTAGAAATAGTAACACCAGTAGGGATAATTTATAAAGATCAAGCAAAACTTGTCGTTTTACCAGGGAGTGAAGGCGAGTTTGGAGTATTAAAAGGACACGCTTCTTTAATTGCATCTTTAAAAACTGGAATTATAGACATTGAAACGTCAAATTCCACCCATGAATTAGTTGCTATTGATTCTGGATATGCTAAAATATCTGAGACAAAAGTGAGTGTCATCGCTAAAGGTGCTGTATGGGTTGGCGGTAACACTGATAGCGAAATAGCAAAAAGACTTGATGAAGCAAAAGAGCTTATAAAATCTATGAGTAGTGATAATATAGCTTTAGCTTCTACTTTTGCTAAATTAGATAGTAATATAAGGCAAAAATAGTGAATTTTCAAGCAATTTTTAATTTTTTTGATAACACAAGTTTAATTACATATATAGTATTAGTATGGCTTTCGATTTATTTTATACTTAGTTTTACAATTTTATTTTCTAGATTGGCAGTCATTGGCAATTGGATTAAAGATGAAAATCAGTCTCTTGAGGCCTTAATGAGAGGTGAAAAGGATTTAAGCCAAAGTTCTTCAATTTTAAAAAGATGTGTTGATGTAGATGAAGCAAAATTAAATATTTATAAGAATTTACTTGAAAAAAAATCAACTATAGGTTTAACATGGCTTAGTATTGTAGCTTCTACTTCTCCTTTTATAGGTCTTTTTGGAACGGTTATTTCTATACTTGAAACTTTTGGTGGTTTAGAGATTCAAAATTCTTTAAGTATTATTGCTCCAAAAATTAGTGAAGCTCTAATTGCAACTGGGTGTGGAATTTTAGTTGCAATTCCAGCTTATAGTTTTCATCTAATTATTAAACGTAAGGCTTATGAATTAATCAATATTTTAGATAGTGAAATTAAATTATTAATTAGCTTGAAGGTTTAAGGTGAAGTTTTTAGAGGATAAACCAGAATTAAATATCACTCCTTTAGTTGATATTATGCTCGTTTTGCTTGCCATATTGATGGTAACAGCACCGAGTATAACTTATGAAGAAAAAGTTCAACTCCCTCAAGGTTCTCAAAATAATTCTAGTGCGCCAAATTTAAAAAGTCTTATAATCACTATTAATGCAAAAAAAGAAATTTTTGTTGGTAAAAATAAATTTGATTTTTTGAGTTTTGCTGACAATATGAATTCATTAAAACATCAATATAACACAGATGAAATAGTATTTATACGAGCTGATAAAAATTTAAAATATGATGATGTAATGAGTGTTTTAAAAACTATGAAACACATTGGATTTCATAAAGTTGCATTACAGACTGAGTAAAATATGCAAGAATATTTAGATTTTAATATAAAATCTTTTA
>RCNI01002204.1_pt1 | contig 16923 bp, 19 predicted proteins | sample 2041151 | NCBI WGS metagenome assembly RCNI01 (sample SAMN09708214, study PRJNA481090) | feces metagenome | isolation source: feces | place: Antarctica: Albino Rookery | reverse complement strand
GACCTGCCCATCGTGGGCGGCTCCATCCTGAGCCACGACCACTTCCAGGGCGGCAACTACGAGTTCGCTATGGCAAAGGCTCCCATCGAGGAGAAGTTCACCTTCCCCGGCTTCGAGGACGTGGACTCCGGCATCGTGCAGTGGCCCATGAGCTGCATCCGTCTGACCTGCGAGGACGATAACCGTCTGGTAGAGCTGGCAGACAAGATTCTGACCGCATGGCGTGGTTACACCGACGAAGCTGCGTTCATTTTCGCAGAAACCGACGGCGAGCCCCACAACACCATCACCCCCATTGCCCGTATGCGTGACGGCAAGTATCAGCTGGATCTGGTGCTGCGCAACAACATCACCACCGAGGAGCACCCCATGGGCGTGTATCACCCCCATGCAAAGCTGCACCACATCAAGAAGGAGAACATCGGCCTGATCGAGGTTATGGGTCTGGCTGTTCTGCCCAGCCGCCTGAAGGCTGAGATGGCAGAGGTGGAAACCCTGCTGGTGAACCGCACCCCCGCTGCCGAGTACTCCGAAAGCGCACAGAAGCACGCCGAGTGGGCACAGGAGATTCTGGCTAAGTACCCCGACCTGAACGCCGACAACGTGCACGAGATCGTGCAGACCGAAGTGGGTCTGGTGTTCGCACAGGTGCTGGCAGACGCAGGCGTCTACAAGATGACCGAAGAAGGCCGTGCAGCCTTCCGCCGCTTTATGGAGAGCGTCCGCTAATTTGTCCCCTGCCCCGCAGCTGACAAAAGCGCAATAAAAACAAAGAACGGTGCCGACATGACTTGTCATGTACGGCACCGTTCTTTGTTTGTCGGCCCACAAAAAGCACTGACGGAACGATGGATTTTGGTCTTGCCTGCGCAAGATTTGACTTTTGCGATTTCGGCGGTATAATGGCGGCACCCCTGCGAAATCGCAGTTGCGAAATCACAAATCACAAGGAGGAATGTGCAATGGCAAGAAGCAATTTTCCGGTTTATTTTTCCATGCGGCGGATGCTCACCCCCCTGCGGGACGACCAGCTGGGCCGGGTGTTCCGGGCGGCGATGGACTTTGGTGAGTTGGGCTTGGACCCGGAAAATCTGGACCAAGCCGAGCAGGTAGCCTACGAAGCTATGCGGGATGCCATTCGGCGGGACGGCGAAAAGTACGACGCCAAGTGCCGCCGGATGCAGGAGAACGCCGCCAAGGGAAAAACAAAGTCGGCATCGAAAAGCTGCAAATCGAGTGCAACAGCAACCGCAACGTCAACCCCAACCACAACGTCAACCGCAGCAGCAACCGTACCGCAATCTGCCGGGTGCCCCGCCACAGGCAGGGCGATGCCGCTGCTGCCGCCAGACACACCGGAAGGATTTTTTGCCGAAAACTTTACCCGGATGACCCCGCACTACAAGCGGGAGATGAACGCCTTGCGCAAGCAGGGCTGCACTGACGAACTGCTGCGGTGCGCCATGCAGGATGCGCTGGACCATGATGTGCCCAAGTGGTGCTATGTGCGGCAGATTTTGGAGCGGTGTGCGGCGCAAGGCATTTTGACGGCAGAAGCCTACAAAGCCAGTCGGTCTGCCATGGGTGGCGGACACAATGTGCGGGTAGATCGGGCACAGCCCAGCGGCAACGACTTTTTGCGCAATGCGCTGGAGCGTCCCCGCAGGCTGAAACGTGATGCGCCCTCGGTACCGGGCGGGTTGTTAAACCCGAGAAGTGCGTCAGAATGTATCACACTGGGAAACTAAATCGCACCGATATTCCGCTTGCAGCAGCCGTAAACAAAAAGACGGCACAGCTTTTACGCTGCGCCGTCTCTTTTATTGCATGATTAGACCGGGTGAGACTTGTTTACGTAGTCTGCATGGTCTGCGTCCACGCCCTGCATTTTTGCATTGCGCTTCTCGAAGAACTTGGGTGCCACCTGGGGGAACATTGCGTAGGTCAGCACGTCCTCTTCCTGGATAGCATACTTGGCAGCTTCTGCCTTCAGCTTATCCATTTCGGGTGCCAGCGTATCTGCAAAGCGGCAGGTGATGGGCTTTTCGTCGCCCAGGATCTTCTTGGTGAACTCGGGGCTGATGGGTGCGGGAGTCTTGCCGTAGTCGCCGTGGACCAGGCCCTTGAACTCCTTGGTGACCATCTTGTAACGCTCGCCCAGGATGACGTTGAACACAGCCTGGGTGCCAACGATCTGGCTGGTGGGAGTGACCAGCGGCGGATAGCCTGCGTCCTCACGGACACGAGGAATCTCTGCCAGCACTTCGTCCAGCTTGTCTTCCTTGCCAGCTTCCTTCAGCTGGTTCAGCATGTTGGAGAACATACCGCCGGGAACCTGATACAGCAGGGTGTTAGCATCAACACCCAGAGACTTGTGGCTGATCTGGCCGTTCTCCACGTACTTGTTACGCAGGCCGGCAAAGTAGTTGCGGACCACGTTCAGCTGGTTCAGGTCCAGGCCGGTGTCGTAGTCGGTGCCCTTCAGAGCTGCCACCAGAGATTCGGTGGGCATATGGGAAGTACCCATTGCCAGGGGGCTCATAGAGGTGTCGATGATGTCTGCGCCAGCCTCGATGCCCTTCAGGATGGACATGGAAGCCAGACCTGCGGTGTAGTGGCTGTGGATGTCAACAGGGATGCTGACGGTTTCCTTCAGCTTGGACACCAGGTCGTAGCAAGCGTAGGGAGTCAACAGACCAGCCATGTCCTTGATGCAGATGGAGTCAGCGCCCATCTCCTCCAGGGTCTTGGCGTAGTTCTTGTAGTACTCGTTGTTGTGCACGGGGCTCAGGGTGTAGCTGATGCAGCCCTGCACGTGTGCGCCTTCCTTGTTAGCTGCCTTGATAGCAGTCTGCAGGTTGCGGGCGTCGTTCAGTGCGTCAAAGATACGGATGACGTCGATGCCGTTTGCAACAGACTTCTTAACGAAGTATTCCACTGCGTCGTCAGCGTAGGGGCGGTAGCCCAGCATATTCTGACCACGGAACAGCATCTGCAGCTTCTGGTGGGGCAGTTCCTTGCGCAGGATGCGCAGGCGCTCCCAGGGGTCCTCATCCAGGAAACGGATGCAGGAATCGAACGTAGCGCCGCCCCAGCACTCCACGGAGAAGTAGGGGATCTTGTCCATCTCGGGCAGGATCGGACGCATTTCGTCCATCGTCATACGGGTTGCCAGCAGAGACTGGTGGGAATCGCGCAGGACGACTTCAGTAATCTTGATCGGCTTTTTCGCCATGGTATGTCACCTCTCTGCTTATTTTTAGTTCATGGAAACCAGAACGTCACCGGAGTTGACGGCGTCGCCCTTGTTCACGTTGATGGAAGAAACGGTGCCGTCCTGAGGTGCGACGATCTCATTTTCCATCTTCATAGCCTCCAGGATGACCAGCACGTCGCCAGCCTTGACGGATGCGCCAGCAGCGACCTTCACGTCCAGGATGGTGCCGGGCATGGGAGCCTTGACAGCCAGTGCGCCAGCAGCTGCGGGAGCGGCTGCCTTGGGAGCAGCTGCAGGAGCTGCTGCGGGTGCGGGTGCTGCGACGGGAGCAGCAACGGGTGCTGCGCCTGCGCTGGTCTCTTCAACGGTGACACTGTAAGCAGTGCCGTTCACGGTGATGTTGAAATATTTCATAGGAAAGTTCCTCCTGTTCCTTGTGTTGCAGCGTAATCAGTTGATTGACAAAGCTTACAGAGCCATGTTGCCGTGCTTCTTGGGCAGGCGTGCGGCACGCTTGGTTGCCAGCAGATCCAGGGCAGCCACTACGGTACCACGCAGGTCAGCAGCAGCGCAGGACAGATCAGCTGCGCCGCAGACCACAGCGTTTTCGGCACCGCAAACCTCAGCAGCATAAGCAGCAGCCTTGGCATTGGTAGCAGAAACGATGTTGTCGGAAGCCTCGATCTCTGCCTTGTCCAGCACAGAGACAGCCACCTTGGGCTCAACGGGAGCGATAACGCTGCCAGCCACGGCGATCTTCAGATCAGCGGGTGCGAAGGCAGTGTAAACAGGGCCGACCACGTTGCCTGCCAGCACAGCCACACGAGCGGTGGTAGCGTCGGCATAAGTAGCGGTCAGGCGAGCAGCCTCACGGATGCCGCCAGCCACGTCCTCAGAGCAGCTGGGCACGAAGCCCTCGGTGTCAACAACGGTGACCACCGGCACGCTGAATGCGTCGCACAGGCGCACAAAGCGGCTTGCCTTGGAAACGCAGTCGTGGCACAGGGTCTTGCCGGTGACAACCAGGCCAACAGCGTTGCCGTTGATGGTAGCCAGTGCGGTGTAGACGTTTGCGCCGAAGCCTGCGAACAGCTCCAGCTCGCTGCCAGCGTCCACCAGAGCAGCGGCAGCCTTAGCAGGCTCCATGCCCTGTGCAAAAGCAGCAGCAGGTGCGTCGAACTCGAATACTGCGGGTCCGGTCAGGTTGTTTGCGGGCAGCAGGCCCACAATGTGAGCAGCCAGCTCAGCAGCGGCAGCAGCGTCGTCTGCTACCAGAGCAGCTACGCCAGCCTTTGCAGCAGCCTTGGCGGTGCCTGCGTCAGCAGCCTTGTCGCCCTTGGCAGCGCTGGTAAAGGGTGCGGTGAAGAACAGCTCAGCGTCCTTCGCCATGATGCAAACGTCTGCGTTGGCAGCTGCCAGTGCAGCAGTACCGGCACATACACCGGTGACCACAGCCACCTGAGGCACCACGCCGGAGACCTTTGCGATCTCTGCGTTCAGCTTTGCGGTGGCGGTCAGCACGTCCAGACCCTCGGTCAGGACTGCGCCCGCTGCGTTGCAGAAGGTGACAACGGGGTTGCCCGTGGTCACTGCCAGCTGCAAGACCTTGATGTTCTTTTCCACGTCCTTGACGGTCAGAGCGTCACCGTTCTGCCATACTGCGTAGACCTGCTGACCGTTTGCCCAGCCGCAAGCTGCGCTGACTGCGCCATCCGCAAACAGTGCGGTATATGCGCCGTCATCAAAGAACTTGGACAGGATTTCCTGCTTATTGATGTTCGAAGCCATGTATAGACCTCCCGCTTCTCCTAAAATTATTTCAAACAAATGTCGAAATGCGCCAAAATTTATAATTATTATACTATGTTCCCCGGATTACTACAAGCACCCTGCAGCTTTCCGGGTTGAAAAAAGCACACGGTCTAATTGTCATTTTTTAGACAATGTGACGATTAGTCTGGTTTTCTGCCCATTTTCCGACTATTCGAGCGGCCATTCGCACGATTTGCCGGGCGGCCTGCGCCCCGTGCACCGGGTTTGTCACCCGCCGGGCGGCGGTGATGCTTGCGCTGGGCAGCTGCTTCCTGCTCGTTGGTGGTGCGGGTACGGGCACGGCCCTTTGCAGCCGCTGCACGCAGACCGGTCAGCTCCTGCTTGGTCAGCTCACGGTATTCACCGGGCTGGAGCATACCCAGCTTGACCACGCCTTCGGCGTTGCGCTTCAGACGGACCACTTCCAGGCCGACGGCCTCGCACATCCGGCGGATCTCGCGATTCTTGCCTTCCCGCAGGGTCATTTCCAGCACGGAACGGCCCGGCTCGTCCACTACCACGTTGACCACGGCAGGCAGGGTCTTGGTGCCGTCATCCAGCACGACGCCCTGGGTCAGCTTGACCAGCTGCTGCTCGGTGGCACGGGGGCGCACGGTAACACGGTACAGCTTGGTGATTTCACCGGAGGGGTGCATCATTGCGTTGGCAAAGGTGCCGTCGTTGGTCATCAGCAGCAGGCCCTCGCTGTCCTTGTCCAGACGGCCCACCGGGTAGATACGGGCGGGCACGTCCTTGACCAGGTCCAGCACGGTGCGGCGGCCCAGCTCGTCGCTGGCGGTGGTCACGTATCCACGGGGCTTGTACAGCATGATATAGTACATCTGCTGCTTTTTATTGTACAGGATACGCTGACCGTCTACGCTCAGAATGTCCTGATTGGGGTCCATTTTGTCGCCCACCTTGACCGGGTGACCGTTCAGCTTGACACGACCCTCCCGGATGATTTGTTCTGCGGCGCGGCGGGAGCACAGCCCCTGCTCTGCCATGATTTTCTGGATTCTTTCCTGTGCCATTCGTTTTTCCTTTTCTTCGCAACTGCGAACTTCTATGTTGGTCCCGCACCGGGTTGCCGGGCGGGGCTTGCATCCCGCTCATTATGCCTGCGTGGCAGCGGGTCCCTTGGGTTCCTTATCCTTTTTGCCGCCGTTGACCAGCTCGGTCAGGCGGTCCACCAGTTCGGGCAGCATGGTCAGTGCCCGGTCCATGGCGTTGCCGGAGCTGGACAGCTGCACGGTGCGCACATCGCCGTCCTTGATGACCAGAAATGCCACCGGGATGACCGACACGCCTGCGCCGCCGCCACCGCCGAACAAGTCCTTATTGGCGGGGTTCTTACCCTCGAAATCCGACCCGCCGGAGGCAAAGCCGAAGGTGATGCGGGACACTGGCAAAATCACCGTGCCGTCATCGGTGCGTACCGGGTCGCCAATTACCGTGTTGGCGTCCACCATTTCCCGCACTTTGTCCATCGTCACGCCCATGAAGCCCTGAATCGTGTGTTCTGCCATAGTTTGCGTACTCCTTTGCGTCTTGATTTATTGGTCTTTCCCGGCGAACTGCCGCAGCAGCACCGTCAGGATATCCTGCTTCCAAAGCAGCCAGCCAAAGCGGAAGGCCGCTATTCCTATTATAAGCAATCTGGCGGAGATTTTACAAGAGAAATGGGGCTTTTTGTCCCCTTTTTCGAGAAAATCCGCTTCCAGACGGCACTCCTCAAATTCCAGCCAGATGGCCCGGTTCAAAATGGCCAGCCCGCTGTGGAGCCAAGCCTGTGCTTTGCCGTAATTCAGGGCACATTCGGCGGCGTCCCCGCCGGTGATGGGCAGGTACAGCCGAATCTCCGTCACCCGCAGGGCAGCCAGCACCCGCTTGCCGAAGGTGCCTGCCCCACGCACTGCCGTAACGATTTGGTCAAAGGTCAGTTTGGTCTGCGGTTCTCCCTCGGCAGGCGGCTGAGGTTTGGGCGGTGCCTCGCCGATATGGGCCGGCGCACCGTCGGTGAAGCGTACACCGCCGCCGGAAGAGTTTTCCGCTGCGGGTGGCTTTTGTTTTTGTGCTTTTTGCTCCGCCGGGCCAGCTTTCTGGGTTTGCCGGGCAGCCTGTGGGGCCGATTTTGCCGCTTTGGGCTGTTTGGCTGGTTCGGCCTTCTTTGCCTTTTTGGCTTTTTTCGCTGGTTTGGGTTTCTTGGGCTGTTTCGGCTTTTTGGGCGGTCGGGGCCACAGGGCAAATTTTTTGCCCAATGCGCCCACCTGCACCGCAAAGGAATCGTCCTGATAGGACAGCCACACCGATGCCGGGACGGCCCACAAAATCAGCAGAATTAGCAGCAAAAGCCCCAGCACCGTCAGCAGCAGGATGCCCAACGCCTTTGCCAGCACCAAAAGCACCGTAATCCACGGCTGCATGGTCACGCCTCCCCGCTGCTCAGTGCGGCCATTTCATCCAACAGCAAATCGCCGTGGATGGCAGGCAGCTGATCCAGACTGGTCAGGCCGAACACCCGCAAAAAGTTATCCGTGGTGCGAAAGCTCACCGGGCGGCCCGGCAAATCCAGACGCCCGGCTTCTTCGATGAGGCCCTTGTCCAGCAGGCTTGCCACCGTGCTGGAGGAGTCCACGCCGCGCACCTGCTCGATAAAGGAGCGGGACACCGGCTGATTGTAGGCCACGATGGTCAAAACCTCCATGGCTGCGTTGGACAGCGGCACGTTGCGCCGGGTGTCCAGAATCTTGCGGACGAACTTGGCGTAGATGTCCTTGGTCGCCAGCTGCCAGCGGTTCTCCATTTGCAGCAGCTGAAGCCCACGCTCTTTCTTGTCGTAGTCGTCCTGCAACGAGTAGAGCAAACGCTCCACCACCGGCTGCTCGATTTCCAGCACCGCTGCCAGCTTTTCCGCCGTTACCGGCTCCGCATGGGCAAACAGCATGGCTTCTACCGCAGCCTTGTATTGTTTCAGGTCCATTCCGACCCTCCTGTCTTATCCCGTTTGATTTTTTTGCGGCTCATGGTAAGCCGTGCGTCATCCTCGATGACCAGCCGTCCGCTGCGCACCATTTCCAGCACCGCCAAAAAGGTAGCTACCGTCGTGGAGCGGCTGTCGCTTTTCAAAAACAGCTGATGCAGGCTTTTCAATCTGCCCCGCACCAGTCCACGCAGAATATGCATCACACGGCTCACCACCGAAACGATGGGCGTGGACACGATCGGCTCAAACACGTCCTCCTCCGGTTCCGGGGGCGGCAGGTTGTCCCGCCCCTGCAAAGCGTCCCATGCGTCCGCAAGGAGTATGGGGTCATGGTGCAGACTATAATCCAATGCCCAGTCCACCGGCAAAGGCTGGCGGACAAATCGGTCCAGATTTTCGGTGCGTGCTTGCAGCTGCCCTGCCATTTTGCGGCACAAATCGTACTCGATCAGCTGTCCGGTGAGCTCGGCTTTCATGCGCTCGGCCTCTACGCTGCGGGGCAAAAGCAGATAGCTTTTCATCTCCACCAGATGGGCCGCCATTTCGATAAAGGCACTGGCGGCATCCAGATGCTCCCGAGGGGCGTCCTGCATGACGGCCATATATTGCTCGATCAGCTCCAAGATGGGGATATCGTGCAGGTCCATCTTGTTCTTGCGCACCAGAGTGAGCAAAAGATCCAGCGGGCCTTCAAAATTATCCAGTTTGAATTGTAATTCTTCCATGTACCGGGTCCTTTACTTTGTTCTTTTCTGCCGGGTCACAGCAGCATCATGGCAATATAGTCCACAAACAGGGTGGCGTTGTTCAGTACGTTGATGGCCCAGTGGTTCAGCATGTACAGCGGGCGATCCAGTGCGCCCAGTGCCAGCAGCAGGAACATGGCAAAGAAAATCTGCCGCTCGTACTGCATGACACGGAAATACCATTCCCGGGGCAAAAATGCCAGTGCCAGACGGCTGCCGTCAAAGGGCGGAATGGGGATCAGGTTGAACACGCCCAAGGACACGTTCATCATAATCATGTAATATAAGAAGGTGGACACCACGTCCAGCAGCACACCACCGCCGCCCATGCTGACGGCGGTATACATCACTACCTTATACAGTACCGCACTGACAAACGCCAAAAGGAAGTTTGCCACCGGGCCTGCCATTGCGGTAATGGCCATACCCTTTTTGGGGTCCTTGAACAAATAGGCACGGGTAGGCACCGGTTTTGCCCAGCCCACACCGGCAACCACCATGCACAGTGCGCCCAGCGGGTCAAAGTGAGCCATAGGGTTCAGGCTCATACGGCCCATGTTTTTTGCGGTCGGGTCGCCCAGCTTCCAGCTGACGAAAGCGTGTGCCGCTTCGTGGAAGGGAATGACGATGAGCATGACCAGCGCACGATAGATCCATTGCACCATAATATGTGATAACTCCTGTCTGATTGGTTTTGGCGAATACGGATTTATTATACCTTTTTTTCAGTTTTCAGACAAGGGGCGGTGCTCCGTGCAAAAAAAAGCAAAAAACATCAGAAAAACACTTGCATTTTTTCACGCAGTCTGGTAAAATAGCGGAGCTGATGATTTACGGATTGCTCATCATTGTGGAGGTGCAGCAAATATGGCCAAATGTTCCTGCTGTGGTAAAGGCGTGGCTTTCGGTATCCAGGTCTCCCACTCTCATCGTCGCAGCAACCGTACCTGGAAGTCCAACGTCAAGCGCGTTAAGGCAATTGTCGATGGTTCTCCCAAGTATGTCTATGTCTGCGCTCGTTGCCTGCGCTCTGGTAAGGTTACCCGCGCACTGTAAGGCGTAACATGACGAATAGACGCTGACGATTAGCCACCGCCAGCGTTTTATTTTGCTCAAAAACAGAAAAGCTGCCCTGCACACGGTTTTGCGCCGGTTTGTGCAGGGCAGCTTTTTTCTTGTTTTATGCGGTGGTGCGCAGGTTTCGACTGCTTGCGCCCTTTTGCGGCAGGATAGGGGTTTACATCCGCCCCCCGGATATACTATTATAGTGGTATCCGGCTGCCTGTGCAACACAGCAGCCCACAATACCAAAAGAGGAGGGTTTACTTTGTACGTACCACAAGATCCGATCCTGCTGATGAGCACCATCAACACCCTGCTGCGGGACCAGTACCCCAGCCTGGAAGCCCTGTGCGACGACCGTGAGCTGGACGCTGCCGCCATTCGTGCCACGCTGGAAGCCGCAGGCTTCACCTACGAGCCTGCCCAAAACCAGTTCCGCTGAGCGTTTCGCCCAAAAGAAAAGGAGTGCATCATGCAGATCTCGTATTACAAAGAGTGGAGCCGCTACCTGAACCGGGAAATGGAGTTCAAGGTGTTCGGGCATGGCGGACGTCCGGTGCTGGTACTTCCCTGCCTGTCCGGGCGGTTCTATGACTGGGAAAACTTTGGCATGGTAGAAAAGGCATCCTGGTGGCTGGAGCGTGGTCAGGTACAGCTGTTCTGCGCCGATTCCATCGACGGCGAAAGCTGGGCAAACGGCGGCGGTGATTTGCGTCGCCGTGCCGAAATGCAGGAAAAGTGGTTTTTGTACCTGACCCGGGAGCTGTATCCCCGCATGATGGAACTGAACGGCGGGCAAAACCAAGGCAACGCCATTGCCGCCGGCACTGCGCTGGGTGCCACCCACGCTTTGAACTGCGTCATGCGCCGTCCGGACCTGTTCAATGGGCTGATTGCTTTGTCCGGTCTGTACGGCACGCAGCCTTACTTCGGGGACAGCATGGACGATTTGGTGTTCCGCAACTCTCCCCTGCGCTATCTGCGGGAGATGGACCCGGCAGACCCTCAGCTGGAACCGTGCCGCAAGGTGGACCCCTTTATTGTCTGCGTAGGTCAGGGCGGCTGGGAGGACGACGCCCTTGCCTCCACCAAAGAGCTTTTGGCAGAGCTGGAACGTCTGGAGCTGCCGGTGCATGCCGAGCTGTGGGGTTATGATGTGACCCACAGCTGGGAATGGTGGCAGAAGCAGTGGAACCTGTTTCTGAGCCGGATTTTGCCTCCCATGCAGTAAGCAGCGGCTTTCCCACGCTGCCGACTTTTTCTATCCACAGGAGGAACTATATGCTAAACAGTACCGGCTTCGATTTATGGGCAGACGGCTACGACCAGAGCGTTGGCCTGTCTGACGAAAACAACACCTATCCCTTTGCCGGATACAAAAACGTGTTGAACGGGATTTACAATCAGGTCTTGTCCCACCCGGGCAAAACCGTACTGGATATCGGCTTCGGCACAGCGGTGCTTACCGCAAAGCTGTATGCAAAGGGCTGTGCGGTTTTCGGGCAGGATTTTTCTGCCCGCATGATTGCGCTGGCGCAAGAGAAAATGCCGGACGCAACCCTTTGCCAAGGAGATTTCACCCAAGGTCTGGCAGAAGAACTGCGGCAGCACCAATACGACGCCATCGTAGCAACCTATTCCCTGCATCACCTGACCGACGCACAGAAGGTCCCCTTCCTCAAGGGCCTGCTGTCGCTGCTGAAAGAGGACGGAGCCATTTACATTGGCGATGTGGCTTTTCAGACCCGTGCCCAGCTGGAAGAATGCAAGGCACAGGCAGGTGACGCATGGGACGATGACGAGATTTATTTTGTCTATGATGAGCTGAAAGCCCATTTCCCTCACATGAAATTTGAACAAGTTTCGGATTGTGCGGGAATCCTTTCCCTTGCACGCTGAACCCGTCAGCACATTTCTTGAACTGCAACACAAAAAAGCAAAACGGCGCACGGAGAATCCCTCTCTGTGCGCCGTTTTTTTATGGATCGTGGCGAGTTTTCCTGCTGCGCTCACCCAAAAAACAGCAGGTGCAAAGCCAGCAGCAGCACCATGCCGGGCAGACCCAACGTGGCAGCCACCAGCAAACTGGGTGCCCCGATGCGGATGGAAAAGCCCAGATACGGGGCGAACAGCCGCAGCAATGCCAGCACCCCCACCGCCCCTGCCGTGGATGCCAGCCAGGACCGAACCTGCTTATTCATGGCTTGTCAGCAGGGCGTGCAGTCCCAGCCGCCGTGCCTCCCCAATCAGAAAGCGGTAACGGCAGTACAGGGCCTGCCGCTCGTAGATAAGCTGCTCTACCAGATCCGGCTGAACCTCTAAATCGAACAGCATTTGATTGTGCCGCAGCTCTGCCTGCACCTGCTGAATTTCAGCTTCCAGGTCTGGGTGATACCGCTCCACCTCCGTATCAAAGGGGATTTTCGGCGAAAGCCGCTGCCTGCGCTCCATCCGTACAGCCATTTTGTCACGCTCCTTGTTTGGTTTCTACTGGGTATGGTAACAGTATAGACCGCCGGGCGGAAAATAATACCATTTCCCCTGCGCAGACCGGAAAAACTGTGGGGCAGCGATAAAATTTCTATTTGTATTTTGGCGGTATCTCCTGTACAATAAAGCTGCAAGTACACATACGGAGGTTGCAGCCATGAAAAAGAAATCCATGCTTTATTTGATGACAGCTTTTCTGATCCTGCTGGCAGGGCTGTGCGGCTGCTCGACGCAGCGTGTGGACACATCCAAGCCCAGCGAACCGGAAATTGTCCTAAACGAGCGGCAGAAAACCATTCTGGCGGAACAAGGTCTGCCTACGGAATATGAGCAGCTGCCCTCTCACCAAAAACGAGCCATTGTAGCCATTGAAGAAATGCTCACCTATGCCGAGGACAAGTACGGTATGCCTTTCTGCTATGCCGGGTATGCCGAAGCAGGCCCCATGGAAAAAGAAAATCTGCAAGCTTACCCGGCTGACGGTTTTATGGCGGTGGACTGTTTTACCATCACCAAGACCGCTGATGGCTACGAGGACGATTTTCTCAACGTGGCGGCAGTCCCCGCTTTTACCGACTATCTGACAGGGCAGTTTCAGGCTTTTTTACCGGATGTAGAAATGCAAATCTATCCCAACATCACGAACACCACCTTGCAGGAAGTCCCCCACAAAGACACCGTTTTTGACGGAAAGGTTTCCAGCTCGCTGTATATCTTTTTGGACGGAGCCACCTGCACACAAGCGGATTTTGACGCCTTCCAGACGCAATGTGCCGCCTTTATGCAGGAGCATGAACTGTATGGCTTTGCCAAAATTGTGCTGCTGAAACCGGAAACGCTGATTTATGTGTCCCGGTTCAATTATACCGACTATTTCTCGGAGGAAACCTGCGACCGCATGGAAACGATTTCCGTGCAGCGATGATACAGTCTGTGCCGCAAACAAAAAAGGCCTGCACCCGGTTTGGATGTGGGCCTTCGGATGTCACTGGGACACCGTATAGAGCGAATAGAAATACCCCTTTTGGTTCATCAGCTCCTCAAACGTGCCGCTTTCTACGATTTCGCCGGATTTCATGGCAAGGATGCGGTCATACCGGCAAAGCACTGCTGCATCCAAAGCGTGGGTCACGACGATTCTGGTCATGCTACGCAGATTCAAAATAGCATCGTTTACCTGATAGGAGGTTTCGGCATCCAGTGCTGCCGTCACCTCGTCCGCCAAAAGGATTTGTGCGTTTCGCAGAAGGCTCCGGGCGATGGAAATTCGCTGCTTTTCGCCGCCGGACAGGTTCACGCCGTTTTCTCCGCAGCGGTAGGCCTCGCCCTTTTCCGCAATCAGCTTGGACAGTCCCGACAGCCGGATGGCTCGCTGGACTTCCTCGTCCGGAAAATCGGCGAACATGGTGATATTGTCCCGGATGGACGCATTGAAGATGAACACATTCTGCTGGATGACAGAAAGCATCCCATACAGCGCATCGCTGCGAATCTCTTTCAGCTCCACATCGTCATAGTCGATGGTTCCGGAATAGCCATGATAGGACGAAGTGAGGATGTGCAGCAGCGTGGATTTTCCGCTGCCGGATGCGCCCACAATGGCATAGCTTTTTCCTGCGTCAAAATTGCAGCTGATATTTTTGAGAATCGGCTTATCCTGCTCATAGGCAAAGGACAGGTTGCGCACAGCAATACCGTTTTGCAGCACTGCCTTTTCTGTGGTTCCTTCTTCCTGCACATTTTCTTCCAGTTTTTCCGCCAGCTTATCAATCAGCCCCAATGCAGCCTTGCGATTTGCAAGCAGTGCAGGCAGCTGATTGATGCCCTGAATAAACAAACCCGTCAAATCCATATACGCAATCAATCTGCCGGGGGTCAGGTCAAATCCTTTCAGGCTCAAAAAGCAGCCCACCAAAAAGGTGCCAAACTGGGCAGATACGCCTGCCACTGCACCAAGGGTATACAGGATGGTATTGAGTTTCTGCTTGTGGCACTTAGCATCTTCCACACGGCAGTTGCTCTCATGGACCACAGCAGCCATTCTTTCTTCTGCCTTGAAGCTTTTCATCACCGAAAAGCCATTAAGGCAGTCCCGCAACGAAGCCAGGAATCCTGCATTGTACTGGGACACCTGCTTTTCCGCCTGTTCCAAACGGTTCCCGGCGAAAACAGCCGCCAAGGCAGGCATGGAGCAAAAGATAAGAGCAACCAAGGTCATCACCGGGCTGTACATCAGCATCATGCAAATCGACCCGACTACCATCAAAAGCGTGCATGGAATGGTAAACTGCACCTCCAGATAATTGGTTTCGATGGTGTTTAAGTCGTTCGACAGAAAGGACAGATACTGGGAAACCGGCTCCTGCTGAAACGCAGAGATGCTTTTCTTGGTCAGGCGGCGGAACACAAAATCCTTGTACTGGAGCATGGCCCGCTGCATGAATCTTGGCTTTGTGCAGTAGGTGATTGCCTTAAAGAACAGGATGCACACCACGATTCCGGCGGTCAGGCATCCCAAAACCGAAAGGGGCAACGCACCCGGCACCTGTGAAACCGTGTCCATTATCTGCTGCATAAGCCATGTAATGCCTAAATTCAGGGCGTTGGTCAGCAGCGCAACCAGAAATGCCAACACAAAGGGCAGCTGATTTTTTCGATAGAATTGGGCGATGTATTCCCGCCGCAGCTTAGTTTTCATGGCAAATTTCCTCCCACAATCTGAGCGCCGGATCGTCCGGGCCTTCAACATCTTCGTGCAGAAGGTTCAGAATCGATTGGATCGCAGAGTTTCCGATGTTGTCGTATGCCGCCCGGAGCTGCTGTTTTTCGCAGTAACGGATATTCCGGTTTGTGTAATCCGGAGCTGCATCAAATTCCAGAGCCATATCCCGGGCCTTTTTCAGATATTGCTTTGCCGCATCCTCGTCTCCGACTTGTATATATACAGTTCCGCAAAGTGCCAGAAGAAAAGCGTTATCCTTGTCCAGATAACTGGGGCCTTTTTCTGATTTCAGACCCTCCAGATACGCACTCATCCACCTGAGAATTTCGATGGCAGAATCATAGTCCTGCCGCTCAAAGAACAGGTTAACAAATCCAATCACCACCCGGTACAAACTGGCCGTACACCGAACCAGTGCGTCCGAAAGAAACGGAAGTGCCTCCATTCTCCGCCCGGGAATGGTGGCAATCTCCTGCCCGATAAGATCGTCATTGATCCCGCAAGGATTGTGGTTTTGCAGCTGCTCCAGCCCCTCCGATCCCTTCCCGATGAGCAGATAGGCAATGGCAATGTCTCTGCGGATAGAGGTTTCACTGATGTGCGGATCTTTGTTTTGACCGATCAAGCTGCACGCATGGTTCAGAAGTTCCGCAGAGCGGGTAACCTGGGCAGTGTCCCGGCTTTCCATCCCCACCAGGTAGTAGAGGACGCCGCTGTGATAGACAATATCAAAATCATTGGGGTAACGGCGAAGCCAGGCTTCCACATCGTCCCAACAGTTTTCATAGTCTTTTTCCAGCTTGAATCGTTTGAGCGCCTGCAAAATCCGTTCCTTATCGCTGGCGCACACCTGATAGCCCACCAATGCATCTACCGACACCCCGAAGAAACTGGCAAGCTCCATGATGATGCCGATATCCGGTATGGAAAGTTCTTGTTCCCATTTATAGATTGCTCCGGCGGTCACGCCCATCGCTATTGCAAGCTGCTCCTGTGTGATATGCTGTGCTTTTCGCAACAGCTTGATATTTTCAGCAAATTTGGATTTCATACGGATTGCCTCCCTGTGTTTGTGCTCCTATTGTATCATGCAAAAACACAAAATTGAACTGACCATCCGTACAGTTGGAACGGTATTTTCTCTACCGTTGGTTGGATTTTGGGCAAAGCCATCGCATTTCCCTGCCATATACAAAAAAGACCCGCACTCGGTTTGCATCCGCCAGATAAGGGAGTAATTCAGAAAACACGAAAACCCTTTCAACTGGTGATGCCGAGCTGATTTGCGCATAACTATCTGTCAGGGGTGATTCTTTGGGATTACCCCTGATTTTTGGTCTTATTCAACAGTGAGGAAGGATAAAAGCTCTGCCTTTTGCCATGAAAAGGCTTCTTGGAGAGAACCCCATCCCCTTTTCACAACAGAAAATCACACGGTTTCTAAAAAGCAGTTAGCAAACTCAGCAGGTTATGGTATAATTCTGGAAAAGATAAAAGGTTAAGGTAATCAAAATAAGTCGAACAATCCGCTAAATTGCTTTTATGAAACGGAGGGCAAAATGAAGAAAATAGGGCTTTTAATTGCTGTGGAAATTGATAGCTTATTAAAATCTAAATTTACCTATATTCAAAAGGACCAAATTGGAAAATTTGATGTATATATTTACGAAATGAATGGGAACCGGATTATAGCGATCCATTCCGGCTGTGGTCAAATCAAGGCGGCTGCTGCTACAGAAATTTTGATTTCTGTATATCAAGTTGATTTTATCATCAACTTTGGAATTGTAGGAGCGCTGACAGAAGAAATCGGGCTGCAGCAGGTGTGTTTGGTTGATCATGTGGTCGATTATACCTTTGATACTTCGGAGGTAGATGACTGTGAAAT
>RCNI01000918.1_pt1 | contig 16929 bp, 15 predicted proteins | sample 2041151 | NCBI WGS metagenome assembly RCNI01 (sample SAMN09708214, study PRJNA481090) | feces metagenome | isolation source: feces | place: Antarctica: Albino Rookery | reverse complement strand
ACTTTATATGAACTGTTATCAAACTTACCACCAGCATGTAATACTGTTAAAACTGTTTCAACTGTTGATTTACCTGTCTTTTCATGTTTTCCAACTGGAATACCACGACCATCATCTTCAACTAAAATTGATCCATCTTTACAAATTGTTAAGTTTACAAATGTTGCAAATCCAGCCATAGCTTCATCAATTGAGTTATCAACAATTTCTCAGATCATGTGGTGTAAACCTTTTTCACCAGTTGACCCAATATACATACCTGGACGAACACGAACAGCTTCTAATCCTTCAAGGACTTTAATACTATCTGCAGTATAGTCTGAGGCTTTAGCATCAACTTCAGTGACTTTAATTTCTTCATTATTATCTGCCATAAATTTCTCCTTTGCTATTCAATGATAAATTTTTTACCTTGAATTTCTACTATATCCTTTGGATATAGTTTCTTGCCTCTACGATCTTCTTTTTCACCATTTACCACTACTTTGTTGGTTTTTAAAAATTCTTTTGCATCGCCTCCAAATGAAATGATTCCTTTAAATTTTAAAAACTGACCTAATGTGATAAATTCTGTTGAAATTTGAACTTTTTCCATAGATTTTATAATATTTATAAAATATTATACCATAAAATATGCTTAAATTTAAATGTTTTATGCACAGATGATAAATTATACCCATTAATTGTTTTTGTTGAAATTTGATATATTTTTATTAGTTTTAGGGATATTTTTAAGCTCTTGATGCTGAATCACTTCTAAATAAAGCTAATAATTGCTTGTAATTTACATCATTTTCATCATAAAGAATGATTTTTGACACCATATTGTTGGTATTAATGTACTTAATAGTCACATTTACATCACCAAATGACTTTAAAATGCTTAAAAGATATTTAACACTAACTGTAATTCTTTGATTTGTACCTGAAAAGTTAGAAATTGGTAGTACATCATTTAAATTTCCAACTTCTTGCGACTTGAAACTCACTGATAATGAATCATTAGTAGTAAACATGTCGACTGTTGGATTTTTATTACTTTGAACAATTACTTGTCCTCTATCAATTGCATTAACTAAATTCTTAGTAGAAATTTTGTATGAACAAATGTCATCTGTTGAACCAAAAAATTGATTAATATCTGGAAAAACTCCTTCAATCAATTTTGATCTTACAATCATATTATCAATTTTGTAATCAATATAAACACCATCAAAATATAACTTCACATTTTGATTTTCATTTGTGTTAGAAATAATAAAATTAATTGTTTGTTGATCTACTGTGATATTAAATTTTGAGCCAGTAAAATCATATGTTAATAATGAAATTTTCTTTGAATTACAAGCTACAATGTTTAATTTACCATCATTTGTTTTTGAATCAAATTGAATACCAGTTAATACTTTATATGTTGATTTAGTTATATCTTTTGGATCTGCACAAGAATGATAAAGTTTGTTTTTAATTGTTCTAAAAATATTTGAATTTAATTCGAAGTTTTCTCAATTTTCATTAATTTGATTATCCATACTAATGAATAATGATGAGTCTAAAGTAACAATATTAGTTACAAATGATCCTTGTTGAATATTTAATCAATTATTTTCTACTAGCACTAATTGAATATCCTCATTCGGAAGTGTATTAATGATGTCATGAAGCATTTTAGTTTTGATTAACGTTGATCCAGATTCTTCAATTGTGAAATCTTTATCTAAAACATATTGAACCTTTAAAGCTAGGTTATAAAACTTAAAAATAATTTGATTTGATTCTTTATTTGCTTCAAGATAAATACATTCGGTAGTAATAGCTTGTGAAGTGATACATACATCATTTGCAACTTTTAAAACTTTATCTAATGCACTTTTTTTAATATTTATTCTCATAATGTATTAATTATATGCTCTATTGCTGTAATATATTAAAATATATTTATTGTATTAATTAGGTTATATATTATTATTAGTGACTGTGGAAAAGTGGAAAAATGGCAAAATTAATTATTGGATTAGGTAATCCTGGAGATGAATATAAGAATACTAGACATAATGTTGGATTTAAAACAATTGATAGTTTAGCTAAGAAAAATAATATTGAATTAGACAAAACTCAATTTAATGGTGTATATGGGGCATTTAATCTTAATGGAGAGAAGATAATTTTAGCTAAACCAATGACTTATATGAACTTATCAGGACAATTTGTTAGTAAATTTGTTCAATATTACAATGTAGATTTAAATGATTTAATAATAATTCATGATGATATTGATACTAATACAGGAGATCTAAAATTAAAGACAAGTGGTTCTTCAGGCGGGCAAAATGGGGTAAAAAACATCATTGAACTACTAGGAACTGATAAATTTAAGCGTATAAAAATTGGTATCGGTCCTCGTAATAAACAAGAATTAGTAAGCTATGTTTTAGGTAAATTTAGCAAGGATGAGAATGAAAAAATAGCTAAAGTAATTAATTTAATTGGGGATATGATGCCTTATATTGCTGATGTAGATTTCTCAAATTTGCTAGCTAAGGTAAGAAAATAATGAAAAAATACTTATTTGCAGTATCAGGTGGACCAGATTCAATGGCCATGTTAGATATGTATCATAAAAAGGCACAAGCTGTATGTGTTGTTAATTATCATAAGAGAAAATCAGCTGATTTTGATGTTCAATGTGTTGTGGATTATTGCACTTTACATAATATAAAATATTATGTATATAATGTTGATAAAAAAATTTACAAAAGTGCAAAAAATGAGAATTTTCAGGTTTTAGCACGAGAAATTAGGTATGATTTCTTCCAAAAAGTGGCCAAAAAGGAGAAAAATAGCAATTTAATGGTTGCACACAACTTAAATGATCATTTAGAGAGTGCTTTTATGCAAAAAAATAAGCATTCTAGGGCACTTTTTTATGGAATTAAGAAGAATAGTACATATAAAAATCTATCAATTTATAGGCCATTGTTAGGTTTACAAAAGTCAACTTTAGAGAGATATTGTAAGAAAAATGGGATTAAATACGGTGTTGATGAGTCTAATGCAATGGATATTTATGAAAGAAATAGGGTAAGAAAAATCATAAATAGTTGAGATTCCGAGCAATTTTATCAATTTATGGTTGAAATAAGAAAATATAATAAATCAAACAGAAAACTATCTAAAAAAGTTGATAAAACTTTTAAAAAATGGGTAGAAAGCCAATTTAATCTGGAATTTTTCAGAAAAATCCAAGATCCAGATATCAAATATTATATGGTTTATAATTTTTTATCATTACATGATGAAACCAATAACTCAAAGAATAAAATTCTTGAAATCATTAAATATTTAGAAAAACCTTCTGGTAAAGAGATGTATCGATTAGAAAAAGGTAAAAAACTTAAAAAACAAAATAAATGTCTTGCTATTGTAAAATAAATTTATGAGTATTTATGATATTGGTTCCATAATGGAATCACAAAATAGATTATTCAATGATAATTTTAGATATGTAGGTAATGGTACATGATTACTTTGATACCAATTATTCTACATTATTGCATTTTTTGTATGTATAATAATAGCTTCGATAGTAGCAACATATAGATACAAAGTTAAATATGATTTAGTGATTTGATATGTAATACTTATGATTCCATGTTCATTTTTTGGTGCTCACTTCTGATCAGCATGTATTGGAGATATTAATTGAAGCGACTTTTTAAAATTCAGGAAAGGTGGGATGGCAATACAAGGTGGAGTCGTATTTGCTGTAATAACTGCTATGATTTACTTCCCATTGATGCTAAGGAATCCTAAATGACATGTTAGAGTTTCACAAGAAAATGATATTGAAAGAGTTGAAAAACCTTCTATATTAATATTTTTTGATATTATTTGTCCACTAGTCTTATTAGGCCAAGCTATTGGTCGATGAGGAAATTTCTTTAATGGCGAATTATTTGGTCAACCTGTTGCAGAAAGTGATTTATATTGATTAAGAAACATCATGCCAGGTGTATTTGATAGAATGCAAGCTGTAGATGCCGGAGAGGGCTTTGCATCTAATAGTGGATTAGTTGATGGTCAGTTTTACCAACCATTGTTCTTATATGAAGGTGTTTTAAATATTTTATGTTTTATGATCCTTTACTTCTGAGTTGTTAATTATAAAGAAGTAAAAATTGGAACTATTGGGATGAGTTACTTTTGAGTTTATGGGTTAATTAGATTCTCAATGGAACCATTAAGAAACATTCAATTTAGATTTACTGCTACATATATTCTTAATGGATTATTATTAGCTGCAGGTATTATTGGAGTTATTTACACTCAATTCCTTGGACCTAAATATAGAAATAAGCAAATTATCTATATGATTTGAATCAAGTATATTAGATTATTCTTTATTAAAATTGGTATCAAATTTAAATTTAAATGAGCACTTAAATATGAATTATTAGATAAAAACCTCAAAAATTATGGTTTTGAAAAGCCTTATGATTTTGATAGAAATAAGCATAATCCTATCTATTATGGTGGTAGATAAAAAATTATTTTTATTATTTATATAAATAAATAACATATTTGTTATAATGAAATCATGAACACAAAATTAAAAGTGGGGTTAGGATTATTGGGAACCTGTGCTGCTGGCGGTGTTGTTGCTGGTGGTTATTTTGGTTTTTCAGGTACAAATTATAGTGAATTTTATATTAATCCAGTTGTCGATAGTCCTAATGGTCTAGTATCTGCATATAATGGGGCAAGATGAAGAGGGGCTGAATTAATTTTAACTCCTGGATTTGATCATGCAGGACCAATTCAAAGTGTATTTAATGAATATCCTAAGAAGTTTAAAAATACTGGTTTCTTGCTATACGATGCTAATGTTGAAAAGGATACAACTGCATCTTATAACACATGAAGCATTACATTTAGAACTGATTTAGGTTCAATCCAAGTTGGAATTGCAATTGCTTATTACTTAAATTATTATCAAGATTGATTTGCTGATCAAGATGATGGTAAATTAACTTGAGCTACATGAGGTGGGTTACCATTCTCATCTGTTACATCTTATATGGGTGGAATACAAACTGGAGTCAAGTGAGCAAATGAAAACTTAGCAGGTAAAACAATTCATAATCCAGTAAGCAATAAGGATTTTACATATAAAGAAGTAATTCAAGTATTTGACAAAAATGGTAATAAAGAATTTACAGGTGGTTTTGGTGAATCAAGTGGATATAGCATTCAACAAAGCATTGTAAATGAAAGACCAGATATGTTAATTCCTGTTGCAGGACCTCAAATTTGAACAGCTCAATCATTAATCAAAACACTAAAGGATTCAAAGACAATGCTAATTGGCGTTGATGCTGCTTGTGAAGAAGATGCTAGAAATGAAAATTATCCTTACACATATCATGGTAAACCATTTGGAAATGGTAAGAGAGTTCAATTCTCTTCATTAAAAAGGTTAGACTTAGCAGGTGAAAAAGCACTAAAAATTATTAATAATGGGAATCAACTTCCTGATGAACCAGAAAAAGAAAAAACGTATAACAACTTTTTTGTTGAGGGAACAGGTGAAACTGGATTTGGGACCTGTGCAGTAGGTAACTTAGAAAACGAATGTGTTGGTATCAGCGAAGAAGGTAAATCTTTCTTTGATGATGCACTAAAGCTAGCAGGAGTTTCTGTTGACCCAGCTACTGACCCAAAATATAATGATGTTGCAAATATGGTTTATCATGGCCCAGAAGGTGATAAAGACTATGGAACATTTGATCCATCAAAAGGATTATATGGTTTATCACAAAAATGTTCATTAAATGTTACTGATACTTCAAAAATTTTAAATAAAAAGGGTGTTATCCAAAGAGGAAATGAAGAAGATGCTAAGAAGATAAAAATTGTTTTATCAGGATCTACTTCTATCTTAATGGATGCAAGTTTTAGCCAATCATGCTATGTTGGTCTTTATAATTACCTTGCAACAATGGATATCAAAATCTTGAAACCGGCAGGTAGTAAATAATGGGAAAGTTACTAGATAAAATTAAAGATAAAAAGAATAATTTTGAAGAAAAGAGCACTTCTCGTAAATTAGAAGGTTCTGAGTTAGCTAATCTACGTAGTGAAGATATTAACCCAGATATTACGGTTTCTAAAATTAGAGAATATCAAGAAAAAGGATGAGATCTTGAAAAGCTTTACTATAACAGTGAGTACATTCAAAGAAAGCAATATGAGAGAAGAGAATTTAGTGATATTCAATTAAATCAATTTAAGAAAACTAAGGAATTGAATCCTAATTTATCTAAAGTTATTTCATCTTCAAGTACTATAAATTCTAGTAATTTCCATGATAAGGCTGAGAAATTTAGTTCTTATAAAGATGATTTAAAAGAAAAGAATAAATCAGACTTAAGAATGAAACAAATGGTTCAAGAAAAAGAAACCATTGCAAATAGACCACTTACATTAAAAGAAAGAAATAAATTATTAGATGAGTTAGCATCAAATAAAACTCCTGAACCTAGAAAACAAGATATTCTTAAAATTTTACGTTCACAAGAATTGAATCCTGTACAACAACAAATTGCTGATTTCTTCCCAACCACAAATAATGTTAAAACTCCATCTGAAAGAACCATGATTGATAGAGCTAAAACACTTGAACAAAATCAATCTGAACAAACTGTTCAACCTGAAGAAAAACTATCAAAAAGGGAACAAAAGAAACAAGCTAAATTACAAGCTCAACAACAAGCTCAACAACTTGATCCAAATAATCAAGATGTACCACCAGCATTCAATGAAAATGCAACAAGTGATATTGCTAAACCAGATTTAGCTGAATATGTTGAAGAACAAAAAGTTCCTGAATTTGGTTCTAAAAAACCTAAAAAAGAACTTCCTCCTGAAGTAGATGAAAATGGAATTATTCAAGAACCAATAAAAAAATATATTAGATTAGCTGATCAACCTATTAGTGATATAGTGACTCAAGCAAATGAAACTGTAGATTTAGTTAGTCAAGAACCAACATATGATCCAAACGCAAAATATGCAATTGAAATGATTGATATTTACAAAACCTTTGGACATGTAAAAGCTAATAAAGGAATTACATTCAGAGTAAAGGAAAACGAAGTACATGCTCTGATTGGTGAAAATGGTGCAGGGAAATCTGTATTAATGTCTATCCTATTTGGTATTTATAGTGCTGATAGTGGAAGGATTTTAGTTAATGGTGAACAAGTAGTGTTCTCTTCCCCTATGGATGCAACATTTGCTGGTTTAGGTATGGTTCACCAACACTTTAAATTAGTTGAAACTGATACTATTTATGAAAATGTAATTTTAGGTGTTGAAGATGTTAAGAAATCAGGTGTGATGAAAAACAAAGATGCTAAAAAGAAATTAGCAGCATTAGTTGAAAAATATAATTTAGGTTTAGACATCAATAAAAAGATTTCAAAACTAAACGTTGCTGAACAACAAAAAACTGAAATCCTTAAATTATTATATAGAGAAGCAGACATCATGATCTTTGATGAACCTACCGCAGTATTAAGTGATAGTGAAATTAAACAATTCCTTGAAATTATTAAGCAATTAAAAGCTGAAGGCAAAACAATTATTCTTATTACTCACAAGTTCAATGAAATTAAGGAAGTGGCTGATAGAGGTACAGTTATCCGTTTAGGAACTTTTGTATCAGACTTTGATATTAAGGATAAAGATACAAATGAAATGGCTCAAGAAATGGTAGGAGATTCAATCATCTTTGCTTCAAATGAACATAAAGGTCAATTTGATGCTGAAAACAAAATTCTTGAAGTTAGTGACCTACATTTAAACTCTAAAACCAAAAAAGGAGAAGGTATCTCATTTGATGTTCATGCTGGTGAAATCTTTGCTATTGCTGGGGTAACAGGTAATGGACAATCTGAATTAGCTTTAATGTTATCAGGGTTAGAAAAATCTTTTGGCGGCAAGGTTAAGCTTAATGGAAAATCTATATCACATAAAATTCTTAGTAACTTTAAAAATGGAATGTCATTTGTTCCAGAAGATAGACACAAACACGCAATTGTATTAGATATGCCATGTTATATGAATGCTGTTTTAAATAGAGTTGATTTTAAACCATATAATAAAAATGGTATTTTAGATTATTCATTTATTAAGGAAGATTCAAGATTATTCTTCAAGGAACATGATATTAGAGGAACAACTCGTGGATCTACACCAATTAGACAATTATCTGGTGGTAACCAACAAAAATTAGTAGTTGCTCGTGAATTAGATAAAGCGCACAACCTTATTATTCTTGTTCAACCAACAAGAGGTTTAGACTTACTAGCAATCAATAATATCCATAAACAAATTTTAAAAGAAAAAGAAGAAGGCAATGCTATCTTATTAATTTCATATGAATTAGATGAAATTTTATCTCTAGCTGACACAATTGCAGTAATGAGCAAAAACAAAATTGTGGGGATGGACACAGCTTCTAATATGTCTAGGGACAAGATTGGTAAGCTAATGGTAGGTGACTATGAGTATTAATACAAAATTATTTTTTGATGGAATGAAATACAGCAGCAAGCGTAAGAAAAATACGAGAACTTTCCTATCTACCATTTTCTCAATAGCAGTTGCTATTATTGTTGCACTTTTAGTTGCCACTATGCTAGGTTATAACCCTATTGATGTTTGTGTTAAGTTATTTACTGTTGGTATTGATAACTATAAAGATTTAATCAATTTCTCTGGGGCTCTAATCTTATCTGGTTTAGCCTTCACAATGACTTCTAAGGCTGGGATCTTTAATATTGGTATATCCGGACAAATGCTAGGTGCAGGTACGGCTATGATTTTCGTGGTTCATTTATTCAATGAACTTGGTATTGCTGATAAGATACCTAATGGTGCTGGACAAGTCATCATGGTTTTAATTGCAATGATTGTTGGAGCATTATTTGCTTTAGTTATTGGTGCCTTAGAAGTTTATTTAAAAGTAAATTCAGTAGTATCGGCTATTTTATTAAACTGAATAATTTACTATGTTTCATTCTTCTTAATTGCAACCTATATTCCTAATGATGGTGACAAACCTACATCAAGTATATTATTCCCTGATCAATTTAGATTAGTTGATTCAGAATGAGGGACAGGTGGTTTAATCCCAATAGCAGTAATTATTTTAGTTATTTCGATTTCAATGTTTGTAATCTTTAAACATACTGTATATGGTCACAAGATTGTAGCTGTGGGATTAAACAAAGATGCATCACAATATGCTGGATATAAAGTAAAAAAGATTAAATTATCAGCCTTTGCTTGATCTGGATGTATCTCAGGTTTATTAGCTTGTGTGGTTTATACATCTAGCATCTTACCAGCGATTCCAATTAACATTACAATAGACTCAATTCCTACTGAAGGTTTTGAAGGTATAGCTATTTCATTAATTGCCAACAATAATCCTATTACTATCATCTTCATTGGTTTATTATTTGGTTTATTTAAATCTTCAATGCCAGGTATTGCAATTCCTCCATCATTCTTTAACGTTTTAATTGGTTTAATCATGATTGGTGCTACTGTTTCAGTATTATTATTGAAATGAAAACCTATTAAATTCTGAAAGAGATTGAAATATGGTAAAGAATACTACGATATTAAACATAAATATGAAACTAATTTAAGTGTGCTAGTCTCAAAATATAAATCAATTTATAAATGAGAAAAACAATCTATTTACGATCAAAAGATTTCTAGTGGACAAAAATCAAACTTATGAAGACAAACTAAGGCAGAAATTACAGTTGACTATAAAACTGAATTAATGATGGTTAAGGATCAATATAAACAATCATTATGAAAATTAATCATTGATAAAGAAGTTCTTCATGAAATGGAATTCAAGAATAGCATTAATGAATTCAATAACACTGTTTCCCTTAAATCTATTAAAAAGATTACTAAGTTAAAAGAAAAGAACTATCAATTAGAAATGCAACTTGTTGCAACAACAAAAGAAAAAGAAAAAATTAAATTACAATTTGAAATTAACAAGAACACTAACAAGATTAATTTATATAAGCAAATTAATCAAGCTAAATATGATAAGCATGAACAATTATTAAGAATTAAATTTGATAATAATAAAGATAGCTCAATTAAATCTAAATTAACAAAAGATGTTGTAACTAATGAAGCGCAAAATATTTCAAGTGCTAAACTAAATAGAAGTATAAATGACAAAAACAACTCATTCTACGAAATTTATAATTTAACTGCACTAAAGAGAAAAAAGAAACAAAAAACTCCACAAGTAGATAGTGAAGGTAATCCAATTCCAGATAGCACTCCATTAACTACAAAGCAAGTTAAGAACAACATTCAATATGAATCAATTGCGAAAAGGGTAAATAGCACAGCTAGCTACTTAAATAATATTGCTGAAATTGAGCAAGTTGAAAATGATGATTTAGCTTCATTAAAATTCGAAAACCATGATGATCCAAGACTGGCATTGATTAAGCAAGAAAATCAAGCTGTTTCAAATTATAAGCAATCAATGAACAATGCAGATTGTAAGAAGTTAATGAGTTCATTAAATTATAAATATTCTAAATTAGATGAAAATGGTATTGGTGAAACAAGCAACAAGAAAATTAAAAAGGTTGCAAAGTTATCATTCAAGAATGCTAAAAAAACATATCAACACTCAGTGGCTAATATTCAAGCACAACAAGCTATTAATTCTTGCTCAACTTCATTAGAAGAACAAAGTAGAGAACAATTTATTAAAAAGGTTGAAAAGTTAAAAACTAAAATTAATAAAAACAAGAATGAAAGAATCAAAGGTAACATCATCAATTATCTAGACGGTTTAATCTATGCAAGTGGTGCTTATGGTAACTATGAGCAAAAGGCTACACAGGAAGGAGGCGACAATTAATGGATTTTAATGTTTACTTATTCCTTAACACAGCATTCATGCTATTTGCAGTACTTGGTCTTGGATCATTAGCTGGATATTTCTGCGAAAGAGCTGGTATTGTAAATATTGCTATTGATGGCCAAATGATTTTTGGAGCATTAAACTTCTCTATCTTTGGGATGATATTCAATAATGTCTTGGGTAGTGATTTATCAGGCGGATTTATTTTAGTTCCAATGCTTATTTCTGCCATCTTATCATTATTCCTTAGCTGGATATTTGGTCTATTAACAATTAAATTAAAAGTAGACCACGTTGTTGCTGGTACAGCTATTAACTTATTAACTGCAGGGGTTGCTACATTTATTACTGTTCCACTTGGGAACTCATTAAGTCATGGACTATATCCAAAACTAAAGGTTATCTTTGATCCAAAGTGAGTAATTGGAACCGGTCTATATGGAGAATCAATCATGATTATCGCAATTGCAGCAATAATTATTGCCATTGCAATCTTTGTAATGAATAAAACAAGATTTGGTTTAAGAATGAAAGCAATTGGTGATAATCCTAATGCTGTTAATGCTCAAGGTATTGACGTTAACAAATATAAATGAAGCGGAGTATTAGTATCAGGTCTATTTGCTGCTATTGCAGGTTCAGTATTTATTATTGCCGGACCATCAATCTCATCTTCATCATATTTTGAAGGAAACGTGGCTGGTCTAGGATTCTTATGTATCGCTATTGTGGTATCTGGTGCATGAAAGATTCCATTCATGACAATCTCAGCACTAATCTTTGCTGGATTAATGTCTGCTGCTAACATTCTTGCAACTCACCAAGTTCTAACTGATGCTATTGGAAAATATGTAAAATATGCAGTTAACTCAATTCCATTCATTGCCTCATTAATAGTATTGTGTATATTCTCAAGAAAAGGATTTGCACCGAAAGCACTTGGTAAACATTTTGATAAAACATTAAGATAATAATGGAACACTCACAATTAGAAAAAATCATTACCAATTTACTTAATAGTATAGATGCAGTTGATCGTGACTTTATGTCCGATTCAATCAATATGAATCTGATTAACCTAATTAAGAAGAAAAAATATAAAAATGTAATGTTTATTTATAATAGTCCCATTGAACCATCTATAGATAAGACAATCATATACTGTTTAAATCATGACATTAATTGTTATTTTATTTATAACAACAAAAAAGATTACATTCATACCTTTAAAGTCGCCACAGACAACCATGACTTTGAATACTACAAAAATACTATTCAACCCATTCCCAAGAAGTTTGTTGAAGTTACTAGTAAATCAATTCCAGTAGATTTAATTGTTTCGCCCTTATTAGCTTATGATGATAAATTAAATATGATTGATTATGAACTTAAAGTGAATTTCATTAGAGTCATTCATAGTCATGAAGACGCAGATAAATGTGGTTATGCTTTTAGTATTCAAGAATTGCACTCTACAATAGACAAAAGAATCCCTCACATTGAATTTGATTATATTGTCAATGAATATAAAATCGTTAGCAATTCAAATAAATTAAGTTAGATTAAATATATGGTATCAATAGTTGGTAAAAAATAATAAATCACACCTCCAAAAATAGACAGCAGAGTATTCCAAATATTACATGTTGTCCCCAAAATGGACGACCAGCTTGTTTGTAACCATAATTTATGATATGTTGGTGAATAATTAATTGGCATAAAAACTTCTTTCATTCACAATCAAAATGTCTTAATTAATTGAGTAAGTCCAATCAAGTTTTATAAACATAAAGATAATTAGTTTATAATTTTAAATATGAATAAAAGAGAAGTCTTATTTGAATCTAGAGTAGATATATGAAGAGCATACCGTGATGAAATCAGTAAGGAAGCATCAAAATTTTCTACTACTGAAGATAAAAGACTACAAAAAATCAAAAAAGAAATTAGATTACTTGATCCTACTATATTAGATTCAATTAATGTAGATATTGGTGTATCTAGCGGAATTAGCGCCAATATTAATTTTAGTGATAGATATTCTAAATTATCATTTTCTATGGAAGGTGTTAATGAACATTTATTAGAAGAATTAAATAATGCTGTTAATGAAGCTAACACCTTAAAAGATCGAGATTTTGTAATTGATAAGAATTATGAACTATTAGATTTAAAATTACCTAGAGACATTAAAGCCAAGGAAACGTTTGAACATATTGATAAAGAATTAGCTGAATTATCTAATGATGTTCAATTTTTCCCTACAAGAGCAAAAGAATCTCTATATGTTTTAAATGAATCAATCGAGCAAGCCAAAAAGAAAAGTGAACCAATTTCACATGATGAAAAGGTAAATATTAATACAATTAATAATTCTACAGATGTGAAATGAACTTATTTTTCTGCTTTTGGGATAACTCTAACTTCACTATTAGTTATAATTATTATGGTAATATTAATTATCACTTTGTGATAAGGAGAATGAAACATGGAATACTATAGCATTGCAATAGATGGACCCGCTGGTTGCGGAAAATCAACAGTAGCAAAAAAGGTAGCTTTCGATTTAAACTTTGAATATATTAATTCTGGTTTGCTTTATAGAGCTATTGCTATTTATTGTGAACGTAATAGAGTGAATTATGAAAATGAAAATGTATTTGCAGGTTCTTTCTTTAATAATGTAAAACTTCGTTGACAAGAAGGCATTGTATACCTTAATGATGAAAAAATAAATAATGAGGCTAACTCACAACAATTTTCTAATATTGCTAGTATCATTGCTCAATATCCCACTGTTAGAGCTTTTGTAAATAAAACTATTAATGAAACAGCTGAAAAAGCCAATGTAGTTGTGGATGGTAGAGATATTGGTACATTAGTGTTACCAAGAGCAACTGCTAAAATCTTTTTAGATGCTGATATTACTACTAGAGCTTTAAGAAGATTAAAACAAAATGCACAATTAGGTGTTTCAGTAGGTGCAGATATGTCAGCAGTTATTTCTGATATTATCGAAAGAGATAACAGAGACTATACTAGACCAATAGCACCTTTAGCTAAAGCTGAGGATGCTTATATCTTAGATTGTAGTGACTTATCTATTGACGAAACAGTAGAAAAGATTAAAAGAGAATATATGAGAAAGGTGACTAATGCCGACTGAAAAGATTAATAAATTACAAATAGACTTATCTAAAGAAATCTTAGAAGAACCAACTATGGATTGAATCATCACAGATGAAGATCCCAGATTGAAAACTATCTGTGAACCAGTTAATGACATTACTGAAGATGATTTAAAGATCATCAAAAGAATGGTTTCATATATTGATGCCTGTTATGAAGACAGACACCACAAATATAAAATTAGACCAGGGATTGCTGTAGCTGCTCCTCAAATGGGATTATTTAAAAGATTAATTTATGTCCACTTAGATTCAAATGGTAAGGAACATAGATTACTATTGGCTAATCCAGATATCATTTCTAAATCTCAAGTACTTTCTTACATTCCAGGTGGAGAAGGTTGTTTAAGTGTTCCCAAAGATGTTAAAGGGAACATCCCAAGAAACTATAAGATTATTGTTAAAGGCATAGACTTATTTACAGGAGAAGAAATGGAAATCTCTGCTGTAGAACTACTATCTGTTTGTTTACAACACGAAATAGACCATTTGGATGGAATTCTATATACTGATAGAATTAATAAAGACAAACCAAATTATGTTAACCCTAACTGATTTGTAGTGCAATAGATATGGAAAAGTATAAATACAAACTCCAAGATAATATCTTTGATGAAGATAATTGAAATAATTACTTCATTCCCATCATCAATGAGGCGATAGATGAGGCTATTAGTTTAATACCTTCAAATTTAATTGCAGATGTTGATTCACACGATATTAAAAGAAGTTGATTATTTAATAATACTGATTACGAAATGCTCTCTAAAAGTGAAGAGCAAATCTCTATGTTAAGAAAGAAATATGCAATCATTGATACACTAGATGCTAGAGGAATTTGTAATTCAATTATCACTGAGCTCTTTGGCTACACTGATGGTGGAATCATCACGAAAGAATTAATTGCAGAAAATCCGGAATTCTATGACTTTGATTGACAAACAAATATTTTAAAAAATAACTATAGCTCTTCATGAGGGATCTTTAATAACAATTTAATTATGAACATTGCATCACAAAGATTAGATGCTTATCCTGCACCTAATGATACTAATGGAATGCTACCATTTCCCATTACAAGAAAATCTTTAATTTTCACTAAAGCTGTTCAAGACCTAAACTTCCAATTCCTAGGAGTGAATTCAACCAACAAAAAGAAAAGTAGAATCTTTGAAAATGAACAGTTTTGCAAATATGCTTGAAGTTGGTCAGACGATGTTGGCTTATTAATGTTCTTTACACCTTACTTCCAAGAACAATTTGTAAGAGTAAATAAATATGGTGTCAAACCACAATTTAAAATTACTAAGATTGGTTCATTTATTTATAGTGAGTATCAATTAAGATATGCTAGCACTCACTATGATGACAGATTAACAGAATATAAGTACTTGAAATCATTTATTAGTACAAAAGAATACATTAATGCAACAAAAAAAGATATTATTAATTTCTTGAAAGACAAATACGATCAATTATCTATTGCTACCATTATTCCTATGATTAACTCAGAATACCAAGCTGATTTAATCAACAAGCTAAAGAGAGATTCAATCTTATTTGATTCAACTTATAATGCATCCAATCTATTAAGCTATTTAGTTTCAGAAAATGCTATCTTATCAGATTTTAGTGTTATGGATAGTTACAACTTTATTGCATACACTAATAATGCACATGAGATCATAACCAAAGGTAATAATGATTGCTGTATTATGAACCTTTATGCCATTGATTCTTCTATTGGCAACAAACATGGTAAGAACAGTATTTCTACAGCACAGAAATTAAGTTCTTATTGAAAATACCAAGAATTATCACTTGATGATGAACTAGCAATTATTGACGAATGTGGTAGAGCACATCACAAACTAGGTTATCTATTTGTTTCTAAAGTTAAAAAAGGAATTAGATACTATAAATCATTCATTAGATACTATAGTAATTTAGATGATGTTAGTAATTTCCAATTAGATCTTTTATATGATGAATTGATTCAAAGATATGGGATTAAAAACCTAAGTATAGATAATGGTTATTTATGTTTTATAATGAATAGTGATGTAAACGATATAGATATTGATAAAATATTTAATGTGGTTGATAAATCAAAGGTTAAATAATGATTAATGTTAACGAGTCTGCGCAATTAGATAGAAACAATTTAAATACATCTGAACATAAAAAGGCAGGGATTATTGTTTCATTTGTATTCTTAATTATTGGAGTATTTGTTTTTGCAATTTTACAAGCCTATTTCAAAATAATGATAAATATGATTGATCAAGGTATTATTTTTAGTAATTTTGAAACTAGAAATAAATATTCTTTGCTATATCTTGTTTTTACTGCTTTTTATTGAATTGATTTTATAGCAATGTTTGTTGTGATGATCGTATATACATCTAAAATTAAAAATACCAAAGCTAAAAGCCAATATCACTTGGTATTATTAATTTGCTTAACAGTATTCTTCCCGTTCATATGCAGCATTATATGAATTAGTTTGTATCCTAAAGCGGAAAAACTAGCCAGAGAATGTCCTGAAACCATCTTTAAGAATGATGTTAAAAAGAGTGACAATATATCTCACAAGAACATTAGCAATAATATTGGACAATCAGTAAATCAGAAACTGTCTAAACTAGAATCATTAAGAAGTAGAGGTTTGGTTGATGATGAAGACTATAACCGCATCAAAAATGATATTCTTAACTCTGAATTCAAATAATTTGCTAACTAACAATTTACCAAAAAATA
>RCNI01000917.1_pt1 | contig 16960 bp, 18 predicted proteins | sample 2041151 | NCBI WGS metagenome assembly RCNI01 (sample SAMN09708214, study PRJNA481090) | feces metagenome | isolation source: feces | place: Antarctica: Albino Rookery | reverse complement strand
GCGAACATTTCAGGATACATTCCTGACTCTTTTAGGATGTGAGAATGTTTCCCTTTACGTGGCTATTATTATACGGTGTTGCCCTAAATGCGTATTTGGGGATTTCAGTAACGCCCGCCGGAATAGTGATCTTCTGGAGGGACTCGCAGGAGCTAAACTCCTTTGGGCTGAGCGTGGTAAGTCCACTGGGCAGCGTGACGTTCTCCAGCCGATCTGCATATTCGAATACACCATTCAAATCTACATCATCATCGCTTTCAAAGGAGACAGACTTGACCTGATTTTCCGCAGAAAGAAAAATGCTGTCGGCAAAGCCCTTGCAGCGCTTGGGAATAACCAATTCCATCTGCTGTGCACCGCTTTCAGTCAGGTCTACGATGATATCCCCATCCCACTCGAAGTAATCCTCTGATGCTGAAGCAGTCTGAACCTGTCCATCCTGACTCTTTGCATCGTCCGGATGAGAAGACATTTCCTGATTGCCGCAGGCAGATAGAAAGACGGTCAACATCAGTGCCAGTAAACATGAAGAAATTCTCTGGTGTTTTTTCATCATACTCCTCCTTATGGGCCGGTCCATACTTGAAACATCTTGTTCATTTGGCTGCGCGTTCGGCTTTCGGGCTTAGGTTCGTTTTTCCCTGAGAGCCTGTCCTCAGCATATCATTTATTATTGCAAAATTCAACATTTTTGAATCAAAATCATACAAAACGCACAAGCTATTCGCGATTGTTTCTGCGGAAAGTTGTTCTGACACACAGGGTACATACTTTTACAAAAAAATTCCGAGGGCGATTCGCTTCGAACGTCCCTCGGAACTTTTTCGTTTTACAGGTTACCCTGCCCTCTCACTATCCTGTTCATCGTGTGCAGAAAGCAGGGTTATCTTTTACAGCTTCAGATCACTGCGCGGCTGCTCGCTCATCTTCCAAAATCCAAGTTCATAAAGCGAACTCTGTCTGAAAATCCCCATGCAATGGCTTTTTTCTCCCGGGGTCAGATGTTCGCAGAGCTTATTTGCGAACTGCACCCATTCAATGCAGATTGCATCCGAACTGGGCAAAACATAATCCCGAATCATATCCCCAAAGGGCCCATCCAGCACCTGAGGCGTGTTCTCAACCATCTTATGGAAGATCCAGGCGTAACTAATCATGCAGGGTAAACCTGCCATCATACACTCGGCCCCGGTTGTACCTTCCTGCGTTGCACGAATCATAAAATCCGTATAGGCTTTGTTCTGGGGACGGGGGGCATAGTTCTCCAGCAATTCATCTGAAAGCTCCATCTTTTCCAGATACTTTACGCGGGTGGTCCCCTCGCCTTCGTTCACAAATGCCAGAAAAGAATAATAGGTCTTGATTTCTGCCAGTGTTTTCGCTTTTACGATTCCCGCAGCAAACACTCTGGCATAGTCCCGCAGATAAATGCTGTCGTCCACAATGTACCCTGCAAAGCAGGCTCTATCCAGCGTTCCATCCGCCATCTCTTTCAGGAAATCCGTATCAAGACACTGCTGCCAAATCGGCAAGCTGTCCTGCACACATTCTGCAATAAAGCTCATGCTGCCGCTCCTCTCTTGATCGCTTTTGACAGGGTTTCCATGGGCAGGGTGCGAATCAGCACCACCGAGATAATGGTATCCGGGATCATGTACGAAGCGTTGTAAACAAGGCTGTATGTCCACACGCCCCAGCCCTCCAGAGCAAACTGTCCATAGAAGATTGCGCCGCTGAACACGTGTGCGATAAATGCAATGAGCATGGCCAGCAGCACACCTCAGGTCCGCTTGCTTTTATCCTTGCCGAAAACTCCGGCGTAACCAAGGCAGGAAAAGCAAAGCAGCTGTTCCAGCAGCATCTGCGACCAGTGCATCATGCTCCAGCCCGGGCCGACCATGGCTACAACTGCGCCGCAGACAATTCCGGCCAAAATAGTCAGGCGGAAGTCCACCAGCACTGCCAGCAGCATCAGCGGAATGTACTCCACTGTTACGGCTGTTCCAAAGGGAGTCGGCAGCGGGAATCTCAGATACGTGAGAAGCACCACCAACGCACAAGTCAATCCGCTGTATGTGATTTCCCGCACTCCGATATGCACGGATCGGCAAAGCCACAGGCTGATGCCATAGTACAGAACCACAAAACACACGGCCATCCATCCCGCGCTCATTCGAAAAACTCCCCGCTCAGCGCGTACAGATGATTCATCGGTCCACGGCCTTTGCCCAAGTCCAGCATAGCTGCCAGAGCCCCGGAAATGTACTCCTTGGCGCACCGAACTGCATCATGCAGATTGCGATCTCTTGCCAATTCCGACGCGATGGCGCTGGACAATGTGCAGCCGGTACCATGCGTATTGGGGTTATTGATGCGCCGACCCTTGAACCAGGTTCCGGTTCCGTTTTCCCACAGATAATCGTTGGCATCATTCAGATCGTGACCGCCTTTGCACAGCACGGCACAACCATATCCCTTGCCAATTTTGGCAGCAGCCTGTTCCATTTCAGCCGGGCAGGTAATTTTCATTCCTGCCAGGATCTCGGCTTCCGGAATATTGGGCGTAGCTACCTGTGCCAAAGGCAGCAATTCCTGTTTCAGCACATCCACTGCATCATCGCTGATGAGCGCGGCTCCGCTGGTTGCTACCATAACCGGGTCCAGCACAATGTGTTCTGCGCCATACTGGCGAAGTTTCTGTGCAATGACCCGAATCAGGGCCGGAGAGGTCACCATGCCGATTTTGACCGCATCAGGCCGGATATCCGTAAATACGGCATCCAGCTGGGCTGCCAAAAACTCGGGTGTGGATTCCATAATTCCAGTAACGCCGGTGGTGTTCTGAGCAGTGAGGGCAGTGACTGCACTCATGGCAAAGATGCCATGTGCGGACATTGTCTTGATATCTGCCTGAATTCCGGCGCCTCCGCTGGAATCACTTCCGGCGATTGTTAATGCTGTTCTCATCGTTTTTCCTCCTTACGATTCATAGCACTAATTTTATAAAGCGGCAGAAGGTGGTGCCCCCAATCTGTCGCTGTTTAGCAAATTTCAGCTCAGTTCTCTACCAGTTTGAGAACTGCGTCTTTCAGTTGGCGGGAAGCTGCAGTGATATCCTTTGCAGCAAAGATTGCCGAAACTACCGCAATGCCGCGCATTCCGCCGCCTGCAAGCTCCTGCACATTTGCAAGATCAATTCCGCCGATTGCCACTGCGGGAATACGAACGGACGTGCAAATTTCGTGCAGCTGCTCATTGGTAATACGGACGGCTCCGGGTTTTGTGGGCGACGGGAACACCGCGCCAACACCCAGATAGTCCGCTCCCTGCAATTCTGCCTGCTGGGCCTGTTCAACTGTTTTGGCCGTTGCGCCGATGATAAAGTGCGGACCTGCGGCAGCACGAATCTGCTCTACAGGTGCGTCCTCGATGCCCACATGGACACCATCGGCGCCGCACTCCAGTGCCAGCTGCCAATCATCGTTGATAATCAGCGGAACCTTGTACTGGTGGCAAAGGGCTTTCAGCTCTTCTGCCTCCTGCAGCAGGCTTTGATGATCCAGCCCTTTCTCCCGCAGCTGAACGCAGGTTACACCGCCTTCCAGCGCATCGTGAACCTGATCGGCCAATGACCGATCTTCTGTCCAATGGCGGTCGGTCACCGCGTAAAGCAGAAGCTGCTCCGGTTCAAATTTCATGGGACACACCCGCTTTCTCAAACTCCTCAAAATATGTGTGTGCATCGGCGCAAATCATTGTACCGCTCATAACACAGCCGCCTTTGGCTCCTGCTTGCAGCACAGCCCCCAGATTATCCGGGGCAATTCCGCCAATCGCATACACCGGAATGGATACACTCTCGCAGACCTGCCGCAGGAACTCAAGGCCACGCGGGGGCAAGCCCTTTTTGCAATCCGTTGCAAACACATGGCCCGCTGTAATGTACGTACACCCCAGGCTTTGCGCTGTTTGTGCATCCTGCACCGAATGGCAGGATGCACCCAGCACCCTGAACTGCGAGCGTTCTTCCCGTGAAAGCTCGCTCAGCAGGTGCAGCGGCATATGAAGGCAGTCAGCTTTTAAGGCTGCGGCCACATCTGCAAAGCTGTGCAGCGCACAAGGAACATTGTAGCGACGACAGATTTCGAGCACACTCTGCGCCAGCATTCCGTATTCCTGTTTTGGCAGATCCTTTTCACGCAGGATAATTCCTGCCGGATGCTCTGCGCAAATCTGCTCGATTCGGCCGAGAAAATTACCTTTGCACAGCTTGCGATTGGTAACACACAGCAACTTAGACATACAGGTAGTCATTCAGCACAGGCTGAAGTCCTTCGCTTTCAATATCGCTGTACATGGTGCGAATGTTGCGGCCATCTTCGATCTCGAACTGCTCGTCACCTTCCGGCTCCCCTGCGTCTTTGCCGGTATACTTGCTCTCATGATCGCCAATGCCGGTGGAAACGCCCGCAGAAACCTTGGTTGCTGCAATCTTTACGATGCCATTGCGGAAATCGGCACTTTCACGAGAGGACACGGTGATGCCTGCAAAAGGCATGAAAATGCGGTATGCACAGATAATCTGGCACAGCTGCGTTTCGTGTACATCCAGAGGATTGATCTTATCGTTATTGATGATGGGGCGCAGCCGCGGGCAGGACAGAGAAATCTCAGCCTGCGGATATTTGCGCTGCAGATAATAAGCGTGCAGACCTGTGGCCAGAGCATCCTTGCGGAAGTCCGACAGTCCCAGCAACGCAGAGAATGCTACGCCGCGCATTCCGCCCATGAGGGCACGTTCCTGCGAGTTGAAGCGATACGGCCAAACGCGCTTGTGGCCCATCAGGTGCAGGGTTTCGTACTTTACGGTATCGTAGGTTTCCTGGAACACCGTTACGTAGTCTGCGCCGCACTCATGCAGATAGCGGTACTCATCACTGTTTACCGGATAAATTTCCAAACCTACATTGCGGAAATACTTCCGTGCCAGCTTGCAGGCTTCACCAATGTATTCCAGTGTGCTGACTGCGCGGCTTTCGCCGGTCAGGATCAGAATTTCTTCCATGCCGGAATCCGCAATTACCTGCATCTCGTGTTCCATCTGTTCCTTAGTGAGCTGCATACGGTTGATGTGGTTGTAGCAGTTAAAGCCGCAATATACACAGTAGTTATTGCAGTAATTGGCAATATACAGCGGGGTAAACAGATACACTGTGTTGCCAAAATGCTTTCGGGTTTCCAGGCGGGCACGCTGTGCCATTTTTTCCAGGAAGGGTTCGGCCGCAGGAGAAAGCAGTGCCTTAAAGTCCTCGATCGAGCAGGTATCATGGCTGAGCGCTGCTGCCACATCTTTTGCCGTGTAAATGCTGGCATCATAGCTTTCCCACTGACTCATCACCTTTTCGCACACGTCGGACTGAATCTGCTCCATTCCGGGCATATACTCCATGTGATTGGTGCGGCTGGCGGGATTTGTTTCCAGCTCATGCTTTTTGGCCAGAGCTGCGGGGCTGAGAAATTCGGAATCTACTAAAAACTGATTTTCCATGTTGCTCACCTCAATCCCGCAGGAATCCAGTGAGCGGATCGGACGCTGCAGCGCCGCGAACCAGCACACGACCCAGACCGGACAGATATGCCTTACGGCCGGCTTCGATTGCCTGACGGAAAGCCTGTGCCATCAGCGGCAGATCACCTGCTGTTGCCAGGGCGGTATTTGCCATAATTGCAGCAGCACCCATCTCCATGGCTTCGCATGCCTGAGAGGGACGGCCAATACCTGCATCCACAATCACCGGCAGTTCGATTTCGTTGATCAGAATCTGGATGAACTCCTTGGTGGCAAGACCCTTATTGGAACCAATGGGAGAAGCCAGGGGCATCACAGCAGCAGCACCTGCATTAACCAGATCACGTGCAGTGTTCAGATCCGGGTACATATAGGGCATAACAATGAAGCCTCCTTTTGCCAGAGTTTCGGTGGCCTTGACTGTTTCCACGTTATCCGGCAGCAGATACTTGGAATCGCGCATGATCTCTACCTTTACGAAATCGCCGCAGCCCAGCTCCCGAGCCAGACGTGCAATGCGCACAGCCTCCTCTGCGTTGCGGGCGCCACTGGTATTGGGCAGCAGGGTTACACCCTTGGGAATATAGTCCAGAATATTCTCATGCTCCTTGGTGTTGGCACGGCGCACTGCCAGGGTAATAATTTCAGCGCCGGCATCCCGCACAGCTGCCTCGATCAGTTTCAGGGAATACTTTCCCGATCCCAGAATGAATCTGGAATTAAATTCATGACCACCAATGACCAGCTTATCGTTTTCCATTGTCCATTTCCTTCTTTCTTTTCACTAAACCAATGAAAGGCTCATACGTCCTTTTCGCCTGCTAAAAGTCTCAGCACCATATGTGCCTGATGCGCTGCACACACCATAACCCGGCTGGACACAAGGCCCATGCCTGCGGCTACATCTGTGGTTTCATCTCCGCAGAGATAAAACTTTCCCACGACATGCCGCGTGTGAATGCTGTTTGCAGATCCCATTCCCGCCATGCCCGAGGCAGCTACCAGATTCTTCTCCGGAAAAGCTTCCAGAACTCCATTCACAAGCATGGCTTTTGCTTCCGGCGAGTCAAATGCTTCACAGATCACATCATCCTCTGCCAGGAGCTGCTGCAAATTTTCATCCGTAATCCGCACCGTATCTGCTTGAATGTTCAGATAGGGATTGATCTGGCGCAGCGTGTGCGCAAGTGCCTGCGTTTTGGGCTGTCCCAGCTGGGACACAAAATACTGCTGGCGGTGCAGATTGGTCAGATCCACCCGATCGAAATCGATCAGGTGCAGCCGTCCCACGCCCGCACGGGCCAGCGCTGCCGCAATATGCGAACCCAGGCCGCCAAGGCCGCACACAGCAACCGAAGCCGCTGTAAACTTTGCCTGAAGCTCTTTGCCGTGGCGCATCTCCAGCGCTTCCCGGATCTGCTGTTCCGTAGGGATTCCTGTTTCTCCCATCAATCAGCCGCCCCCTACGAAACCCACAATTTCCAGATTGTCGCCATCTGCAAGCACTGTTTCTTCATAGCTGCGCTTGGGCAAGATGTCGCCGTTGCGTTCTACTGCAACACGCTGCAGGTTGTACCCTGCCTGCACAAGATACTGGGCTACCGTTTCGCCCGCAACCGCTTCCTCCCGGCCATTAATCTTGATCACGCTTTTCCCTCCAAACAAAAACCGGGAACTGCCCGCAGCAGTTCCCGGTAAAAATCTATCGTTCCGCTTCCTACGTTGGCATTATCCAAATCAGGTGTATGGGTCGAAGGTCTCACCTTCCTCTCAGCCTGTACACACAAGCTCCCCTGGGATATTCTTTTATCAGCTTTATTTTATGCTTCTTGTTTCAAAAATGCAAGCACATTTACAGGAAAAATAAATTTTAGACAGGCTCTCAGCAATTCGTCCAGTCGCTTCCCTTTTCCAGCATCGCAACAATTTCCTGCAAGTACTGCTGATCCTCTTCGTCAAAACGTGCTTTTTCCGGGCTATCAATATCCAGCACCGCCACAAACTGACCATTTGCATGAATCGGGACAACAATTTCAGAGCGAGAGCTCAGATCGCAGGCAATATGCCCCGGAAATGCGTGAACATCCGGAACCAGCTGAACCGCATCCTGGGCTGCTGCTGTACCGCAAACGCCATTGCCCACCGGAATGCGCACCCGTGCAGCAAGGCCCTGGAATGGGCCCAGCACCAACTGACTTTCCTTGTACAGATAGAAACCAACCCAGTTGATTTTCTCCATATACTGATACAGAACAGCAGATGCATTGGCCAGATTGGCAATCAGATCACGTTCATTTTCCAGGCGGAACTGCAGTTCCTGTTTTGCGGCAGCATAGGCTTCAGCTTTCGTCATGATATATCTTCCTTTCGGGTGCCATAGCGGCAATCATTTTTTCCTATTAGAATAGCACAGCACCGCCGGCAATACAACCACCGGCAGAACTGTGCTGTTACGCATGTATCAATCCGTTATATACTGCTCCAGAAAGCGGTCGATTTTAGCAGCATACTGTTCCGGCTCCACATACATACTTTCGATATGCTTTGCCCCTTCCGGGAAGAAGCAGTCCTTCGGGCCTTCGTACATTCCATACAGAACCGGGCCATTCTCAAAGGGCACCAGTTTGTCCTGCTGGCCATGCACAAACAGCATGGGAATACGGGATTCCTCCAGGCTGCGGGTTACATCGGAATCATCCAGGTCATAGCCTGCGGCAACCTTGTTGATACGGCGAAGCGGTCCGTAAAACGGGCCGATCTGATGATCCAGCGACGCTCTTGCGTTAACATAGCCACTGTCTTCCACGATGAATTTGACGTTGGACGGGCAATGGCTGCTCATCTGCATAACCGTGGCCGCGCCCATGGAAAAGCCATGCAGAATGATCTGCACATCCTTGCCAAACTGCCGGCACAGGAATCGGACCCAAGCCAGGCAGTCCTGAGTTTCAAGCACGTCAAAACCGATATATTTGCCTTCACTGCTGCCGGCAGCTGTGTGGTCGCAGCAGAACACATCAATTCCGCGGCTATGATAATAATCGTAATAAAGACCGGCTGTGTCAGCATGTTCCGAGCGATAGCCGTGAATGATGAAGGCGATTTTCTTGCCGTTGGCCCCGCCGGGATAATAATATCCCTTCAGCTTTTGGCCGCGCGTCGAATAAAGTGTGAACTCCTCATGGTCCAGCTCGCGCAAGCGTGCTGCCGCTGTGTTTTTGGCTTCATAATAGTCTTCTGCATGGCCTTTGGAATCAAACAAACGCTGAAACAAAGGCGAGCTTTCACGACGAAACAAATAGCGATACAGTTCATTGGTAAAAAGTGCTGCACCGATTACCGGCAGCGCCATTGCAACCTTCTTTTTCACTGAACACAGCCTCCTTTAATGTACCGGCACCATGGCACCCACACTGGCCATGAGTGTGCACAGCACCACCAAAATCTGAAACGGCAGGGTTCCGAATCTGCCAACCAGTTCCCCGCCGCCATTGCGCTTGCGGGACAAATTATAGGCAACGATGATTCCCACACCGGTAACTACCTGAATAATACTTGCAAAACGGGTAAACGCCACAAATGTAGAGGCACCAAAAAGTGCAATGGCAAGGCAGGGCAACGATGCTGCAAGCCAGCTGAGATGCACGTTCCAATGAGTCTGTTCCTGCACAATATCGCGCAGATTCAGAGTATTCGCCCAGAAGGATGTGGCCAATGCCAACAGCGTAAACACATAGCCGAGAATACTGACCCAGCCGCCCAGATGAGCTGCCAAATCCACCAGCGCACCATCCTGGCTGATACTGCTGCCTGCTCCGAGCAGAGTGATCAGGGTAATAATCAGAATCAGGCCCACATTCAGTGCCAGGCCCGCTGCAATCGCTTTGCGGATGCGCTTGATGTCACCTTCCAGCCCCTTCACCACCTGCGGCATGGACATGACAGCCGAAAGCGAAAAAGACACCATGCTGAACAGGGCCAGCGCATTGCGGAATCCATGCCAGCCGCCGGGCAGCGGGCTCATGGGCGAAAGCAGCGTAGCCACGGCCAGCACTGCTACAACCAGCAGCATGGAGCCGACCGCCAGTTTTTCGCAGATTCCCACCAGCTTCATGCCTACAAACACAACACCGGCGCCCAGTACGTAAAAGATCAGCATACCCAGGGTATCCGACAGGCCAAACCAGGAGCGGAACACCGCTGCGGCGCCAGTCAGGAACGCACTGACGTTAAAAATCACAGATATGCCCAGTGCAGCAAAGGCTACCCAGGTCAGTATTTTTTTAATTTTACCCGAAAAGAGCTCAGCATCCAGACAGCGAATAAACTGCGCACCGTCATTATTATAGGAAAGCTCAGCAATAATCAGGTGAAGCACCAGGTTAAAAAGATAGCAAAAGCCAACAATCAGCAGGATTTCCCGCAGACTGTTGTGCGCTGCCAGGAATGGAACCGACAAAATACCCGATCCCACACCATGGCCTACAATGATACTGGTAGCTTCAAAAAAAGTAAGTTTGGATTCACCCTGAATCTGTTTCATAGAAACCTCCACACACATAAAAGCACCGTTTCGGTCGCTGTGATTTTTATTATATTATAACATAAAAGCTATTGCAGGAACAATCCTTGCTGCCCGTGTCTTGCAGGATGCTGGCAGTTGTGCTACTGTATATAACACATACGGTCCAGGTTCGGGCCGGCTTGCAAAGAATAAGAGGTAATACAAGATGAATTGCAGAAACTATGCACATCGCGGCTTCAGCGGAAACTATCCCGAGAACACTCTGCTTGCTTTTCAGAAAGCTTTGGATGCAGGGTGTGAGGGCATTGAATTTGATGTACATCTCACAAAAGACGGTCAGATTGTCATTATTCACGATGAAACCATTGATCGAACTTCGGCTGAGCATGGTTGGGTCAAGGATATGACCTACGAAGAACTGTGTCAGGTGGATTTTTCCTACCGCTTTGCCGGACAGTTTGGTTTCCAGCGCATCCCCACCTTGCGGGAATACTTTGAACTGGTAAAAGACTGTGACATTTTATCCAACATCGAACTGAAAACCGGTGTGTGTGAATACCCCGGCATTGAGCAGGCTGTATACGATTTGATTTGCGAATATCATATGGAGAAAAAGGTTGTAATTTCTTCTTTCAATCACCATTCAATTTTGCGGATGAAAGCAATCGCACCCGAACTCACCTATGGTTTCCTGTCGGAAACCTGGATTCTGGACGCCGGTGCTTACGTGGCAGATCACGGTGTGCAGGCTTATCATCCCCAGTTCTATATGCTCACAGATACCGAAACTGCTGATCTGAAAGCACACGATGTACAGATCAACACCTGGACTGTAAACGAAGCGGACGATATCCGCCGCATGATCCGTCTGAACGTGGACGGCATCATTTCCAATTACCCTGACCGGGTGGCCGCCGAGCTGAAAAAGGCCGGACTGCGGTAATCAGACAGAGCAATTCAAAGAGCGCCCCGAACCTTTCCGCAAGAAAGTGTCCGGGGCGCTCTTTTCTTTTCATATTCCTTGGTGACGGGCCTTATATGCCCGTTTCTCATTAGGGATTCATACGCTCCGCCGGATCAAACTGCCTGCAAAGCGTCCGAAGCTGTTCTTTGGCATCTTCCGACAGGATTATATCTGCAAGCGAACGGTTCACTCTGCCCACACCATATTCCGATGCGGCACGACCGTCCCACTCCATCACCTGTTCTGCCATGTCCTGCACCAAATGCGGGCAGGCATTTCGGCTTTGCTCAGAATCCGGCAGCAAGGCCAGGCGCAGCTGATTTTGCAGCAAGTGTCCGTAAACGGCACCACGTAGCCGATATTTTTGCAGCAGATCGGTACAAAGTTGCAGATATTGTTCAAATTGCTGCGGTTCGCCTGCAAAATCAGTTTCCCAGCGATAGCCGAGCTCCGGAGAATGAATTTCCGGCAGCTCATTCAGCAAAGCAGGCAGAGCGTGCCGCATATCCCGGAATCGCTGCACGCCGGCAGCACCGTTTTCGGACCAGGTGTCCTCTTCCCTGACGCCGCAGCTCTCAAACAGATCCAGTAAATCCATCAGCAAATCAGCACAAAGCCCTTCCTGCGGCGCTTCCATCTCCATATAAATGGCTGCCGCTGCATTTTGTGGGAAAGGCGGAATTTTTGCAAGCAACGGATTCTCTTTCGCCTGTGCCAGAAGTTCCAGTGCAGTGCGGTTAAAAAATTCGGCCAGCGTTACATGGGCACTTTCTCTTTCTCTCGTTTCCCGGGGCAGCAGAGCTTTGGCAAAAGCGATTGCGGGTTCGAGCTCATGAAAAAAGAACACCACACCCCACAGGTCCCCGGGCTTAGGAATCAGCGTCAGTTCCATGGAAATAGCAGCGCCGAAATATCCTTCTGTGCCGGAAAGAAAATCAATCAGATCCATTCCTTCCTGCCAGAGTTCAAACGGCATTGCAGCCGTGGGCAGATTCAGTGTTCGGCCATTCGGCAACGGCAGTTTTCTGTTGGAAACGCGATACATTCCCCGGGAAATCCGCCAGCTTTCGCCCTGAGGTGTAACCCAATCCAGTGTTCGCACAAAGTGTGAAGTCCGACCGTAAAAAAGGCTGTTCGGCCCGGCCGCACCCGATGCAAATACGCCGCCCAGCGTGGCCGACTTTTCCGTGGGACCCACCGGAAAACAAAGCCCCTCTGCGCCAGCTTGCCGATCCAATTCATCCAGTGTAACGCCGCATTCCGCCAGAACCATCGCCGCTTCGGTTTCTGAATCAACGTGTATTTCGCCCAGCTGCGTGAGACGCGAAAGGTCCACCAATTCTCCGCCCTGGGGCACAGCACCGCCCACCAGGCCAGTGGCAGCGCCGCGAAACGTGACCTTTTTCTGCTGCTGTGCTGCACAGCGTATCGCCTGAATTGCTTCCTCTGCGTTTTCGGGCCACAGAATTTCCGTTGCAGTGCCCTGTATCCGGGATTCATCCCGCAGCAAGGTTTTATTTTGTTCCGTGATGGGTTCCAGCTTCATGGTTCATCACTCCTTGGCTGAAAGCGCCGCCAGCAGCTGGTCTACCACTTTTTTGGCATCCATCTGCAAACCGACATCAGCATTTTTGAAAATCAGCGCATCCGGGTCTGTGTTGACTGCGAGAATGCGGGCAGACTGTTCAACGCCCACCGCAAAAGCTCCTGCACCGGCAGCGCCCAAAATCAGGCAGCATTTGGGGGCAATAATCGAACCGGAATGTCCGATAATTTCAGTTGTGGCACCCCATCCGTTCAGGGCTGCGGGACGTGTCATGCCAAAACCGGCCCCCAATTTTTCAGCCAGCTGCCGCGCCTTATCACACGCTTCCCGGGAGCCCATGCCGCTTCCGCAGGCAATAACCAGCGATGCCGTTTTCAGAGCGCCTTCTTTTGCAGGCTCAAGAAGCGTTGTTTTCCGCAGCCATTCCGGCGTTTTCCCTGCGGCATCCACAATCACCGCTTCAGAACCTGCAAGGCGCTGAAATTCAGCAGCGTCAAGTGTGAGCACCGCAGGGAATCTGAGGTTCTTTGTCCATTCCAGATTTGCACCGCACACACGCTTTTTCACCGTTACGGAATCGGTGTCAAGATCCACTATGCTGCCGCCAAAAAACAGTGAACTTTGCCGCTGCTCTGACAGCTGTACCGCCAGGGCTCGGCCCGCTGCATCATCCGGCAAAAGCATCAGTTCTGTGCTGTGCTGACTGCAAAGCTGCTCAACGCACCGCGTATTCACAAATTCAGAAAACGGCTGCACCACCAGCGCTTTTTCAGCTAAAATCCGGGTCCATGCCGGCGGAAGTGTTTCTGCCTTTTGTTTCTGCATCGCGTTGCCGCAGGCTTTTTTCAGCTCTGCCAAAAGTTCTGCCACTGCATCTTCGGATTTTTCATTCAGCATCCGGCAGCTTCGGCCCGAACGTGGCCGCACAAGATCAGGTTCTTCCTGCGGCGGAAGCTGCTCTGAATCCGGCACCAATTGCGCCTGCCTGCCCTGCACCTTCATGCGGGCACGCAGGGTGGCACACCGCAGCACCAGCGGACTGTTGCCCACTGCGCACACTGCCGGCAGCGTGACCTGATGTTCCACAAGGCCTTTGTTCTCCCGGCACCGGATGCTCAACAAGCCCTCCTGCCAGACTGCGGTTTCTGCACCTGCGATCAGCGGAAGATCCAGACGCCTGGCCAGAAGATACGGCACCAGACCGGTTTCGGCCATACCTGCCTGTGCACCTGTAAACACCAGATCCGCGCCCTGCTGCCGGATTGTTTCCGCTAAGAGATCGGCAATCTGACTCGGACGAAACTCCCGGCTGCTTTGCGGAATGCAAAGCACTTCGTCAAATCCCGTCGCATAAAGATTGGCCGCCAAACTTGCAGGAACAGACTCCGAAACAGTAAGGGCAGTGCAGGTCACCTCTGCGCCCTGCACTGCCATCTGTTCCCGTATCCTGAGGCTCAGCTCCAGGGCGGATTGATCGAAGCAGTTAAAATCAATGCCTGCATAAGACAGATCGGAGGCGGAGGAGAACTGCTCCCAGTCCTCCTCCAGCACACGATCGGGATTTGGCAGGATCTTAAAACACGCTAAGATCTTCATACTCATTTATTGTCCACCAGCAGAACGCCCTTGTTCAGGATGTGCTTGGGGTCCAGGGCATCCTTCAGTTTGTACATCAGCGGATAGCTGCTGCCGTGTTCCTGAGGCATCCATGCGGTGCGGTACTTGCCGCTGCCATGGTGATGGGCGATGCTGCCGCCATATTTCAGGGTTTCCTCCATGATGACGGAAATCACTTTCATGTAATCTTCCTGGGCAGTTTCGGCGTGATCTTCCATGAAACCAAAGGTGAAGTAAATGTTGGTGCCCTGCATATAGCTGTGGGAAGAGTGACCGCCCACGTACATCAGCTGCTCGTTTTCTTCGGGCAGACGGGTGGTCACGCCCTCATAAATCTTGCCGATCACATCCCAGTTGCCGGAGATTTCGCAGGTATCAGCCACTGCGCCCATCTTGTAGTACTGGCCATTGTCCATCTGGCTGCACACGTCATTGCGGGTCTTCAGCCAGGAACGAACCGGCTTATCACCCAGGCTTACAGCCTCATACTTCTCAGCATAATGCTGAATTGCAGCGCCGGTTGCATCAGCAATGGGCTTGGGGCCTTCGCACAGGAACAGCATAATGCCGTATCCGGCGGGCAGACCCACATCGTGCATCCCCAGAATCATCAGAGCTTCGGCTGCATCGTGCAGGCGGGCCACTGCGGGACGATAACCGTCTTTCATAATGTCATGCAGCATATCAAAGCCGGTCAGCATATCTTTGATTCCGTATGCGCACATCCAGCGCTCATCCGGGCGATACTTAAACAGCTTCATGGTCACTTCGGTGACAAAGCCCAGCATACCCTCGTTGCCAATGAACAGGTGGCGCAGATCGGGACCGCAGCTGCGGCGGGGCACGTTTTTGATCCGGATGACTTCGCCGTCAGCCAGAACGGCTTCCAGACCGACCACCAGATCTTCAATGCCGCCATACAGGGTGGAGAACTGGCCGATGCTGCGGGTAGCCACCAGACCGCCAATGCTGGCCATGGGCAGGGACTGCGGGAAATGGCCGGCCGTGTAGCCGCGCTCATTCAGGTAGTTCTCCAGATACTCCAGCGGAGTACCGCAGGCAACCGTAACGGTCATATTGGTTTCGCTCAGATCAATGATCTTATTCATCAGGCTGCCGTCGATAATTACGCCGCCCGGCTGAGGCTCTACGCCCATGGTAACGCTGGAGCCACCGGTGCGGGGCACCACATCTACCTCATTGTCATTGAGGAACTTCAGCACCTTGGATGCCTCTTCGGTGGACTTGACCTTGACAACACAGGCTGCACGGGGAGCAAAGTTTTTGCCATCGGCACGCTGGTAAACGCGGAAACCGATATAGTCTTTCGCTGCACCCAGCACGGACTCCTCGTCGCTCAATACCTGGTCGGCACCTACAATACCCTGCAAGTTCTTGATGATATCCTGCTTTTCCATGGTCCATTACTCCTTTACTTTCATAGATTTGGATGCGACGATGTCCACACCCGTGTTTTTGATGTTTGAAATAATGATGTCTCCGCATTTAACAGGGGCCTGAACCGACACCCTGTAAATTTCATCCAGGCACTCCCCCAGCTGATCCTTGGGGATTACATCGGTGCTCACCACCGACAGCCGGGGCAGAATACCGTTGGTTACTGCCACTGTGCTGGTGAGCATCCGCATGGGGTGGGTGTACTCCGCAATGCCGTGTTCCTCGCCCCGCTTGCAGCTATTGCCCGTTACCTTGATCTCGCCGTTTTCCTCGGTCACGGTAAGGCGGCAGCTGTTCGGGCATACAATGCATACATACTCTTTTGCCATTTCTTACACCTCTTTCACCGAGATCTGGATATCCTTGCTTCCGCACTGCTTCACATCCAGGGTGAGCATTTCCGGCGGTGCCACAAAACGGCAGGTCTTTTGGAAAAGTTCCTCGTCCCCGGCGGTGCAGCAGAGCTTTGCCACCTTCTTGGGGGCTTTTACCCGAAGGAAGAAGGTTCCCGGCCGACCGTTTTCACGTACACGCTGCGGCACTGCAAAGTTTACGTTTTCACCGCAGCTTACGGTGTGGTAAGGCGCATCCATGGGGAGAGTTCCGTGCAGATACTCCACAGCACTTTCTGCTGCAATTTCACCGCTGCGGGACACATAGTCCACCAGGTCAAACACCACCGCCACATTGCCTGCGGCAAAGATGCCGGGCACACTGGTCATGAACGAATTATCCAGTACCGGACCCTTCGTGCGGGGATCAATTTCGATGCCCGCCTGCCGGCTCAGCTCATTTTCAGGAATCAGACCCACGGCCAGCACCAGCAAGTCACACTCGATGGTGCGCTCTGTGCCGGGAATGGGCTTGCGGTTTTCATCCACCTTTGCTACTGTGACTGCTTCCACACGCTTTTTGCCATGGACCTGCGTCACTGTGGTGGACAGATGCATGGGAATATCAAAATCATCCAGGCACTGCACAATGTTTCGGGTCAGGCCGCCGGGGTTCTGCATTACCTCATAAACGCCCTCGACCGAGATTCCCTCCAGTGTCATGCGGCGTGCCATAATCAGGCCAATGTCACCGCTGCCCAGAATCACCGCCCGCTTGCCGGGCAGATAGCCTTCCATATTGATATACCGCTGTACCGAGCCCGCGGTGAGAACGCCTGTGGGACGATCACCGTAAATGAACACCTGGCTTGCGGTGCGTTCACGGCAGCCCATGGTCAGGATAATAGCCCCGGCCTGAATTTTGAGCATACCGTCTTTTTTGTTGCAG
>RCNI01003709.1_pt1 | contig 16975 bp, 15 predicted proteins | sample 2041151 | NCBI WGS metagenome assembly RCNI01 (sample SAMN09708214, study PRJNA481090) | feces metagenome | isolation source: feces | place: Antarctica: Albino Rookery | reverse complement strand
TCACCAATCAAACTTAAGGAGCAACTATTTTCCAACAGTATCACTCCTGGTTTTACAGGTAAATCCTTTCCTTCTTTTAGGGTTGCAAGAGCACGCTTAACTTCTTTTTCCATACCAAAAACAACGGCATCATTCCCTGGATAGGTACAACGAAATCGCTGTCCTAGTTTTAAATGAGGAGATTCTGCAGCTCGCATAGCGTAAAAATAACACCAGGCCGGTCCATTGGCTATAGTGTAAGAATCTGTAATACCTGATATCATCGAGGCTGCCCCCGCAAGCGCACAGCTAACAAGGGACGTTCCATGATCGTACCATTCATTTTTACCAGCCATAGAATACAACCCCCTTTCCTGGTGTGCGTTTCGCTAATTGATGCATTTTACGATACATCAGCAAAAAACCTCTCGTGCCAATTGGTGGCAAACATGGCAAAATCAATTGCCGCAATTGTCGTTCATCTAACTCTGTCGTCGTCACTACAATCGTCTCTTTACCAATTTGTGTATCTTGTTGCTCTATTTCTACAGGTGCTTCTGCGTAAAACTCTTGCACAGCCGATTCAATCTTTATTCGCTCCTCTTCCGTGAATTCTTGCGAAAGGATACATTTTTTAAACGGCATATCTGCTAATTTGCACCATTCGAGAACCCATGTCAAATCAAGGGAAGATAAGATTTTTGTCAAATAGAGTACCACCTCTTGTTTTTCTAATATAGGCTTCATCGGTGCTAGCTCTTCTGTAAATTCTTTCCACAACGAATCGATAGCCTCTTCGCCTCGTTCTTCCTTATCCAAAAAAGTAGCTAATTGATGAATCCATCTTTTTGTCGCTTTCCAGCCTACAGGATAATCGGCCTCAAAGGGAACGACATTAAATTTTTCTTCCAAAGTCCTTGCTAATTTACTCAGATATTTCGCCGCACCTGGCGTCCCTCCCACGACCATACTGTATTGAGCACTACCTAATTTTCGTAAATCCTCTAATGTGGCATAGCCTGGAAATTGAGCAGATGCTTTTAAATCAAAACTTTCTAGGAGCCGGCAAAAATCAAGCATACCAGAAGATTTCGGACCATCCTTTTCCCCCAGTAAGATAACAGTATTTTCTTCTTTATCCCTCGGCTCCGTAAAACGTTCTATGAGAGCCTTACCTGTGGCTATGTAAGCTCCATAATATTCTCCATCTAAAAATCCATGACAGTCCACATGAAGAATCGGTAAGCCTAATGTATCCTCCATCTCCATACAAACTCCAGTCGTATCATCGCCGATAACTCCTGACAAACAAGAATCAGCCACGACAATATATTGTGGATTATAATGATTTTTAACAAATGCTAAACAAGCTCGCAGACGATCTGCTCCTCCAAAGACAGACTCTTTTTTCCCCATACTTGTAGTTACAAGAGGTGAACGATAGCCATAATTCTGATATTCTTTACGCCCCATTACACGAAAATGACGATTACGATCCATATCTGATGTAATATGAGCGCAAGAGGCTGGCGAATGATAGACTACTACACAGCCTTCATTATGCGCTGCTGCACGCCATACACCTGGCATAGCACACGAGCAGCTTACTGTCCCTTTCAAGGCACGACGTTTTATGACTGCCATATTTCCTCTCCTTATAAATCTTTTCGACCGTAAGTATATACTAGCTCTTCCAATTCTTCGAATGTCATTGGTTCGGGAATAGACACCGCATCATTATGTAGCATATATTCAGCTAAGTCACGATACACCTGTGCTTGCTTATGTTCTGGTGCAAACTCAATAACTGTCTGACGATGGATTTCGGCCTGTTGTACTATCGTATCTCTCGGAATCATAGCTACGACTTTTGTATTAATTTTCTTGGCAAAAGCCTCTACAATTTCACGCTCATTTTCTACAAGTCTTTCATTTAGAATTAATCCTCCTAAACGCACCGATCCACGTTTAGCGAAGCGTGCAATCCCCTTACAAATATTATTAGCTGCATATAAGGCCATCGTTTCCCCAGAAGTAACAATGTAAATTTCATTCGCATAGCCCTCACGAATAGGAACCGCAAAGCCACCACATACAACATCACCAAGAACATCATAAATAAGTGCGTCCTCTTCGCCAATTGCTTCTAACTCTCTTAGTTTTTCTAAGGCTACGATAATGCCACGGCCAGCACAGCCCACACCTGGTTCTGGCCCGCCAGCCTCAATACAAGAAATGCCTTTATAGCCTTTTTCCAAGACATCATCAATCGTACAATCTTCATCTTTTTCCATCACAGCATCTAAAACCGTTCTATTACAGATATGGCCTGTTAATAATCGTGTAGAGTCATTCTTTGGGTCACAACCTATTTGACATACTGTAGCTCCACTATCAGCCATCGCCGCAGATATATTCGATGTCGTCGTAGATTTTCCTATACCGCCTTTACCATAAATTGCTATCTTTCGCATACTATTTCCCCCATTTTAACGAAAAAATATTTCTGTATTAATTATAACATTCTTTTCTTCATCTTCTTATACAAAAAGGAGCATCCATTAGAGATGCTCCCTTTATAATTATTCTTTTATAGGCAACGCTTGTTCTAAAATCCATCGACGAAGTACCCTTTTAAAGATTTCTATCTGTGCTGCCTTTTCTTCATCTGTTAAAGGTGCTTGCCCATGAATCGTCCATTTCGATCCCCCCTCATCAACAGGAAGAACGTCTTCTCGATGAGGTGTCGCTGTTTTTTGCTCGTCTCCTATATAGGCTTTATAATCAAGGCCACAATCTTTCATGGTTTCCCATACATCTTCTTCCAAGAGAAGATTCCACTGCCATTCATCGATAGCATGAATTATGGCTACCGCTTTACGAACTGCCGTTGAAGTACGCGCCCAATGTTCTAATTGTTGTATCCCTTCGTATTTCGGGATCGTACCACCGGCTTTTTCATACATTTCATAGATGTCTTCTGCTTCAATGCCATATCGTTTCAATCGGCGGAATACATCATATTGCTTTTTAGGGCCTAAGCGAGTTTGCTTGAACAAAGCATCCTTCACCGCCCACTTAACAGACTGCCCTATTAATTCACCTAATTTACTATGTTTTCCTGCGCTATCGAAAAATAATGGCGATTCAGTATTAGATATAATCATTGTCGTATCTGTACCAGAGCCAGTTGCAATCCCTGTAGAATACACGCTACCTGCCATGAGCTCTTGTAGCGCCGCCGTTTTCGCCTCTGTACAAGTAATAAGAGCTCGTTCAAGAATACCATCTGGCAATACCGCATCAATATATAGCATGATATTGATTGTTCCTGTCGGCATTTTATCCCCTTTTTTCAAAGGATTGTAATAACTTGCTGGGTCTCCTACACGACCACCATTTCCATCTATGCCTGCCGTGACAATCGCCGTCACCGTCAATTCTTTGTAGGAGCGTTCGGCAATCGCTACACGTTCCATAAAAGCCGCTGTAGCCATACCTGAGCCTTTTTCTGGTTCTAAACCCAACTGTATGGCCATATCCTTCATGTAATCGATATAAGTGTCACTTGTCATGCAAGAATTTTTCAATTTATTATATACGGAATGGTTATATACATACGAAAAATCTTCGTGAATACCTCCATTATATATAGAGGTGCTTAATACTTTTCGCACACCATTAAAAACAAGGGTAATGCAGTCGTCATATCGATGTACACTATCCCCGTTTTTCATTTCATGTAATTTCATACCGTCAATACCTTCCTTACATTTTCTATTTCTTTGCATTTACCTTTACAGGTAAAGAAATACGCAATAAATACTTATCTGAATGACAATTTGTCCAATAATTTTCCAAAGGTTCTATATATAAATCTCCTGCTACCGAAAGTTCATTTCGATCCATGAATTCTTCCAATAAGCGGCGAACCTCTTCCCTATATTCATGATATGTTCCACGAATATATATAGTGATATATAGACCTCTCTCGCGGATACTTTTACTTTCCACAACCGTCACTGGGTTAATCCTTGTCACTAGTTTTGAAAATCGATCCCAATAGCCGCGCTTTAAATTGTCCTCTTCTATCATATAACCTGTACGGAATGATGAAAAGCCTTTTAATCCCAATAAATATTTTTTATGTCGAAGCATAGCCATCATTTTTTCTTTCATGGACGTTCTCGGTGACGGATAGAAATTGGTCTCATAAAAAACGGCTTCTTCTTCCATGCCAAAAAACACAGTCCATAAGGGCATATTCTCGCAAGAATGCATTTCCTCTAATGCAGATTCTACTTGGTCTTTACGTGTATAGATATCCGCTAACTCTTTGGTTAATTCATCACGAGCATGTATGAGGACTTTTTCAAAATGATCCGCACTTCTTTCTTCAAGATATTCCTGAATGTCTTTCAATGGCATATTGATCTTTTTTAGACTTACAATGATTTCCAATAACTGACATTCATGTCTAGAATAGTAACGGTATCCATTTTCTTCAACTTTATGTGGTACTAATAACCCCATTTTTTCATAGTATAACAATGTCTGCTTTGATAAATCAAAGTATTTCGCCATTTCCCCAATCGTTAACAATGCTACTTCCATATAATCCCCTCTCCCCAATACGAGAAAACCGTACTACTAGTATACCCCTTAAAAACCTTAGTATTTTGGTACTTTTCTGGATATTTCTCAAGATTACAAAGGTCTTTTTCTGTATTTTATGTTAAAAAATAGTCACTTTTCTATGTATATTCTTATTTTTTTAGTCTCTCTATATTTTTTATTATGCCTTTTCTTTAATTATTTTTCAATGATTAGGCTAATTTTTAGCATATTTTCTTCACTCCCCCCTTGACTCTACTACAAGTATACCCTTTACTCTATACATAGAGATGATGTTACCGCCTTAGGAACGCCAGGAAATTCTGCCCGAATTTCTAGTGCCCAACACTTCAGTATACACGTGATCGGTTGTTCCTTTGGCATATTTCTCTTTTATAGGAAAAATATACTGCGAGAGTACATGGCAGAAGCCATTTATCTCACAGTTTTTTTATGCCTTTTTTTAGGGTTTAATCTTTTTTTACTTTTTATTAGAAAAATCTTATATATTATTTCATCGAATTGTTAATTCTCTAGTTTATACTACAGATACCTCAAAACAAACAAAATAACAACACACACCAGAAAAAGCTCCGGAAATCCGGAGCTTTTTCTTTATGTTAATACCATTCGTTAATAAAGGGTTTTGTTATTTCTGGCATCGCTGCTTCGAGCAAAGGAATTAGTTTTTCTTCGCCTTGAATACGTTCTTCTCTTTCATAAAGAGTTTGCGCACTCATTTTCCCCATTAACAAGAGAGCCAATGTCCCTATATCCATAGAAAGAATCTCTTCTTCTGAAACAGCTTTATATTCTTCAGAAGACAGTTTTTTTGCCGATACGGGGTTTCTATCTCCTAAAGATATTAAGGCACCTTGCAGAGCATATACGCCGCTATTTTCAGGAGTTAACTCATCATGCAAGCGTATATATAACGCCTGCATAGAGGTTTCTTCTTCCATATTAAAAGTATTCAGAGCTGTTGCCAAACGCCCACCTCTTGTACCAACTTCCATAAAAGCCCGCTCTACATCGATAACCCTAGCCATCATAAACGGCATTGTCTCATTACCCGACTTACCATTAGGATAGAAAACATATCCTTCATCTCCTTGCCATTCATTCCAACGAACAGATGAACCTTGAGAACGATGCTGACGCAAATAGCCCAATAGAGAACCTTGCACAGATCGTTTCGTATATATCATTTCAGAAACAAAGATTTCTTCCTCACCTAATTTATAGAACATATACCCTTGTGGAACAACCTTGTTTTCGCAGATAGTATAAGCTACAACTATGCACATCCCTTCTGCTAAGACTGAACCTACTAGCGTTTTCCATTGTTTTTCATCACGCACAGAATGTCCTGTAACCCCTTTTGTAAAATGACGATACACTTCATCTAAAATAGGCCATTCCTCAACAGAGGTGATTTGACGCATCTTATATTCTTGATTCGAAAAACGCTCTAATTCTTCTAATGTCATTTTTCGTTGCCATTGATGACAATAAATCTCCCAACCATAGCGTTGATAAAAACCTGCCTGTGAGGGCATGAGCATTGTCATACCATGCCCTTTTTCTCTCAAATGACGAAGCGCCCCTTGAAGCATGGTTTTTCCTACACCGCTATTTCTAAAATCAGGATCTGTTGCAACCCCTACAAAATAGGTCGTTTCACGAAGATTTTTATCCCCGTAATCTCCGAGTACATACGGACGCAAATGAATCATGCCAACGATTTTTTCCTCGCACTCTGTTATCAACTCTCCATTTCGCACCGCCGGTACATCAGCATTCTCCATAGCCACTAGAATATCTTCCGGTTGATAGCAATGATTGAAATAATAGAGGAAAAAAGGATTTTCTTTTGTTTCAAAATTATATGCCCATAAATTTTCAATGGCTTCTTTATCGGCCATTGTTGCCATACGTAATTCCATAAGACCTCCTAAAAAAGCTGCAATACACATTCAAAAAGTGGTATTACAGCTTATTTCTACTTATTCTGTTCCACCGCTACATTTCATGCGCGCTGTATATTTTTCTGCAAAATGATCTGGATGATACGATTCTTTAGCTTGTCTCAACCCTGGAATCCCCATATCTTCCTCGCGATTTACAAACTCTACATCAGAGAAGGTATATCGTAAGTAGTCATTATTAATGGCTTGGTATAGACCACGAATGGATGAATTCGCTTTTTCAATATGTACTAACGCCATACGATCATTTAGCAATCAATTGTAAAGGCCTCTATACGACCAAATATTTTAATCGCACCACCAGTGAGTTTTAACGAATCCCATCCGTCGAAGAGCATTTGAATGACTTTCAATTCATCATCAACGCCCTCTTCATCCATATGTTCTTGCGCCCATTGTCTAGCCATCGCCATACAGTCATCCATAATCTCTGCTGTGATTGGCAAATATTCATATCCCATATATTGCATGCGGAATTGATTTAAATGGTTCTTTTTCTGGCGATATTTCTTCCCAGAAAGAGAGAGTAAATCAGATGTTTTATAAATGTACTCAAAATTATCTCGGTCTGCTTCAAATGTATAACAGCCTGGACAAAGCGTTTCCATACGCTCCATCACGACTGGGCTAATGCCGCGCAATAGAAATGGGAGATTGTTTTCTTTAAACCATTCTTTTGCTCTTTCTAGCCCCTCTACAAATTGTCCATCTTTTCCTGCAAAAGGCGGTAGTAAAAATGGTTCTCTACGGCCACCACCTTGAATATATAAAACATTATCTTCTTCTGCCCAAGAGATGCCATAAGCCTCTTGCCACATATATAAGGTTGTAAAACAATTATCTGATGCTTCATAATGATGTTCTGCAAAGTATGCATCAATACGAGGCTTATCTTCTAACGTAAACGGTTTAAATTCTAAAATTTGTCTCGCTCCCTTCTTCTGAGCTTTTTTTGTAAGTCTGCATTCCTATCTATTTTCGATATAATGCACCATTATTATACTATATTTTGGAGTATTCGTGAACTCTCTACCATTGGCACACCTTGCTAAAACTCTCTCTTTCGAAAATTTTTCTAATAAGATGACAACATATACACATACTGCCAATATAAATATGTCAAATAGGACCATAAGATAAGTTGCCATACTACAGACATATTCACGATGATTTGAAATTTTAAATGTTGCGTCTTATGACGGGTGATATACATGCCAAAAAAGGCTCCTATCGCCCCACCCAAAAGAGTAGCTCTAATAAGGCGCCATTCTGGTATACGCCATTCATTTTTCTTGGCATTCCGTTTATCCCAATAAAACAAAAACCAAACGTATAAATTACCTATGATTACGGTGAATGCCATAAAGCCATATAACCACAATGCTGTATTATCCATGACAAATCCCTTTCTTAATAGTAACGGTAACATTATACCATAAATAAAAGCCGCATCAGCAAATGATGCGGCTTTATTCAATGAGTGAAGACTAGCTCCTCCCGTAATTTTGGGCTTTTACGAAAAGGAGAAGCTAGGTCTCCGTGATTTTCATGGTTTAAAGGGGAAGCAAATTCATTTTTCCAATTATAATCTTGGACTTGTATATGAGGAATAATTGGTTGCACAGAAACGAATTTACTTGGCCATGAAAATCGAGGAATTCTCACCCCTCTATTGATATACCATAGGGGGTACTGGTAAATGATAGCAGAGTCCCCTTATCATGTCAATATATGAATTACTCTTTATTTTCTATCACTTCAAATCGATATTGTTGCTTTGCTTCTGGGTATTTTTCACGATCTACTTCACTACAAAACATAGCATACGGACGCGCGCAAATTTTAAAAGGCGCATATAGTCCTTGATAAATCATCAACGGTTCTTCTGTTTCCGTATGTATGGCTTTCGCTATAATACGATACAAATATTTCGTAGAATTTTCATCCACCCATTGTCTTTTAAAATGTTTTACAATATCCCCTGGTCTAAATTCTCTTTCCATTATGTTCCTTTCCCTCTATTATTGGGCCACGCAAGGATTCTCTAATCTGAGGCCACTGCGGCATAAACTGATCCATGTAATTATAAAATCTAGCATTGTGATATTTTTCATATAAATGCACTAATTCATGTATCATAACATATTTCAAACAAATCGGATCTCGCTTCACCAGCTCCTCGTTTAACGTAATCCGACCTGACGGTAATGCACAGGAGCCCCATCGAGATCTCATTTTACGGATTTTCCATTGAGAAGCTTTCTTCTTAGTGATACTTTCACAGGATACTCGAAACTCTTCGATAGCCCTTTCCATCGTTTGGCGATAAAACTTTCGCAATACATCTGCCGCTTTTGTTCTCGCACTAGCATAGATATATAATCTACGCTGCCCTTCATCGCAATGCACTAGACTTGTTCTTTTATCACTTGGCTCTACCTGTACTGTATACGCTCGTCCCCATAAATACACTTGAGACTGTGTTTCCCCATCAGCCCTTAATTCCTCTTCGCCTCTATGTTCTGTATCATATCTTGCATGTATCCGCGTTTTCGCCTTTTTCATCCAATCATATTTACTTTCCAAAAACGATTGAAAATCCTTTTCTCTCATAGAGCGTGGTACAGATAGAACAATTTCTCCCGTATCACGATGCACACGAAGATACATGTTTTTGATTGATTTACGTTGCACTACCACCTGGTAGTCACCAACTTTATAGGTTTTCATTATCGAATGCCTACATAATTAGATTGATTATTATCCCAAATAATTTCGAACTTTTCTCCACAAGGTATCAAACTAACGGTGCGATCTTCCCACGCAAAAAGTTGTTCCTTATCTTTTGCCTCTCTATGGAAAAGAGCTTCGTAAATAGAACGACCAAGAACGCGATATAAATCTTTATCCGCAAGTGGAAATTGTGTGTATCGTAAGGAGTCACCAAACCATGCTTCTAAACCTGTAATCGAACCAGAAACATTAAATTTTTCTTCCGTATCTATGGTATATGTCCCGAAAATCGCAAGTGGAATAGAGCGTTCCGATGCATTTTGATAGTAGGAATCCGCTAAACATTCGCGACTCACTAATAGATATTTCTCTACTGGTCGGCCATCTAAATAAGGACTCCGTATAATAGCCGTACCTTCCATCATATCGGTTACTGATATAAGAATGCGCAAAACAGCCTGCGCAAATTCTAAAACGGATGTAGTGGCCATTTTTCCGTCTTGCATTTCTTCATTGTAAGTAATTTCATAACGGATGGTCGCTTCATGTTCCTTCGTCGGCACTAAAGTATGTTCGAATTGCAATTTTCGTTTTTTATCTTCTGGCTCATTCGCCAAACGTTGTGGTTCATCTAGTGTCGCAATTTTATCCAACACCAGGTTTTGAGGAGTATAGGTAAGCAATACATTGAAATCACTCACCGCAAACGATACCACTTGTTCTTTTGGATCCTTCTTCTTAATTTCATAACTTACTCGACCTTCATAACCAGCCCAAGTGTCTAAAATTTCTTTTAGTTCTTCTATATCCCATCTTTCAATATTCGCTTTCGGCAATAAAATATAACCATTTGTCTGTAACATAGATTTACCTCTTTCACTTATATTAGATATTTTTTTCATTATAACATATCTGCCTTTGAAACTTTTTGAGACAACGCAAAGAAAATCCTTGTTTTTACACAAGGATTTTCTTTATATTATTTAGCCGACAACGCTTGTAATCCATTTGTTTCAAATCGATATAGTGTAGATTTTTCTGCACTCAAAATTGATGCGGCTAGGGTTTCCGTCTGCTCCTGGCATGTGAATAAGAAGATTTGCACATGACTTGCTAGCTCCTGCAAAAGCAACAAGGCTGCTTTTTGTCGTTGCTCATCAAAACGAAGTAATACATCATCCAACACCAATGGAAGCGGTTCTACCTCATGGGCAAACTGCATCGCCAAACTTAAACGCAATGCTAAATACACTTGATCCGCTGTACCTGAACTCCAATGTTCTAATGGAATACACTTACCGTTCTCATCATAAAGGGCCACTGATTTTTCTTCATAATTCATACCCATATGATATTTACCTTCAGTTAATCGTTCAAGATAGTGTGAAGCCATTTCCATCATGAGAGGTTGCTTTTCTTTTTCATAGGTATGTTGCGCTGTTTCCATACAATGCATCATATACACCTGCGTAGCCCATTCTTTCAATGTTGCTTGCAATTGTGCCTGCATTTCTTCTTTCTTACGCAACACGGTAACTAAATTCCGACTATTTTCTAAGCGTCGCATCGTCTCGTTATACTGTCCAATGGATTCATATAAGACGGATAGTTGTTGTTCTAAGCGTTGAATCTGCTCATGACCTCGATCAAACTCTTTCACCCATTTTTCTTTATCGCCTTCCCGTAATCGACCTGTTAATAAATCATAATCATCTTGTTCCGGCGCTAATAGATGCAACTGCGTACAACTTTGGTTATAAATAGTCTCCCATTGACGATATTGTTCCAAAGAGATAAGTTGACGTCGGAACTCTGTCGCTGTTTCGCAACCACTTTTTTGAATGATCGCCTCTTGCTCTATACGAAGTTCCTTCTCTTTACAATGCCAACTATCATATTCTTCACGATAAGATTTACGCTGTGCCTCTTTTTGCTCATATTTCACTTTATTTTCTTGATATTTGCGAAGTTGATTATAGAGTTTACGCAATCCTAACGGTGTCGGCTCTTCTTGTATTTCTAATTTTTTCCATAGTTCAGTAGCTCTTTCGTCGAGCGCTTTTAACTCGGCTTCTTTTTCATCCACACGTTCTTTATATATGTGGTATTGATCTACCGCATGCTTGTAAGCATCATATTCTTCTTTCATTCTAAAGAAATGTTCTGCACTACAAGTTACATTCGATTCCTTAGGACGCCATTCTTCCCACAAGCTTTCCGCCTTAGAAAGTTCCTCTTCTATCGTTTTCCCCTCTGCGAGCCACTGTGCGTTTTCCTTTTCGCCAATATATTGACGAAGTTTTTCACGATCTTGATCATAATAGGCTTTTTCCCACAGATGCCAAGCATCTTTAAAATGAGCAAAGTCTTCACGATGACTCAGCACTGGTAAATTATAATAGCGACAATCGTTTTCATACAGCCGTCCAAGCTCACTAGCCATCCGTTGTTGCTCCTCTATGCTCTGGTGTGAGTGCATTCGACTATAATAACTCGCTCCTAGACAAAGGAGCGCCACTAAAACAGAAGCTCCGCCAGCCCAACTATAGGAGAATAGATTAAGACCGCCCGCAAATATGAAGAAAGCTATCGTAGCTGCAAGCCAGAAGCCTAATAAAACCTTCTGCAATAAAGCAGAATTTTTGGAAAAAGTCGGACTTTCCGTCGCAGGGTATAGCCCTTCTTCCACATCCTTCCATTGGGTAAATTTCTCTTGTAGAGTATCTATCGTTCGACGTAAAGACTCAACCTCTTCTGGTGAAGAACTTATTAAAGAGCGACCATAGAATAACTGATCTTCCGGCACCTCACCTTCCATTTGTGCTAGGAATTTCGGTTTGCGCTGTTCCCAATGTTCCTTATTTTCTCTTGCACGTCGCAATATATGAGACCTTTTCTCCCCTTCCGCCCAATCGACTGTAGGTATTATTTCATTTGCAAAATGCCACATATGATGCATTTGGCGTAATCGTTCTAACTGCTCACGCACATCTTGAATATATTTAACGCCTTGATGACATTCTCTTTCTAGCTGTTCCCATCGGGCCAATTCCTCATATAATTGCTCAATTTCTTTACTATATAGATGAATGGCATCTTCGGGGATAAAATCCTCTGGTATAAAGGATTCCTCTTTTTCACGCCAAACACGCATATATTCTTGACATTGAGAAATCTCTTTATCCAATGCCAAAAAGCGTTCTTGTTCTGGTAAAGATCCCTTCACCATTGTGTCCATATGCTTTTTCGACTCTTGCGCTCTCTTATACGTATCCCAAGTTTGTACAACTAGAGATACCCCACGCATGTATTCCTTCCACTGTTCTAAAGAGTCTTTCAATTCTTTTTCTGTCACTCGCAATTTTTCAATTTCTCGACGACAAATATATTCATCTTCTTCTACTACATACTCTTTAGCCTGTTCTTCTAGCTCTTGCAAGCTTTCTAACAGACGATTAATTTTTCGTTTACCATTGGCTGAACTTACAAGAAGGTTAGCCGCTGCTTTTTCAATTGCTTTTACAGCTTCACCTACTTTTTCACCTTCTTCACTACCGAAAAAGCGTGTGCGAACATCTACGGAATGCAGAATCTTTACACCTTGCATATCTTCTAAAGTAATCGCAAAAATCTGCTCATAAGTTTTACGGTCCAATCCGTGCCACCAAAGAGTAGGCGGGGCTTTTGTATATTCCTCTCCCCCCATATTATGGAAATTGAGTTTCTTACCTTCTCGTCCTAAATAATACGACTCAGTGCCTCGAATAAATTGCATGTCTGCCGTAGCTTCTTTACGATTTTCACCCTTGAATCCAAAAATGAGGTCACGCATCCCCTGTAAAAAAGTAGTTTTCCCAGATTCATTAGGACCATAAATAATAGAAAGACCTTTCTCTGGCGGTGTAAATTTCCAATCACGATAGGGGCCATATTTTGTAAAATGTATATTTGTTATTTTCATAAATTGTCCCCTCCTTTATTTTTTCTCCTCTAAAAGGTGACGAGCGCCTTCCTGTTCCGCCGCTGCAAATGCTTCTTCAATCGTTTCATCATCGAGTAAAAAGGCATAAGAGCGCAAGCGTTTCCATTCGGGACGTTGCTCGATAATATGACGCAATGTATTTACTTTTTCCTTTGAATCTAGCATAGCTATACCATCATAAGCTTGTAAATAATCGCCCAAAACATCAGGTAATCGTCGTCTTTCCTTTAAATCTACAGGTATCTTCGTCTCATTTTCTAACGCCATTGGTAAAACGATTGTTTTCGTATTTCCTCGCTCTTCCTCTTGTGCTTTTGTGATCCAAAGCTTTCTTGTTTCTTCATCGCTGCAGGCTTCTGCCAAGGCTCCCATTCCTTTTAACACAATCGTCAATAAAACAGGTCGTCTATATTTATAATACATCTTCTTTTTTGTATGACGAATCATCTCTTCAATATCTTGTATAGATTCTAAATCAGAGATATCAATTTCAGCTCTTTCAAAAATCAAAGATGCCGTATCTTGAAACGCGACATCACAATAACCATTCGAATTTACGGAAACAAGATAACAACCCTTTGGTCCCATCTCCTTACGATTAAGACCTTGGGAATTTCCTGCGTACACGATATATGGCTCTGTCGATAACACTTCTCGCTTGTGAATATGCCCTAATGCCCAATAATCTACACCTGCATTTTGCAATGTTTTCATCGAGGTTGGAGCATAAGGAGTGTGTCCCTCTTGCCCTCCTACCGTAGCATGTAATAATCCTATCGCGAATACATCATCAGGATAGGCCGCAATCTGGCTTGCCAAATCATCATATATACCTTCACTCTTATGACTTATACCATAAATACTCGCGGCTTCTTCTCCACGAACGGATATAATTTTTCGTTCTACATGCTCTCCAGAAAATACGTGGACGTTCTTTGGCATCGGTACTTTTGCCGTCCACGCTTCAACTGGATCATGATTCCCATGAACGATATATACAGGAATTTGACGCGCAGCTAATCGTTCCATCTCCGATACAAAACGAATCTGTGCTTCAATATTATGATCAGCGCTATTATATATATCTCCACTAATAAGGACGGCATCGACATGCTCCTTAAGAGCTAAATCTACGATATTGGAAAAGGATGTATATGTCGCTTCCAAAATCAAACGATCACCCACCGCACCGATAGAAGGTACCGCAGTAAAAGGCGCTCCCAGATGAAGGTCGCCGCAATGTATGAATCGAAATGGTTGTGCCATTGTATTGTCCTTTCCGAGCCGTTACTCTTCTTTATAATCTATTACCTCTTACTATTCCCTAGTTGACTATGCATTAGGATATAGTTATAGTCCATCATTTGGGGCAAAATACCCTTTTATATATTGTATCTTGCGAATACTCTCATGGCAAGATTTCACAAATTAGTTATTGTATATTTTATATTTTTCATTAGTAAAATCTATAAATAAAAAGGGTTAAACATCTCGTTTAACCCTTTTTATTATTTTTACTCCACACCATTTCATCTCTTATCGATTTATATACGCCAATGAAATTAATGCACCTAAACTAATCGCAGCTGTCGATAAATCAATTACAGCAAAATTTTTAAAGACTTGAAGGAGCATGACCCCATTATAAACAATACAGCCCGCAATAAACCCTTGAAAGATTTTACTGTAAAGACCAAACCAAGTCCAACCAATCAAAGCCACTAGAGCCTCGGTATAAACGTATTGACGAATAAATCCCAAAGTAGACAAAATACTGATTGCAATCAATATGGTCATGAATGTCATACTCGATTTAAAATTCGTCCAAGGGTCTCGTCGTAAAATAAAATACGAAGCTGCCAACGTTATTAAATCAATAAGAACCGCTATATACGCGGAACCAATATACACACTAAGATAGGATCCCACTAGCATGATCCCCATAATATATAACCAAGATTTTGACATAAATTTCCTTTCTATTTCAAAATAAAAGAATCGCCCTCCTCTTTTGGTAAGAATAAAGGAAGTTTTGAATATTTTGCTTGAAAGTGTAATGACGGTTTCCAGCCTCCACGTTCTAAATCATGTTCGTGCATGGGAACGAGTAACTTTCGGACATTGACGGTGTCTAAAAACTCAAAAAGTCCCCATTCACGCGCACCTTCTTTTGCTGGATCCGGATAGTCTAATCGACTATCTACAGGATAAAAAGCGACATCTGTCACAAGACCACTCATAGCCGCTAATTCTCTTTCAAATAATTCTCTGGCCTCTTTATTGGCCTCAGGCGTATCACCTAGCCAATGCCACCAATTAAAATCGCCTGCATGATACATGGAATACTCACCTTGAGGCTGTACATAAAAAGAGCCTCCTGCATCCGTCGAACCATACATATGGATAAATACATCTTCAACTTCTAATTCATCGCCAACAGACATAGAATACCATTGTCCTTTACTGATATTCATAGCGATACTTTCATGCACAATATATTTAGTATTGTGTCTATCAAAGTTTTGAATACTTGGATTAAAATGATCCATATGATTATGCGTTACTAAAAACCATAATTCTTTGCCTTTTTGAAACGCATGTTCTACAAGGCCTTTTGGATCCTTCCAGTAATCAAATACATAATTCCTTTTCCCAGTTTCAACCATAAACCCACTATGGCTTAATAAATGTATTTTCATAACACTACCTCACTGTATTTTCAGTATACCACAGATAGCCTATATATAAAAAAGTGCGATACTTTGTATCGCACTTTTACTTTCTTATTCTTATCGAACGCCAGCCAAGAATTTCTTAACGGCTTCTTTTTGGCAACGGCCTTTAATATCTTCTGGCACAAATACTAATTCATACTCTTTTGTACCATCGAGTAATTTAGCATAGCCATCATTACCGTCGCAAACTACGAGATTATCGCTTGGCGCCATTGGCAATACAAAGGCTTTACCTTTTGTATGATATAATTTATCAGCTTTAAGTTCAGCAGGTATTAAGAAATACTCTTTTCCACCAAAAGCCACAATCCAATGTTGGTTTGCATCTTTTAAATCATAAGCGGAAATATATGTCATACCTTTTCCTGCATCACCGACAGATTCACATACAAACGTTTCTACATTCCCTGTCCCATCTTCATTGTTTTTTTGCATTATTTTGTACACAATAAGTAAAACGACTACGATTGCCGCTAATACGTACAAGATTACTAAACTATCCATAAGTCTCTCTCCTTTTGTACAAAAAAAACGTTTATAGATAGGCCTTCACTCCTATCTATACTTCCAAGAGTAACTCCTTACCTGTATTATAATAAAAAATTTTAAGAAATACTATAGATAAGGTAATCTTTTTATGCATAGTTGGAGATGAACTTATAACTTAAAATAATATTGTTATCTGTAATACTGTACAAAGACCACAAAAACGAGAGCCAATTGCATAGTAGCTAATGCCATATAATCTAATCTACGCAATGGTAGAGATTGGGAGAATTTATGATTAGAAGATCCAAAACCTCGCAATTCAAGGGAAAGAGCCATCGTTTCAGATTTTGCTAAAGACCGTAAGACTAGTGGTTGTATCAATGAACCATAGGATCGTAAAGACACTTTAATACCTGCATCAGGATCCATACCGCGGCACATCTGTGCTTCTCTTA
>RCNI01000916.1_pt1 | contig 16981 bp, 16 predicted proteins | sample 2041151 | NCBI WGS metagenome assembly RCNI01 (sample SAMN09708214, study PRJNA481090) | feces metagenome | isolation source: feces | place: Antarctica: Albino Rookery | reverse complement strand
CTTGCAAGAGCACACGGAGAGAATCTGGCCCAGGAACTTGGACTTGAAGAGGCCATGCAAAGCCTTGAGAGGTGCAGAAATTATCAGCTTGGAACCATTTCTCGTCAGACTATCGAAAAATTGTACGGAAGGCAGCTGACCTTGTCAGCCTCTCAAATTGACAGGCAGGCAGAGTGTAGATTTTCCTATTTCCTAAAGTATGGACTGCGTGCCAAGGAACGTAAAGTAGTCACGGTGGATCCTGCGGAGTTTGGCACCTATGTGCATGCAGTGCTGGAGAATACGGGCAGAGAGATTATGGAGCAGGGCGGCTTTCGGAAGGTCTCTCTGGATCAGATTCAGAGTGTTGCAGAAAAGTATTCTGATGCGTATGCAGCCGATCGCTTTCGAGAGATCGACTCAGAGCGTATGAGCTACCTGTTCCGCAGAAACAGCCAGGAAGTCAAGATGGTGGTGGAGGAACTCTGGGAAGAAATGCAGGAATCTGCCTTTGAGCCCGTTGATTTCGAGGTGGGATTTGGCACAGGAGAAAAACTGGATGCGATCCCTGTCCCCGGAAAAACCATGGATGCAAAGCTCCGGGGCTTTGTGGATCGGGTGGATGCATGGCAGGAAAATGGCCAGAACTACTATCGTGTAGTGGATTATAAAACCGGCAAAAAGGATTTCGACTACTGCGACGTGTTCAATGGAATTGGGCTTCAAATGCTGCTGTATATGTTCGCACTCCAGCAGATTGGCGGTGATTTGCTGGGTGAAAATCCTGTCCCTGCCGGCGTGCAGTATTTCCCGGCCCGTGCGCCTCTGGTACCGGCAGATGGTATTCTCACTGAGGAAGAAGCAGAGCAGGCACGGCAAAAGCTATGGAGACGAAAGGGACTCCTGTTAGAAGATGAGGCGGTGCTTGCGGCCATGGAGCCGGGGGACACGCCAACACGTCTTTGCTACAAACGAAAAAAAGACGGGAGTCTTTCTGGGGATCTGGCGGATCGCAGCCAATTTAAAATGCTGAAAAAATATGTTTTTCATCTGTTGGAGACGCTGGTGGATGATATTGCTTCCGGTTGTGTGGATCCCAATCCCTATACCCGAGGCAGCAGTCACAATGCCTGTACCTTCTGTCCCTACGGAGAAATCTGCCATTCCTCAGAGGTTGAAGGGCGCAGGGAATACTGCGCTATGAGCGCTCAGCGCTTCTGGGATGAGATAGAAAAGGAGCTGACGAATCATGGCTGAGAAATTGACACCGGAACAGAAAATGGCAGTCACAAACCGGGGTGGTAAGCTCCTGGTCTCTGCTGCGGCTGGATCCGGCAAGACGAAAGTGCTTGTGGACCGGCTTCTCAGCTACCTCACGGACCCGGCAGAACCTGCCAACGTGGATGATTTTCTGATTATTACATACACAAAGGCAGCTGCTGCAGAGCTGCGAGGAAAAATCAGCGCAAAACTCACGGAGCGAATCGCAATGGATCCCGACAACCGACATCTGCAGCAGCAAATACAGCGGCTGTACTTGGCTAAAATCTCTACGGTTCACTCATTTTGCAGTGACATCCTAAGGGAGTATGCGTACCGTTTGGATTTGCCGGCGGATTTCCGAGTTGCAGACGAGACAGAATGTCGGGAAATTCAGAGAAATGTACTGGAGCAAGTGCTGGACAATGCCTACGAAACAGCAGCAGAAAATGAAAATTTTATTTCCTTCATTGATACGCAGGGGTTGGGCCGGGATGACCGGCAGATCCCCGATATCCTGCTCAAAGTGTATTCCAGTGCAAAATGTCATCTAAACCCGGAGCAGTGGCTGGATTGGTGCATTTCCGCTGGGGATGTCAGCGCAATGGAGGATGCAGGGGCTACGGTCTGGGGCCGCTACCTTATTTCGGATTTGCAGACGTATCTGGATGAGCAGATAGCGACAATGTCCCGTGCAAGGGAACTGGCAGAGCGGACTGGGCAGATGCCAAAGCCTGCTGCGCTGCTGGAATCTGCAATCACACAGATGAAAGCGTTGAGGTCCTGCAATAAATGGGATGAAATTGCTGCATTTCCGGAGATTGAATACGGGCGCCTGACATTTCCGAAGAACTGTTCGGACCTACAGTTAATTGACCAGATCAAAGCCGTTCGCAATGCCTGCAAAAAGGGCATAGAAAAGAAACTGCGTGCCTTTGCAGATCCCAGCAGCCAGGTTCTCTCTGATTTACAGGTTTCCTGCAATGCTGCCAAGGGTTTGATTGAACTGGTAAGGGAGTTTTCCCGTCAGTATGAGAAAAGTAAACAGACACGCAGAATTCTGGATTTTGGGGATTTGGAACATAAAACCCTGGATTTGTTGCTGGGTAGAAACCGTACCGGTGCCACGGCAATTGCCCGGGAAATCGGCACACGCTTCCGAGAGATTATGGTAGACGAATACCAGGATTCCAACGAGGTCCAAGATGCGATTTTTGGTGCACTGACAGAGATGCGTCAAAACTGCTTTATGGTGGGAGATGTGAAGCAGTCTATTTATCAGTTTCGTCTGGCAGATCCCGGAATTTTTCTTCAGAAATACAATTCTTTTGCCCCAGCAGAAAACGCAGAGCCGGGGCAGGGAAGAAAGGTGCTTCTCAGCAGAAATTTCCGTTCCTCCGGTGGGGTTATCAGTTCTGTAAATGCAGTTTTTTCCAACTGCATGTCCCCGGAAGTGGGAGGCTTGCACTATGGTGAGGATGAGATGCTTTACGAGGGCCTTGCGCATACACCATTGCCTGAGCCGGAAGTGGAGCTGTACGGGATTCAAGTGGAACAAGACACCTATGCAGAGGAAGCGGCCTTTGTCGCTGAGAAGATTGAGCAGCTTCTGGATGGTACACATATGGTCCGCCAGGACGATACTCTAAGACCCATCACACTGGAGGATATTGTGATACTGCTCCGCTCTCCGGGTTCGGTAGGCGGTGAGTTTAGGTACGCTTTGGAGCAGCGAGGGATTCCTTGCACAACGGGGGATAGCACCGACCTGCTTCTGACACAGGAAATCAGCACTCTAAGAGCACTTTTGCAGATTATCGGCAATCCTCTGCAGGATATCCCTTTGCTTGCAGTGCTCACAAGCCCAGTATTTGGTTTTACAGCGGAAGAACTGTCGCTTATGCGTGCTCAGAACCGCCGCAGCAGTATTTATAACGTTTTACAGGAGGATACATCCCCGAAAAGTCAGGCGTTTCTGCGGACGTTAGAGCAGCTGCGGCAGAAGGCTCGTCTATATACCATATCACAGCTGCTGGAGTGCGTATTCGTGGCTACAGGACTGTACAGCATTTATGCTGCCATGGAGGACGGAGACATCAAAACGTCAAACCTACAGGCGTTTTGTCAGCTGGCATCCAATTATGAGACAACAGGCAAGAAGGACTTGGCGCACTTTCTGGAATACCTAGAGGGGATGGAGGAGAAAGGGCTGACAGTTCCGGCAGAGAAGAACAGTGCCGGTGCCGTAACCATTATGAGTATCCATAAGTCAAAGGGACTGGAATTTCCCGTGGTTATTCTATGCGGTCTGTCCCGCTCTTTTAATCAGGAGAGTACAAAGGCACAGGTTTTATGTCATAAAGAGCTGGGACTTGGGCTGAGCTGCGTTGACCGGAAGCTCCGGGTGCGATACCCCACGGTTGCAAAACGTGCGATTGCGGCCAAAATGACGGCAGAGAGCATCTCAGAAGAAATGCGTGTGCTGTATGTTGCTATGACCAGAGCCAGAGATCGTTTGATTATGACCTATGCAGCCGCAAATCTGGAAGGCCAGCTTTCGGACATTGCCATGCGGATGGATCTGTCCAGTAAACAGCTGATGATGGCAGGTGTCGACTGTCCCGGTACCTGGGTTTTAAATACGGCTCTAAAGCGCACAGAAGCCGGAGCGTTTTTTGCGCTGGGGGGAAAGCCGGAGTGTGCTTCCGTGTCTGAAATCCCGTGGAAAATAAGCGTTGCAGATGGGCATGTGGAGGAGACATCCGTTCAGGTGCAGGAGCAGACAAAACTGACCATTCCACCGGAAACGATAGAGACCATGAAAAAGTCGCTGGGGTATACCTATCCCCACTGGGAAGCGACCAAAACGCCATCCAAGCAGACAGCCACACAGCTCAAAGGCCGCATGAAAGATGAGGAGGCTGCAGAGGATACAGCGGCATCTGCTGCAATGAGGGAATTCAGAAAGCCAGATTTTGTGCAGCAGAAGCCCCAGGGAAAAGCATTTGGCAATGCAACCCATGCGGTCATGCAGTATATCCGCTATGAAGTATGTGATGACCATGATTCCGTGCAGCGTGAAGTACAACGGCTGGTTGCCCAGGGACTGATTTCCCCTGAGCAACGGCAGATCGTGGACACCCGGAGAATAGCGGAATTCTTTCAGACGGATATCGGAAAACGGCTGCGAGCAGGCGGTGAAATTTTGCGGGAATTTAAGTTTTCGCTCCTGGTCGATGCTTCCAACTACTACCCCAATGTGGCATTGGAACAGGTGCTTTTGCAGGGTGTTGTGGACTGTGCTCTGGTTGAAGAGGACGGCATCACAGTACTTGATTTTAAAACGGACTTTGTGACGGAGGAGACATTCCAGACCCGCATAGAGCAATATCGTGCACAGGTATCAGCCTATGCAGATGCGCTGGAGCGAATCTATCAGAAAAAGGTGAAGAAGGCATATCTGTACTTTTTCCAGATAGGAGAATTTGTAGAGATTCTGCGGTCATAAAATATGCCGCCGAAAGGGTATTTCCTTTCGGCGGCTGTTTTTTATCGCTTGTCCTGGGTCTGGTTCTTGCTCTCGTTTTTGGTCTCATTCTGAGTGGTGTTCTGCTGGGTCTGATTCTTGGTCTGCTGATTCTTATTCTGTTTCATAATTGTATACCTCCGTTTTATATTTAACGGCTGTGCCGTAATGATAGGATACCCACAGAATCAAGATTTATCCTTTGGGCGGAAAAGTAAACTCACAATTATGCCTGCCGTAACAGCGGCAGCGATTCCGCCGGCACTGGCCTTCAAACCGCCTGTCATAATTCCGAGGAAACCATCTGAGGCAACTGCCTCTTTCACGCCTTTGTAAAGATTATATCCGAATCCTGTCAGAGGAACAGTTGCGCCTGCACCCGCAAAGTCCACAAGAGGCTTGTATATGCCCACAGCGCCCAGAAAAACTCCCATTACCACATAACTCACCAGCACACGTGCGGGAGTTAATTTGGTTTTGTCGATTACGATCTGGCCAATGAGACATAAAAGGCCGCCCACGAGAAACGCTTTTAAATAATCCATATACTTACCCTCCAATAATCGAAACGGCATGACAAACACCGGGAATGGGAAGTCCTTGCTGAGTGGAAGTGGGGGAGAGCAGGGCACCTGTGCCGCAAAACAGGATTCTGTTTAATTTGCGGGTATTGAGCCGATCCAGCAGATAGCCGCACAGGGTGATTGCACTGCATCCGCATCCGGAACCACCGGAATGGACATCCTGTTTCAGTGCATCAAAGACAAGTGTGCCGCAGTCGGTTATTTTGCCTCCCAGGTTGAGGCCTTCACGCTGTGCCAGCGTCAAAAGTACATCCTTGCCCAACTGTCCCAAGTCACCGGTCACAATCAAATCGTAATCTTCTGCGGTGACAGAGAAATCCTGGAAATGGGCCTGGATGGTAGACAGGGCGGCAGGCGCCATGGCAGCACCCATATTATTGGCATCTTTAATCCCCAGATCTGTGACGGTACCAATTGTGCAGCCGGTAATTTTTGGGCCTTTGCCTGTGCTGCAGACAAGGGCTGCGCCGGAGCCGGTCACGGTCCACTGGGCCGTGGGTGTGCGCTGTCCGCCATATCCCAAAGGAAAACGATACTGCCGTTCTGAGGAGGCAAAATGGGAAGATGTCATTGCGGCAACTCGATCCGAAAACCCGCCGCCCACCGCCATAGCTGCCAGCAGCAGGCTTTCTGCCATCGTGGAGCAGGCGCCGTATAGGCCTAAATGGGGGATCCCGGTATTGCGAAGGGTGAAAGAGGATCCGATGCACTGGTTCAGAAGGTCACCGGAAAACACAAGCCCCAAATCACTCATGTTGATGCCAGCCTTGTTGGTAAGTGTTTGCAGAGCCAGCTGCTGCATCCTCTTTTCGGCCTTTTCCCAGGATTTTTGCCCAAAATAGGTATCGTTATTCACTACATCAAAATAGGGCTTCAGAGGGCCTTCGCCCTCCTTTTTACCGGCTACACTGGCCCACGCTGTGATAACCGGGGGGTTGTTCAGTTCAAAACTCTGTTTTCCACGTCTTTGATTTGCCATGTGTAAACACCTTTCTCCTTTTTTGCTAGTATGTCCTGAGATTGTGAAATTATAAGGAAGGTGTTTGGCACTGCATATAAAAAGACCGGCATCCAAGATGCCGGTCAAAGATTTTATGTTACTTATTTACCTGCCAAAGCTCTTTCCAGCCACACACAGCCTACATCCAGTGCGGTGTAAAGGCCGGTTTTTTCGCTCTTTTTCACAATGCGATCACGGCTCTTAGCAGTAGGGTCTGTCAGCTGCAGCTGCACGGATACCCGTGTTGCAACGTCGATATCGCCCTGCTTCTTGGATTCCAGAATTTGCAGCATGACAATGTGGCTGTCAGCCATGGACCCAAAGTAAATGAGATTATCTTTCCGCATCAGCGGATGCCCTTTATATGTCAGAACGCTTTTATCAGACATAGTAAACCTCCTCAAAATGACACCGGGAGACTTTTGCGGTGGCAAAGGCCTCCCGGTTAAATTTTAGTGTTTCTCAAACAGGTAGCTACGCACCAAGTCCTGCAGAAGCTCATCACGATCCAATTTTGCAATCATGCTGCGGGCATTATTGTAATTGGTAATATAGGTGGGATCTTCTGTAAGAAGATAACCGACAATCTGATTAATTGGATTGTATCCCTTTTCGTTTAGAGCGTCGAACACGCTGCGGAGAACGGTACGCATGTTCTCTTTATCATCGCTGGGTACTGTAAATTTAATGGTGTTCTGGTTGTTTTCCGTCATTGTGACGACCTCCTTCCATATAATAGATCTATTATAGCCCAATTTTAGTGGACTGTAAAGCGCTTTTGGGAAAAAAGATGCTTTTAGCGGAGTGCAGCATCCAGTTTTGCCTTCAAAGCATCCAAAACCTTGGAAATAACCTGCTCAGAATCTGCATCGGTCAGAGTGCGATCATCTGCACGCAGCTCCAGAGAGAAGGCCATGCTCTTTTTGCCTGCGGCAACACCGGTACCCCGGTAGATGTCAAACAGACGGATATTGCGCAGAAGTTTACCTGCTGATTCGGTAATGACATCCTCTGCCTGAGCAACGGTAATGGCTTCGTCGCAGACAATGGCAAGGTCACGGGAGACAGTGGGATACTTGGGCAGGGGCGTGTAGGTGGGATCGGGCAGACGGAGTTCAGACAGCGCCGTGAAGTTGATTTCTGCGCAGTAAATCTCGCAGTCCATGCCATAGTTCTTAGCCACAAGAGGATGGATCTGTCCGATGTAGCCTACGGATACACCGTCCACCTTAACTTCGGCACAGCGGCCGGGATGGTAGGTGGGATTGTCCTTAACAGCGCTATAGGTGCGCTTTTTCACGTTGAGGCCGGAGAAAACAGCCTCCAGCTCACCCTTCAGAGAGAAGAAATTCTCGCCAGCTCCATATGTCCCCAGTACCAGGATCTTGGGCTCTTCCGGAAGTGCCTGTCCTTCTACGGGCAGATAAATCTTAGCCAGCTCATAGAGCTTTGCAGCCTTATTATGATATGCGTTGTTCCGGGAAAGAATGTCCAGCATGGAGGGGATTGCAGTTGTACGCATGATGGAGGTATCTTCGCCCAGAGGATTCTGAATCCGCAGAGTATTGCGGAGCTTGGAATCAGCAGGCAGGCGAATCTGATCAAAAATAGCAGGGGATACGAAAGAGTAGGTGATAATCTCACTGTAGCCCAGCGCACGGCACAGGAAGCCTGCTTTGCTCTCCAGCTTCATGATGGGGGAGTAGCAGCCCTGGGTGGAGGTCTTAAAGGCAGTGGTGGGGATTTCATTGTAGCCGTAAGAGCGGCCTACCTCTTCTGCAATATCCGCCATCAAATTCAGATCAGGACGCCAGGAGGGTACGCAGATTGTATCGCCTTCAACGGGGATTTCCAGCAGATTCAGATACTTGACCATATCTTCTTTGGGGATATTGGTACCAAGCAGGTTGTTGATTTTTTCTGTCTCGAGAGCCAGGGTCTTGGGCTGGGGAACATAGTTGATGATATCAATGAGACCATCCATGACGTCGCCGCAGGACAGCAGCTCCACCAGTTCACAGGCACGCTGTACCGCAGGGACGGTCATCATGGGATCCAGGTTCTTTTCAAATTTTCCGGAGGCTTCTGTGCGCATGCCCAGAGCCAGAGCGGTCTGCCGGATGGAAGTGCCGTTAAAGTTGGCGGACTCAAAAACAACGGTTGTGGTGTCGTCTTGAATTTCGGAGTTTTCACCGCCCATAATTCCTGCAAGGCCGATTGCCTTATCGTCATCGGCAATTACCAGCATACCGGGCTTCAGCGCACGGACATTGCCGTCCAGAGTGGTGATGGATTCGCCCTCTTCTGCCTCACGCACAACAATCTTGCCGGAGGACACATAGCGATAATCAAAGGCGTGCATGGGCTGGCCGTACTCCAGCATAACGTAGTTCGTAATGTCTACGATATTGTTGATAGGCCGCACGCCGTTGGCACGGAGTCTCTGGCGGAGCCACTTGGGAGAGGGGCCGATTTTAACATTGGCGACCATACGGGCGGTATAGCGGTTGCAAAGCTCGGCAGCGGGTACTTCCACATCCAGTTTTTCAAAGATGCTGCCTGCATCACTGCCCTTTACAACAGGCTCATGGTGCTTCATGGTCTTTCCAAATGCCGCAGCGGCCTCACGGGCAAGACCGATGATGGAGTAGCAGTCGGGGCGGTTGTTGGTGATTTCAAAGTCTACAATGGTATCGTCATTTCCGATCACCTTATTGATATCGTCACCGGGCTTGCAGTCTTCATCGTTCAGAATCCAGATACCATCGGCGAAAACACCGGGCAGATCGTTCTCGGTAAGTCCCAGCTCCTGGAAGGAGCAGAGCATACCGTTGGATTTTTCGCCTCTCAGCTTACCCTTGGTAATATGAATTCCACCGGGCAGGTAGGAGTTATGGAGGGCGGCAGGAACCAGATCGCCCTCGTGCACATTCTGAGCACCGGTTACGATTTGGACAGGTTCGCTTTCGCCCACGTCCACCTGACAGATCCACATGTGATCGGAATTTTCATGACGGACGATAGAGACCACTTTGCCTACGACAACATTTTTGATCTCTGCATCCATACGCTCGTAAGTCTCTACCTTCTGACCAAAGACAGTCAGGGTTTCTACAAATTCTTTATCGGAGACCCCAGACAGGTCCACGAATTCTTCGTTGATCCATTTTCTATTCAGCTTCATTGTCTGTACCTCCTTTTAGAACTGATTCAGGAATCGGACATCGTTATCAAAGATAAGACGCAGATCGTTAATGCGCATACGTCCCATGGCCATACGCTCCAAGCCCATGCCGAAGGCAAAGCCGGAGTACTTTTCAGGATCGATACCGCAGCCCTCCAGCACCTTGGGATGCACCATACCGGCGCCCAGAAGCTCGATCCAGCCCTCGCCGTGGCAGGTAGAGCAAACTTTGCCATCTACTTCACCGGTACCATGGCATTTGTGGCACTGCATATCCATTTCGCAGCTGGGCTCAGTGAAGGGAAAATGATGGGGACGGAAACGCATAACCGCATCCTGGCCGTAGATCCGCTTCATAAGGGTTACGAGAGCACCCTTGAGGTCACCCATGGTAATCTTCTCATCTACCACAAGACCCTCAATCTGATGGAACATGGGGGAGTGGGTTGCATCGGCTTCGTCCTTACGGTACACACGGCCGGGAGCCAGAATACAAATGGGAGGCTTTTTGTTCTCCATCACACGGATCTGCATGGGGCTTGTCTGTGTGCGCAGAAGGACGGAGTCCTCATCGTTAAAATAGAATGTATCGGAGCGGTCACGAGAGGGATGTCCCTCCTCGATATTCAGACGGGTGAAGTTGTAGCTTGCCAGCTCCACTTCCGGGCCGTCCACGATCTCATAGCCCATACCCACGAACATGTCCTTGATTTCCTGCAGAACCTGATTCATGGGATGCTCATGACCCATAGTGATGAAATCGCCTGGAATGGTTACATCCAGCGCCTCTTCCTCCAGTTTTGCCTCCAGAGCGGCTGCATGAATGGCGGTTTTTCTGGCTTCCAGTTTTTCTTCAATCTGGGCACGGACGGTGTTTGCCAGCTGACCCATCACGGGACGTTCCTCAGCAGAGAGTTTGCCCATCTGCTTCAATACCGCTGTCAGTTCACCTTTTTTGCCGAGAAAACGCACACGCAGTTCTTCCAGTGCAGCAGGGGTTGCAACTTCGTTCAGAGAGGCAAAGGCTTGCTGCTTAATTTGCTCTAACTGTTCTTTCATTCTATATTCTCCTTCCAACCGTCGGTTTATAAATAAAAAATAAGCCCATCATCCCCAAAATCGGGACGAAGGACTTTCCTCCGCGGTACCACCCGCAATTCACCAAATGGTGCACTTTCGGCGCTATTACGCCTCAGATCCATAACGGAATCACCCGGCAAACCCTACTTTTTATTCAGGCCGCAGCTCCTGGGGGAAGGCCCAATGCTGCACGTAAGCGGCTCACACCATTCCGCTCTCTCTGAAACCATGTACTCAGCACAAGACGACCCAATCATCGCTTTTCACTATCTTTTTAAATGCTACCATATCTATTCTAAAAAATCAAGTGCCAATTCCCTGCCTTGACGAATATAAGCCCCCATGTTACCATGTTTTTATTGCAAAAATAGAATGATACCATTGGATTACGGGAGTGATTGGGTATGAATATCAAACAGCTGACCCACGACGACGTTCTTTCCATCCTGCCAGACAGGGATCCCTGCGCCCATAAGGGCGATTTTGGGAAGATTCTACTGCTTTGCGGCAGCCGTGGCTATACCGGCGCTGCCGCACTGGCAGCCATGGGGGCGCTGCGTGCCGGAGCGGGACTGGTCTTTCTGGGGGTACCAGAGAGCATTTATGCCATTGAGGCGATCAAGCTCACAGAGCCTGTTGTCTTTCCGCTTCCGGATAAGGAGGGGGCGCTCAGCGTGGAGGCTTCAAACACCATTGCACAGCACCTGGCAGGAAAAGATGCTGTGCTGATCGGCCCGGGATTGTCACAGTCGGAGGGAGCCTTTTCAGCGGTGAAAACCGTGCTTGAATGCTATGAAGGGCCTGTAGTTTTGGATGCAGATGGCATAAATGTATTACAGGCGCATAAGGATATTGTGCGTGGAAGGACGAGCCCAACCATCCTTACGCCGCATGCAGTTGAGTTCGGACGGTTGGGAGGTATCATTCATAAGGGGCGCATAGAATCCGCTATGGAACTTGCAGAGGATCTGGGGGCGGTTATCCTGCTCAAAGGCCATGATACAGTCATCACAGACGGAAAAGACTGCTATGTAAATCCTACAGGTAACCCGGGAATGGCAGTGGGTGGCAGTGGTGATGTGTTATCGGGCATTCTTGTAAGCCTTCTGGGGCAGGGACTTCCACCGCTGACTGCAGCAGCCTGTGGTGCATGGCTGCACGGTGCCGCTGGGGATCTTTGCGCCCGGGAAATCGGGCAGTATGGTATGCTGCCAACGGATATGCTGAACGTTCTGCCACGACTACTGAAATAAGGCGGGATCACATGAAACGGATGCTGGCCGTTGTGCTGATTGTGGGGCTGCTCGCAGGATGCAGCGCAGGGAAGTCGGAAATTGACCGTGCTATGGCGTTGCGGCAGAAACTGCTGGAGGGCTCCGGTTGCAGCTTTGATGCTGTAATCACAGCGGACTATGGGAATAAAATATATACATTTCGCATGGACTGCAAAGGGGACAAAGAGGGGAATCTGGCGTTTACTGTGACAGAGCCGGACACCATATCCGGTATCACAGGGAATATCTCCCATGAAAAAGGAGCCCTCACGTTTGATGATAAGGTGCTGGCCTTTGAACTACTCTCCGAGGGGCAGGTGACTCCTGTCAGTGCTCCATGGCTGATTATCAACACGCTGCGCAGCGGATATCTGTCTGCCTGTGGAACCGATGGAGAGAATCTTCGGATTGCCATCGATGACAGCTATGAGGAAGATGCGCTGCACCTGGACATCTGGCTGGATTCTGCGGATTTGCCAATAAGGGCGGAAATTCTCTGGCAAGGTCGTCGCATTGTATCGGCAGATATCCGAAATTTCACGATTTTGTAGCTTTTTGTCGACAGTGACATAGAATATTTTGACAGCGCTGTCGTATATTTTGCATTTGTACGTGGGACAATATAGTTAGCCTCGTTACATATGGAGAATTCCGGTAGCGCAGGCAATGATTTCTCGCGGAGTGTGAAGTACATGGATAGCACAGTCAAACGTGGCGATATATTCTATGCGGATTTGTCGCCTGTGGTGGGGAGTGAGCAGGGAGGTACCCGACCTGTTTTGATCGTCCAAAATGATACTGGCAATCGCCATTCACCTACAGTCATTGCAGCGGCCATCACAAGTCAAACAGGAAAAGCTCGGCTCCCGACCCATATTAATATAGCCGGAGGCAGTGTGGGGCTGAGCAAGGATTCAGTCATTCTCCTGGAGCAGATCCGGACCATCGATAAACGCCGTCTTAGGGAGCATATGGGAAGACTGGACGATCAGCAGATGATGCTTGTAGATGATGCAATCGCAGTTAGCTTTGGATTGGGCGATGGCAGACCCACATGAATTTTAATCCCCTTGCCGCATAGAATTGCAGCAAGGGGTGATTTTTTTGAATTATTGTTATGACTTAACTTGGGAAACTCAGAAAATTGGCCATGCAGAGGTTGAAAAGCAGGGACTATACTACTGCATTTATTGCCGCTGCACACCACCGGATGATGACATGTACCGAATCCAGGTGACCAGCGACAGCCAATCGGTGGATTTGGGGACATGTGTGCCGATGGACGGTGCCTTCGGACTCAGAACCAGAATCCCCGCAAAGCGATTGGGGGATGCGCCGTTCCAGTTTCGCCTCACAGGGAAAAATAAGAGGGAAAGTACCTTCTGTCCCATAACGCAAGAGGAACCATTTGCACATATCCAAGAGCTTCCGGAGGGGAAACTGGCAGAAGAAAATGGGCAGATCGGAATCGAGCTGCCAGCTACTGAAGCGTCAGACCTACAGGACAATGATCCGAACCCATAACCTCTGAGTAAATCGGGGTATCGGAAATCCGGGATGCCAGACGATTGGACACCAGGAAATAGTCAATACGCCAGCCTGCGTTGTTTTTCCGGGCATTGTACATGTAACTCCACCAGCTGTAGGCTCCGGTCTTGTCGGGATAGAGGTAGCGGAAGGTGTCTGTGAAGCCACGGTTTAGAAGCTCTGAAAAGGCACCTCTTTCCTCGTCAGAGAAACCGGCATTTCCCTGGTTGGAGCTGGGATTTTTTAAGTCGATTTCCTGGTGGGCAACATTTAAATCCCCGCAGACAATGACGGGCTTCTTCTCATCCAGCGCACACAGATAGTCTGCAAAGGCTTTTTCCCATGCCAAACGGTGTTCGATTCGGGCAAGACCTCTCTGGGCGTTGGGGGTATAGCAGGTAATCAGATAGAAGTCTGGGTATTCCAGGGTGATCAGTCTGCCTTCGGTGTCCAGTTCTTCAATCCCCAGCCCATAGCTGGTGGACAGAGGCGGCTGTTTTGCGAAAATTGCGGTTCCGGAGTAGCCTTTCTTCTGGGCGTAATTCCAGAACTGGGTATAGCCGGGAAGGGCAAGTTCAATTTGCCCTTCCTGCAATTTGGATTCCTGTATGCAGAAAAAATCCGCATTTACAGTTTCAAAAAAATCCAAAAATCCTTTTTGCATGCAAGCCCGAAGGCCATTTACATTCCAGGAAACAAAGTGCATAGTTACAATCCTTTCTTTATTGGGTTTCTTTTGGGGAATTTAGGCTGTTATCCAGCAGCATAAGACTGTCACGCTCCATAACGATAGAGTCATTTCCGTCCAAAAGTGTATGGGGGACGAAAATCTCTATTTGCTCGGCATCTGTGTAATCCAGCAGTGTCATGCTTAAACAGCTGCAGGCGATTGTGAGATCAATGCCGGAGAGCTTTGCAAATGCAGGACTCATTTCCACAATGATTTTGGAATTTTCCCGGGTCACACCCAAAACACGGGCAGAAGCCGGAACTGGAGAAGTGAGTTTTCCGGATACAGGGCCTTCCAGATAGGATTCTATGAGAAGCTTTAAATCATCCTCACAGCCTGCGCTCTCTCGCCGCTCAGATGCGATAATGCTGTCCTGCTTACCGAAGGTACCTGCGGAGACACGGTAATAAAAACTAGCTGGCGCAGTCATGGTCTCACTGGAAGCCTCACAGCCTGCAAAGACAAGTAAGAGCGCCAGAATCAGTGCAATATAGCGAAATCGTCTCATGAGTCATCCTCCGTATCAAAGATGGGGAATACCACGGTGAAAGTCGAACCTGTTCCAAGCGTGCTTTCCAGGCTGATTTCTCCTCGATTTCTTTTGACCAGATTGCGGACGATGGACAGGCCCAAGCCGCTGCCGCCGGACTTTCTGGAGCGTGCTTTATCTACCCGGTAGAATCGCTCAAAAATGTGCTCCGTGGCATCCTCCGGAATACCGACACCGGTATCCTGAACAGTCAGAACTGCGTTGTCATCTTCTCTGTGTAAGCGAATGGTCAGAGAGCCGCCCGGTACATTGTATTTTATACCATTTTCCACCAGATTGAAGATAATCTGATACAGGTCATCTTCTAAAACCAGAATGGGACAATCATCTGCCAGATCCGTATACACGTGGATTTGATTTCTGATGGCAATTCTGGATAACATTTTAATAACACGTTCCACTGTTGGCGCAATGGAAATAATTTCACAGTCACTGTCTGCCTGGGTTTCAATTCTCGATAGCGAAAGCAGCTTTTGTGACATGCGATTCAGTCTGTCGGCTTCGTTTCCGATATCTGCAACAAATTCGCGGACGGTGTCAATATCCATATCATTTTGCAGGATGGAATCGGTCAGAAGCTTAATAGAGGCCAAAGGGGTCTTCAGCTCGTGGGAGGCATCGGACACAAAGTTGTTGCGTTTTTGTTCTGAAGTTTGCAGGCGTTCTACAAGTCCATTGAATTCCTCGCCCAGAATTGTAAGCTCATCGTTGCCGCCGACGGTTGTGACCTTATGGGAGTAATCGCCCTCCCGGATAATGCGCATAGACAGCATGATTTTACGCAGTCGTTTTGTGAAGGTCTGAGAAAAAATTATGGAGAATACGGTTACGGCCAACTCCAGAATCAGAGTTACATATAAGGTGTTTTTCTGAAAATTCTGAATCAGCATTCCTTCCTCAACATCGTATTCCATCATGTATACGCTGCCAATCATGGTACCGTAAGAGATGATGGGGGTAGCTGCCCGTGATTGCATCGTACCGTCATGATAATTCCAACTGAAAACATTGTTTCCGCTTCCACTGAGAGCACGAACCACCTCTGGGAACAGAATATAGGATCTGCGTGAGACAGAGGGCGTTGCGGAGTCGTATATGGTTAATCCATTTCGGTCTGTGACAATCAGTCTGGAATCGTTGAGACTTCCCAGCTGGGCAACTGCTCTAGAGACAGTGGAGTGATTCATAACGTCCAGGTTGCCAATTTCTGTGGCTGTCATTTGGCATTTATCTACCATGGAGGTTTCCTTATTTGTGTAAAAGAGCTTTTGACTGACTTTTGAGCTGTATATATTCAGAAAAAGCAGCACAAAGAAGGTTATAATCACATAGGTAATGGCATACCGGAAATGTGTGCTTTTAAACTGGATCGAAAGTCTAGGCTTTTTTTCGGAAATAATAGCCAACGCCCCATTTCGTCATAATATACTGTGGTTCTGCGGGATTTTCTTCAAGTTTTTCCCGCAAACGGCGAATATGAACATCAACAGTACGGATATCGCTGCGGTATTCATACGCCCATATCGTATCCAGCAAGGCCTCTCTGGAATAGACTCGATTGGGATTGCGCATCAGAAATTCGATTACATCGAATTCTTTGGCGGTGAGGTCTGCAAGATGGCCGGAGCGGTATGCGTTTCTGGCATCCAGATCCAGGGATATGGAGCCGATGGTGAGAACGGATGCAGTCTCCTGGGTTTTGGAATAGGATCTGCGGAGCAAAGCCTTTACACGGGCCTTCAATTCCAAAATATTAAAGGGCTTTGTTAAGTAATCGTCTGCTCCGTGGTCAAAGCCTATGAGCTTATCCATGTCCTCTGTTTTTGCGGTAAGCAGGATAATTGGCACATTGGAAAATTCACGGATGCGCCCACAGGCAGTGAGGCCATCCATTTCCGGCATCATAATGTCCAGAATAATTAAATCCGGTTTCTCCGTACCGGCCATTTCCACAGCCTCCAGGCCGTTGGAGCCTGTAATCACTTCGTAGCCATCGTTTTGAAGATTAAAACGTATTCCCTTTACCAGAAGTTCTTCATCATCTACAACAAGAATTTTCATGATTATCCTCCTGTTACTGTAATATAATCCCGTATTTCATCCAGCTTCTTATCTCCGATACCGCTTATGTTCACAAGCTCCTCGATCGATATAAATGGTCCGTTAGCAGTGCGATAATCGATGATTCTTTGGGCAATGGATTCCCCAATGCCCGGGAGCAGCATAAGCTGATTCTGTGTAGCAGTGTTGATGTCAAGTTTCCCAACCTGTGTGCGATCCAGGGTCG
>RCNI01000942.1_pt1 | contig 17003 bp, 16 predicted proteins | sample 2041151 | NCBI WGS metagenome assembly RCNI01 (sample SAMN09708214, study PRJNA481090) | feces metagenome | isolation source: feces | place: Antarctica: Albino Rookery | reverse complement strand
TCTATTTCTCCCTCCGGGAGATTATTCGTCATTTTTCAGGTTTCTTCACGGTTGCCCGTTTACTTATACAAGTCGGTAGACAAGTAACGCTCACCGCTATCGGGTAGCAAGACCACAATGGTTTTCCCCTGATTTTCCTCACGCTGTGCCAACTGCATACCAGCCCACAGCGCTGCACCGCCGGAAATACCAATGAGCACACCGTCCGTTTTGCCCAACTGGCGAGCCACGGCATAGGCGTTTGCTTCCGCAACGGGGATGATTTCATCATAGATATTTCGGTCTAGGACATCGGGGACAAAGTTGGGGCCAATACCCTGCAAACCGTGAGGGCCCCTGCAACACCCTTGCTCAGCAGCGGACTGCGTTCCGGTTCAACTGCCACCACTTTTACATTGGGGTTCTTTTCCTTGAGATAAGCGCCCACGCCGGTAATCGTGCCACCGGTACCAATACCAGCCACGAAAATATCCACATTGCCATCGGTATCGTCCCAGATTTCCGGGCCGGTTGTGGTGTAATGTGCTTTTGCGTTTGCCGGATTACCAAACTGATCAGGAATAAAGCTGCCCGGTATTTCTGCAGCCAATGCCTGTGCCTTTTCGATTGCACCACGCATTCCCTGTGCACCGGGAGTCAGTACAAGTTCCGCACCATATGCCGTCATCAGCATACGGCGTTCCATGCTCATGGAGTCGGGCATAACAATAATTACACGATAGCCCAGAGAGGTACCCACCGATGCCAGACCAATACCGGTATTGCCGGAAGTCGGTTCAATAATTACACCGCCGGGTGTAAGAACGCCACGCTCTTCAGCGTCCGCAATCATTGCCACAGCCACACGGTCTTTTGCGGAACCACCGGGGTTTGCACTTTCCAGCTTGCCCAACAAACGGGCCTGTATGCCATTTGCCTGATTAAAATTCTTCAGTTCCAGCAAAGGCGTTCCGCCGATAAGTTCACGGACGGATGTATAAATTTTTCCCATAATTTCATTCCTCGCATAGTGCAGGAATTGAGGAAAGTTAATACCCCAATTCCTCGTTAATGATGATGACTTCGGTTTCGCCTACACCGCCCATATTGCGGTAAAATACATTCATACCACGACAAATACGGTCAGGGCTGTTACAGTCGTAACACTTCATGTCCGCTGCCAGTGCGCAGGGCGTCTGTTTCTTCAGACGGCGTGCATTCAGGGGAGCTGCAATGTTTCGGGCACGATTCACTGCTGCATGGAAATTCGGTGCGATTTTATTCACACCAATGATAATATATACCTTTTCCTTACCGAAAGTAGATGCAGACAGTCGGTTACCGTCACCATCAATATTGATGATTTCGCCGGTTTCTGCAACACCGTTTGCACTCGTCAGGTACACCTGTGCAGCAGCTGCATTTGCTCTTGCTTCTGCAACAGGCTGCTTCCAATGCCAAAACACCTGATTATCTTCACCCAATACTTCATACAGGCCCATAGCTTCCAACGTCTTGCTACCGCCCATACCAATGGTTTTTCCCTTGAGGGATGCCTTCAGCGCCGCTGTTGCTTCCGCTGCGGTTTCATAATAAGAAACACGAAATCCGTTGCGTTCCAAATTTTCTCTCAGTTTCTGCACATTCGCCATGGTGATTCCTCCGTTTTCTATCGCTTATGCGATTGGCTGTAAAATTACTCAAACAGTTCGGGGTAGACCAGAGGGAATACCAGTTCTGTCAGGTGATTATTCTGGTCAAAGCCCCAGAAGGGGTTGTACATGCCCTGACCCAGACCGGTAGAGAATACAGGAATCTCGTACGTAGTACCGGGGATCTGCCACATAGCAAAACCGGTCTCCTGTACCAGAGGTTCCAGTACATCAATGGTCATATCCTTGCCGGGATGTTCATTGTAATAATTGTTCATTGCTGCAGCAAAAGGCAGTTCAGTATTACCGTCCAGTACGCAGGCAACGCCGGTTTCTACGCTCACATAGGGGTAAATCATGGGGTCATCTACCTGCCATGCTTTAATGCCCAAAGGCATAGCCAGTTCATAGCGAACGGTGCTTTCTTCGGAAACCTTTACCTTAACACCCGCAATGACACGACCGGTCATCATGGTGTTCATCACTGCTGCATATACGGGATACTTGCCGGGCTTGGTGGTGCGTTCCATAGGCAGAACCATATTGGAACCTACATAGCAGGGGTCACACAGCATCAAACGGTCACCCACAGCATCCATGTCACCAATCTTTACCAGTTCTGTCTTTTTGGTGTTGGCAAAAATGGTCTGCATGCTTTCCAAATCTGTGTATTGACGCTGGCAGAAATTCAGGTTCTGACGACGTGCACTAACAAAGTTTTCTCGTACCGCTTCGGGGTCGATTACTTCTTTTTTCTTCTTAAAAAAATCAAACAGTCCCATTGTTTATTCCTCCATAAAATCTAAGGTTTTGGGGATATCGGCTCCCACTCGGCTGACCACTTCTGCCGACACGGCATTAGCAAATTGCATCGCCGTTTTGAGGTCAATACCCTGATATATACTGCCCAGCATCACACCGGCATGGCTGTCGCCTGCGCCAATGGTATCCACCACCGTCACAGACTTTCCCGGTACTTCCAGTACCTCGCCGTCTTTGGTTACTGCCATGCAGCCATCACCGCCCAAGGTGACGATTACAACATTTCCTGTGCGCTTATGCAGAGCCAGTGCGCCCGCTCTGGGTGTATCTTCTCCGGTAAGGGCTAAAATCTCCTGTGCATTCAGATGCACAATTGGATTTAGCGCCAGAATTCGATTCTGCCGCTCCTCATCAATCAAAATGCCACGAGGACCCGGAGCGTAAAACACTTCGGTCGCTCGATGATGCTCCAACCAGTTCAAAATAGTCAGACCGGTGGGAGTATCCTGCAGTTCCATACCGCAAACATAGCACAGAGAATAATCATCCGGCAAATCTTCCAGCCACTGGGGTTCAATCACATACTCTGCGCCACGGACGCACAAAAATGTGCGCTCACCATCGGCTTCCACAAGGCAATAGCAACAGCCGTTTTCGCCTTCCGGACGAGCAAGGATTTCCACACCGTACTCAGTAAATGCCTGAGCAACCTGCTGTCCGTACGGTCCACGGCCGACAGGTGACAAAAACACAGGGTGTACCCCTGTGAGCAATGCACTGCGGCAAGCATTCCAGCCACAACCACCTATGGTGAAGGTTTGTCCCTCAGGTTGTAAATCATCCCCCGTTTTTGGCAATCGTTCCAGAGGAATGACCACATCCACGCAGGTTGAACCAATCATCAATAATTTCCGTTCCATTTTTTCCCTCGTAATCAATAGATTTCTCCATTATAGCATAGTATGCAACATTATAAAAGCTCTACTCATAAATAGGGTATGTTCGTAAAATCGTAAAAACCTAACGGCAGACAGAGATGATTCTCTGTCTGCCGTTTTAAACGATAAGGCGAGCAGTTTCCTATGTTAATCCGGATTGAACGCTTCGTTTGTGATGATGTATCTGTATTCATCGCTTCCCAAACGATTCTCGTCCAATCCTTTAATGGTGAATGTGGTACCGTCAAACTTCATTTTTCCTTGATTCGTTTCGACTGTAATGCCATCTTCAATTTTGTTCAAGTAAGCAATACGACCGATCAAGTTTAGTTCGTATTGCTGCCAATCTTTGCCTACTTTGAAATAAGCAGTAACCGTTGCGATGGTTTGTTCCTCTGATTCCATCTTGCCGACAAGATAACTATTTTCATCATCGGAAACCCAAGTGTTCTCCGAACCCCAGGGACCTTCCTGCATGACATAGTCCGCAAATTCATGGTTTCCATTCCATGTATAACCAAGATAGGCAATAAACCCAGCAACTACCAACACAGCAATTATAAGAATGGCCGCTATTGTCCCAATAATAGTCTTCGTTTTCTTTTTCATTTTAATCCCTCCATTAGTTAGGATCATTTTAATTCGTGTACCATTGTACCTTTGGCATAAAACACGGCAGTACCCGAAAATCCGGATACTGCCGTTAACTGTTTTACGGCCCACGCCGGATCACGGTGCAATTCTTTTACTTCATTCGCAAATAAAACCGTTTGCGGTACTTCATTTCGGCGTATTCTGTAACACGTTTCATATATACTACATCATACGCACCACCGATTACACCTACAATCGGCGTACCCTGCAAAAATTTCATGTACAGCAGTTCACCGCTAAGTACTGATGCCGTACTGTGGATTTGTCCTTCACGGCTGTAATACAAAGGCAAAAGCTCTGTTTCGATGAACGCATCAATTTCGCGCTCAATCTTTTCCAGCTGTTCCCAAGGTGCAAGCGCACCTTGAATCACCAACAAGATAAAATACTTTTCTTCTTCGGTGTCATAGGAGAAGCCATATCGCAAAGCAATCTCATACACACTTTTCAGCAGCATCGCAGAAAACACCGGAATATCCGGAATGCCTACGCCGATTGCGCCCATTCCGATGCCGATTGCCCCGGAAATCACGCGGTTTTTCATTCCACTCCCGCAAACTTTCTTGGCTACATCACGCAGACTGCGCCAGTCCTGCCGATGCATTATGGTACTGCAATCTTCCTGATTTTCCTCCACCAGACGGTCTTTGTTGTAGGTTTTTTCTATAATGCCGGTTCCCTTATCAAAAATAACGGAAAACGCTTTCGTAAAAGCAGTATCTAGAGTTTCCTGCAATTTGTCAGGAATTTTCTCCTCCAGCTTTGCATTCAGTGCGCTCGGTTTTTGCTCCTGACGCTTCTTCATGTAGCGTCGTTCCTGCGTATTGAGTCGCTGCAATTCGCGTTCCAACGGCGTTTGGGAAAAGTATTTTTTCATGTCCTCCTCCAGAATCATAAAAGCCCCGACAGCACAGTCGGGGCTTGTTGGATATTCAGTCGTCTGCTTCTTCGTTCAGCTGCATCATAACCAGTGCTTGTGCTGCCATTCTATGGCCCTTATGTACAGCGGTATTATACCACTTTTTGGCCAGTTCTGTATTTTTTTCGGTGCCTAAGCCCTGCGCATAGCATTCGCCCAAACGGTACATTGCTTCCACATGACCGTTCTCCGCAGCATCGCTGAACCAGCGGAAGGCTTTCGCCTCGTCTTTTTCCTCACCGATGCCCTTGGACAGGAAATCACCGTAAGCAAACTGCGCCTCAACATTGCGGCGGCGTGCTGCCTGATGGAAGTATTTTGCTGCTTCTTTCAAATCCTGGTCAACGCCCATACCTTCGGTATAGAAAACGCCCAAATTGAACATAGCTTCTGCATTGCCCAAATCCGCAGCCATCTTCAGCCATTTGTATGCTTCTGCACAGTCATTTTTTGCATAATAATATCCACCGACAGCCAGCTGTGCATGGACATGACCGAGTTCAGCAGCTACTTTGAAGTACTCAACCGCTTTTTCTGTATTCTGCTGCACGCCATCTCCGTTTTTATAACGCATAGCCAGTGCAAATGCTGCATCTGCCTTGCGTTCGTCCGCATCACGGTAATCGTTGGGATCATCGGAAATCTCCAGTTCGGGCAGTTCCGGCTGAGCAGAAGTTTCCTGTACAGGTGCTGCCGTCTTTGGCGCAGATGTCTCTGTTTTGGGTGCATGGGTACCCGTAGAACCAAAGCCGCCTTCACCGCGAACCGTTTCAGACAGCGTTTCTACCTCTTCAAATACCGGTGCAAAATAGGGGGTAAACAGCATCTGTGCAATGCGGTCACCCGGTTCGATCACCTGCTGCACTTTGCCGTGATTAAACAGCGCAATAAACAACTCGCCACGATAGTCGGGGTCAATTACCGCTACCTTATTTGCCGGTGCTAAACCACGCTTAGTGGCCATACCGGAACGGGGGTAAATGAGTCCCGCCAGTCCCAGCGGAATTTCCATGGCAATTCCCGTAGGAATCATTACCGTTTCACCGGGATAAATGGTTACAGGAGTCTCAATGCAAGCACACATATCGTAACCGGCAGCACCTTCTGTGCCTCTGGTCGGCACGATTGCCTTCGGGTTTGTCTTTTTAAAGTTAATGGTGAGCTGTGGCATGGAATTTGTCCTCCTTTATATCTTAAGCCCACAACCGTCATTGTGGAACGCACAGTCGTTGGCATATTGTATCATATTGGTACATATTTCTCAATCGTAACTGTAATATTTGCTTCCATATTTGTTGTGGTGTTGACGATATATTGAAAAAATGGTATCATTTTGTTAATCTGCACCAGTGTGCATAGAGGTAGGTGTAAATCTATGACGCGAAATAAACTACTCATTGCTGATGGCAGTTCTATCAGCAGAACGATTCTCAAAAGAATCTTCGAAAAAGAGTACGTTGTCCTGCAAGCAGAAAACGGAAGAGACGCATTCGAACTTTTTCGCGAACACTACGAATCGCTGGCTGCTGTACTTGTGGAATTTAAGATGCCCAAGTACGACGGAGTTTATTTCTTGGAACACGTTGCGTCGCTATATCGTACTAGCCGTGTGCCCATTATTTGTGTCGTAGCCAACGCCCAAGATGCGCGCCGCATTGAAGCCGGACACTTCCGTGCTGCTGCCTATTTAACTAAACCATTTAATACAGAACAGGTAAGACTAATTGTTATGGACGCTATTGAAAAACACCGTGATAACGGTATAAATGACGAGGATTTGAGCCCTCTTTCCATGCTCAATCAACTGATGAACGCCCTCAACTGCTGTCTGGAAGACAGCGATGCGCTCCACTCTGCGCTGGGTGTTGTGGGCAAGTACTTAGGTGCTGACCGAGTAAGCCTTTACATGAAACCGCTGGTAGCCGATCGTTATCAGTGGCGCAAGACGGATATTCCCAGTTCCTATCGCCGTACCTATCGCTGGCTGCTGGATAACCAATGGCCCGCTCCCGACGAGTGGCTTCTTTGCATCGGTCCCGATCATGACCTGCGCAAACGCTACAAATATTACTTCAATCGTTATGGTATCCGCTCCATGCTGTGCCTACGCGTTGAAGGTGTGCGCAGAGATGACGCCTATCTGGTCATCGAAAATCCCTGCCGCACCGAACAGGACTATGAAGTGTTTAACGCTATGCGCAACTGCTTCTCCCTGATGCTGAAGACCGTGGAACTGGGCATTGTTGACCCGCAGACCGGGGTTTACAACCGTGACTTCTTCACCAAGTACCTCGTTCGTCTATCCCGTATGCCCGTTAAGAGTCTGGGTATTGTCGTGATGAACCTGAACAATATGCACCAGTACACCAGCGTTTACGGTCAGGCCGCAGGCGATGAACTGCTGTCTCTCACCGCAAACATCATCCTTGACCACAGAGAAGCCGTTTCGTTCCGTACTGACGGTGACGAGTTTGCTGCTGTGCTGTTTGACAAGTCCAAGGAAGAAACCGAAGCTCTGATTACTTCCATCACTGCGCAGTGCCGTCAAATGAACATTGGTCTCAGCATGGGCTGCCAGTGGCGTGACCGTGGCATCCGCCCCGAAGAAATGTACCACATGGCCGATGCCGATATGCGTGAGCACAAGGCCGCATATTACAGCACACGTAACATTGTGCAGAAGTAAATGTTATTTACCCACAAACGCAAGCAGCGCAAAAGAACTTTTTGCGCTGCTTTTTATCATGCTGTAATTTGCCGTCTCAGCAAAGCAGCAAGCTGATTTTATTCACAGGAAGTGACCACATTATGGAGAAAAATCGTCAACTGAAAGGCATATCACTCATCATCAGTGCCGCTTTTTGCTTCGCCGGTATGACCACCTTCGTCCGCCTTTCCGGTGACTTACCCGTTTATGAAAAAGCATTTTTCCGCAACTTCATTGCGATGCTCATCGCCATCTTCACGCTGGCAAAAAATCGCATTCCCCTATCCGTCAGCAAAGAAAACATCCCCTGTGTGCTTCTCCGCTCGATTTTCGGCACCATCGGTCTGGTTGCCAATTTCTACGCCGTTGACCGTCTAAATTTGGCCGATGCCAATATGCTCAATAAGCTCAGTCCATTCTTTGCCATCATTTTCTCCTATTTCATTCTGGGCGAAAAGGTAAAACCCACGCAGGCTCTGGCCGTAGTCGGTGCATTCGTTGGTGCACTATTCATCATCAAACCAACCGGCACTAATCTGCAATTATTCCCTGCTCTGATTGGTCTGCTTGGTGGCATTTGTGCGGGAGCCGCGTACACTTTATTGCGTAAAGCAACACAAAACGGAACCAACGGCACCGTCGTGGTGTTCTGTTTCTCTGCCTTTTCGTGCATTACCATGATTCCGCTCACGCTGAGCAATTTTGTGATGCCCTCGCCGTACCAACTGCTCATGCTGCTGTTGTGCGGTATCTGCGGTGCCGGCGGTCAGTTTGCAATTACCGCTGCCTACACCTACGCTCCCGCTAGAGAAATCAGCGTTTACGACTATTCCCAGGTCATCTTCTCGGCCATTATGGGCTATTTCCTTTTTGCACAAATTCCCGATACCATGAGCTTTTTCGGCTATATTTTGATTATCTCTATGGCTATTGTGAATTTTTTGTACAATCGCAGGGCAAAATAAAGAAAAGGGTGTACAAATGTACACCCTTTTTCAGTGCCCGTTGTAAGCCTTGACTAACATTTTATTCTGTTGTAGAATGTGAGATACAATATAATAAAGAAGAAGGTGAATGTAATGGATACGATCTCTAAAACCTTTGAGGTTACAGGTATGACTTGCGCAGCTTGTCAGGCTCACGTCGAAAAGGCGGTAAATAAAGTAGACGGCGTAAGTGAATGCGCAGTCAATTTGCTGACCAATTCCATGACCGTTAGCTTTGACCAAGAGTGTACGTCTGCCGACGACATCATCCATGCTGTCGAACACGCCGGTTACGGTGCGTTCACTCCAGACAGCAAAACTGAGTCTCATTCCGCACAGGAACATGCCCAAGAAGACGAAGAAAAACAGGTTCGTCACCGTATAATCGGTTCTACGGTATTTCTCATTGCGCTGATGTATGTTGCTATGGGCAGCATGATGGGACTTCCCCAGCCCAGTTTTCTAACGGGTGAAGAAAATATGCTGGTATTGGCGTTGACCGAGTTGTTACTGACTTTACCGGTATTGTATTTGGGCAGAAGCTACTTCATTAATGGCTATAAGTCCATGGTAGCATTAGCACCAAATATGGACGCACTCATTGCATTGGGCGCCGGAGCTAGCTTGGTTTACAGTCTGTATTCCACATATGCCATGGCATCTCTTTTGGGGCATGGACAGATTGAAGCAGCTGCTCATCATATGCACGGACTCTATTACGAATCCGCAGCCATGATTTTGACCCTGATTACCATTGGTAAATACATGGAATCCCGCAGTAAAGGCAAAACCAAAGATGCACTGCGTAAACTCATGGACTTAACCCCCAAAACCGCAACCGTCCTCAAAGACGGTGTAGAAACCACCATTGCTGCGGAAGATGTTGTCGTTGGTGACATTCTCGTTATTCGCAGCGGCGAACTGATTCCGGTTGACGGTGTCGTACTCAGCGGTAACGGTGCTGTGGATGAGTCCGCAATCACCGGTGAATCCATTCCTGTGGAAAAGCTGGAAGGCGACAAAGTGATTGGCGCAACCATCAACCGCAGCGGTTACTTTACTGCGAAAGCAACCCAGGTCGGTGCAGATACCACACTGGCAAAAATTATCCGTCTGGTGGAAGACGCTGCCGGCTCTAAGGCACCTATCGCTCGTCTGGCAGACAAGGTTTGTGCCGTATTTGTACCTGCTGTTATCAGCATCGCTGTTATCACGGCAATTGTATGGCTGATTACCGGTGCTGAATTCTCCTTTGCACTTTCTCGTGCAATTGCAGTTCTCGTCATTTCCTGTCCCTGTGCTCTGGGTCTGGCTACCCCCACCGCAATCATGGTCGGTACCGGCAAGGGTGCAGATATGGGCTTGCTGTTCAAGTCCGCTGAAGGTCTGGAACGTCTGTCTCATGTCAATGTGATGGTACTGGACAAGACCGGTACAGTCACGAACGGCACACCTGAAGTAACCGATGTTTTCACGCTGCGAGACGACTTCCTGCCTCTGGCTGCAAGTCTGGAACACGCAAGCGAACATCCGCTGTCTCTGGCCATTACCGAATATGCAAAAGCAAAGAATATCGAATACACTATGCCTGTTTCCGACTTCTCTTTGCAGCCCGGTCTGGGCATTTCCGGTACGGTCGACGGAAAGACCGTATACGCAGGCAACCGCAAATATATGGAACAGCTGAATGTTTCCTTTGAACGTCACTATGATGACGCTGCGCAGGAAGGCAAGACCGTTCTGTATTTTGCTGCTGACGGTAAGGCACTGGGTGTCCTCTGCTGCGCTGACGAAGCTAAGCCCGATAGCTTTGACGCCATTGCAAAATTGCAGGCTGACGGCGTAGAAGTGGTTATGCTCACCGGCGACAACGAAGTAACCGCTGCCGCAATCGGCAAGAAAACCGGCATTTCCAAGGTAATCGCCGGCGTACTGCCGCAGGAAAAGGAAGAAACCATTCGCAAACTCATGACCGACGGCAAAACTGTTGCTATGGTCGGTGACGGCATTAACGATGCCCCCGCTCTGATTCGTGCAGATGTAGGCATTGCAATCGGTGCCGGCACAGATATTGCAATTGAATCGGCTGACATTATTGTTACCGGCAGCCGTCTTTCCGATGTAGTCAACGCACTGCATCTGTCCCGTGCTACGATGAAGAACATCAAAGAAAACCTGTTCTGGGCGTTCTTCTACAACTGCATCGGTATCCCCGTTGCAGCAGGCGCACTGTATCCCGCATTCGGACTGTCTCTCAGCCCCATGCTCGGCGCATTGGCAATGAGCTTCAGCAGTTTCTTTGTGGTAACCAACGCTCTTCGCTTGCGTTTCTACAAGAACCCCATGCCCCATTCCAATGATACCATCACCATGAATGAAACATCCCATACCACTGAAACAAAGGAGACTAAAACTATGACTAAGACAATCCACATTGAAGGCATGATGTGCATGCACTGCGTAAACCATGTTACCACCGCACTCAACAAGCTGGACGGCGTAACTGCTGATGTAAATCTGGAAGAAAAGCGTGCTGTTTGCACCATCTCCGGCAATGTCAGCGACGATCAGCTGAAAGCTGCCGTTGAAGAAGCTGGCTATCAGGTAACTGGCATCGAATAAATGCTTACGGGGAGCCATTTTAGCTACCACACACATAAATTTTCCATTGTTTTCTCCAACGTTGTCAAAAATAGGCACCAAAATTTTTCATTTTTCTTTCAGGAAAACTGTTGGATTTTTATATTTTGTATGATACAATGTGAACCAATGATATGTATTCCTATGGCGATTTGAATACTATCAAATTTTTGTGGAGGTATTTATTATGGCTCATTCCGTTAATAAAGATCTGTGCATTGGCTGCGGTTCTTGTGAAGACACCTGCCCTCTGGGCGCTATTTCCGCTGATGCTGATGGCAAGCGCGAAGTAAACGCAGACCTGTGCGTTGACTGCGGCGCATGCGAAGGTGCATGCCCTGTTGAAGCAATCAAGTAATTGCTTTTTAAGAAAAAGCCCCGCGTTGCGTACGCAGGGCTTTTCCTGCGTATCTAAATTCCGAAGTTGAATTCATTGTCGCAGGTTTTTTTATCATTGTCGTTAATGTCCGTAGTCGTTCGGCTGTTCTTATTGGAGTGGGAACAATAAGCACACTATGCGGCATTACATAAAGTTTAAGAAATTTCAATCCAAGAAAGAGGTTATGTATCATGGAAATGAAAGATTCCAAGCTGTTTAGCCCCCTCAAGGTTGGCCGTACCGTTCTGCAGAACCGCATCGGTCTGGCTCCTATGAGCATGGACTATGAAGCAGCTGACGGCACCGTTCCCAAGAAGCTGGCTGACATTTTTGTTCGCCGTGCAGAAGGCGGCTGCGGCTTTGTAGTTATTGACGCTGTTACCGTTGACCACAAGTACTGGTACATCGGTCGTACCACCGCTCTGGACAGAGACGAGCTGGTACCTCAGTTTGCTGCTTTCGCAAAGCGCGTATCCGACACCGGTTCTACTCTGGTTCCCCAGATCATTCACCCCGGTCCCGAATCCATCTGCGGCTTCCGTGGCATTGCTCCTCTGGGCCCCTCCACCAACAAGAACGCTAATGGTCACGTTTCTCGTCCCATTTCTATCGACGAAATCCAGACCATTATCAAGCAGTACGGTGCTGCTGCACGTCGTGTAGAAGCTTCCGGCTGTGGTGCTATGGGTCTGCACACTGCTCACGCTTACATGCTGCCCGGTTCCTTCCTGTCTCCCCTGCGTAACAAGCGTATGGACGAGTACGGCGGCACCATCGACAATCGCGCTCGCTTCATTCTGGAAGTTATCCGCGAATGCCGTAAGAACCTGTCCGAAGACTTCCCCATCTTCCTGCGTATTTGCGGCTCCGAACGTATCGAAGGCGGCAACACTCTGCAGGAAATGCTGTACTTGGCTCCCAAGTTCGAAGAAGCTGGCGTAAACCTGCTGGAAGTTTCCGGTGGTACTCAGTACGAAAAGCTCGACTACATCCTGCCTTCTCACGGTAAGCAGATCGGTATCAACGTATACGAAGCTTCCGAAATCAAGAAGGTTGTTAACATTCCTGTTTACGTTGTTGGTAAGATCAACGACGTTCGTTACGCAGCTGACATCGTAGAACGCGGTCTGGTTGACGGTGTTTCTATGGGTCGTCCTCTGCTGGCTGACCCCGATCTGCCCAACAAGGCAAAGGCTGGTCTGATTGACGATATCGTTCCCTGTGGTTCCTGCGACGGTTCTTGCGTAACTCGTAGCTCTGCTATGCCTCACTGCAAGTGCCACATCAACCCCCTGATCGGTAAGGAATACGATTACCCCGAACTGGGCAAGCCCGCTGCTAAGAGCAAGAAGGTTCTGATCATCGGCGCAGGCCCTGGCGGTATGTACGCTGCTATGACTGCTGCTGAACGTGGCCACAAGGTTACCGTTTGGGAAAAGGATCAGATCATCGGCGGTCAGCTGAACCTGGCTGTTCGTTCTCCCGGCAAGCAGGAAATGTGCAAGTGGCTGATGCACCTGAACTACCGCTGCAAGAAGGCTGGCGTTGAGTTCGTATTCGGCAAGGAAGCTACTGTTGAAGACGTAAAGGCATTCGCTCCCGACGCAGTTCTGTGCGCAACCGGTGCTAAGCCTCTGGTTCCCCCCATCAAGGGCACCACTGAATACCCCGTTCTGACTGCTCACGACTTCCTGCGTGGCAACCTGACCATCAACTCCGGTAAGGTTTGCATCCTGGGCGGCGGCGAAGTAGCTTGCGAAACCGCTGAAACCATTCTGATGGACGCTCGTCCCAACCTGATGACTCCTGTTGCTGGCCAGAAGCCCACTTCTATCGGCGACATCGACATCACCATCATCGAAATGGCTCCCAAAATCCTGAACGGCGTTTGCATCCCCAACCGCAATCCTCTGATGGATGCTCTGGATCACAACAACGTTCACATCAACGTTAACACCAAGGTTCTGGAAGTTACCGACTCCGCTGTTAAGGTTCAGCGCAAGAACGCTGCTGGCGAATGGGACAAGGAAGAATGGCTGGAAGGCTTCGACTACGTTCTGTTCGGTCTGGGCGCTCGTAACTACGATCCTCTGTCCGCTGCACTGAAGGAATTCGTTCCCGAAGTTGGCGTTATCGGCGACGCTATCAAGGCTCGTCAGTCCTCCGATGCTATGCACGAAGGCTTCGAATGGGCTTACAACCTGTAATCTCCATTTAAACACCAAAGGCACCCCATATGGGGTGCCTTTTTCTATACTCTTTTTTAACCACGTACCTACATATCATCGTTTTTCTAGGTAATAAACAAAATAAACCGAGGGCAGATTCACACATCTGCCCTCGGTTTATGGGAAAAAACAAATAGAAATAAGAAATGTCACAAGAAAGAGGAAACGCCTTTCGGCCATTCTTATGATCGGGATTTGCATCCTGCGAAAAGTATAATACGCTGCTCATTATTCAAAGTCAATAACGAGTTGATATTTTTTTCACATTTAGTTATTTGCACAGAATTAGTCCTTATCGTCGGTTTCATTTGTGCAATTCCCCTTTGAACTGATACAAAAAATGCTCACAAAAGGAAAATTTTTCGCTTTTGTGAGCATGCATATTAGGCAATATTTAGTTTCTTCTGCATCAGATACTTGGTGCCGAAATAGAACACGACAATCTGTACCGCTGCACGGACAATTTCTACAAGGAACACATAGGTCGTGTAGGCTACCGGACCAATATTCATGGAATTCAGCATATCCATCACCCGGACAGTGATAAATCCGCCCATATAATTAGCAGCCATCAGGCTGAGTGCAGACAGAATCACATTAACCAGATAGTACGCAACAATTGCACCTGCAACAGGATGCTTTTTCCACAACTGACCCGCAGTCATGGAAAAGTACAACATATACAAGCCCTTTGCGCAAGTTATAACCGCCGCAATCGCGCCCCAGACGCTCACTGCGGTAATCTGAGCTGCGCTTGCATTGGGCCCGCCTACAGCCAGAAGCAGTGCTTCACGCAGCAGCTCCCATACCTCCGGATAGTCGAGCAAAAGGCCGTAACACACAACCGTGATCAGCATAGAACCGATAATCATCAGCAATGCGGACAATGCCTTTGCGTGAATCAGGTTACCTGTCGTTACCGGCAATGTAAACATCAGATAGCCCTCATCGCCAAACATGCCTTTGTAGAAACGCTGTATAAGAATGACAACGCTAATTGCAAGCATCACAATGACGCCAGTAAAGGCAACCGACATGAAAATTACCGGCCAAAACGCTGCATCTCCTACCGGAGCAGTATCAATTCCGCCATTATACGGATTGAAGGATATCTTGCCGATGACGCTCAGACACAACACAACCGCCCACATTGGGCCAAATATACGAATCAGATACCGCAGCTCGTATTTCACCAATTTACCAAACATTTCGGTACCTCCTTAATATTCAACGCGAAACATCGTTCGGAACAGTTCATCCACACTCTTGCCTTCGCGCTCACGAATTGCATCAACACTATCATGAAGGATTACTTTGCCATCTTTCAAGAAGACAACTTCATCCAAAATGCGTTCAATATCACCGATCAGATGTGTGGAAATGATAATGGTGCTTTCCGGATTATAATTCGTCAGAATCATATCCAAAATCATGTCTCTTGCCGCAGGGTCAACACCTGCAATCGGTTCATCCAGCAGGTAGAGTTTTGCCGATCGACTCATCACCAGAATGAGCTGCACTTTTTCTTTCGTGCCCTTACTCATCGTTTTAATCTTACTTTTCGGGTCAATATGCAACGCCTCGCACAACGCTTCAGCACGGCTTTTATCAAAGTCCCAATAGAAATCCTCAAACAAATTAAAAACGTCTGTCACGCGCATCCAATCGCCGAAATAAGGTCTGTCCGGCAAATAGCTGATTTCACTCTTTGTGAGAATGCCGGGTGCATTCCCATTAATTTTTACTACGCCAACTTCAGGCTGCAGCAATCCATTGAGAATTTTAATGAGCGTGGTTTTACCTGCACCATTCGGTCCCAGCAAACCAATAATTTTTCCGCTTTCTATGGTAAGGTCTATGTTATCCAAAGCGATATGTGTGCCGTATCGCTTCATCAAACTATCAATTTGAATCAGTGGTTGTGCCATTTATCCATTCCTCCAATTCTCTACTTGCCTCACACGGCTCATAGCCTAATTCTTTCATTTCTCCAAGATAAGTTTCCATGAATTTCTGGGCCTGCTCCCTGCGAATTCCCCGCATTTTCTCAACATCGGATGTAATTTGCCGCCCAGCAGTACCCATTGTGTGAACCAGCTCGTCTTTCTCCAATTCTGACAGTGCCCTTTGCATAGTATTCGGGTTTACACCCGCTTGCATAGCCAGTTCTCTTACGGAAGGCAAGCGGCTGCCAGGAGGGTATTCTCCAGTGACAATTCCTACTGCAATTCGTTCTTTTAATTGCAGCCATATGGCTCTATCACCACTTAATGTCCAATCCATATGTGCCTCCTTGTCTCGTTGTATTAGTACAGTAGTACAATAGCATACTGTTTTTTAACTGTCAAGAGAAAAAAATAAAACCCGGCGACAGACTCTAGGTCCATCACCGGGTTTTATATGAGCAACTACGCTAAGATTAAGCCATTTCGTTAATCTTCTTGTCCATAGCGGACTTCTTGTGAGCTGCATTGTTCTTGTGAATCAGGTTCTTGCCTGCAGCACGGTCAACTGCGCTGACAGCACATTTATAGGTACTTGCGGCAGCTTCCTTATCACCTGCAGCAACAGCTGCGTCGAACTTCTTCATTGCAGTCTTCATTGCGGACTTTTCTGCCTTGTTCTTTGCCTGCTGTTCCTTGTTCTTGCGATCTCTCTTAATCTGGGACTTAATGTTGGGCATGCTTCTATTGCCACCTCCTCCTATATGATAGCCAGTCAATCGACTTGCGGATTATAATTTTATCAGGTTATTACCGAAAAATCAAGCTCTTTTTTGATTTTTTCCTTTATTTTTTTAATTAGTATTGTTTTGTGGTTTCTGTCCATACTATCCACAAGATTTGGTATCTACAGAGGAGTTTTTTTATGGTCCAACAAATAAAATCCGACCTTGCTCTGGATCACTGGGACTTAGCCCAGACTGACGGTGAGGCAAAAAGAGCGGTAGATGGGGTAGAGTACCGCCAAGACACACAGCATGGTGTTAAAATTCACACCATGAATATCTGTTCAGAAAACGCCGCAAGCGTATTATGTAAACCTATCGGGCGATATTACACGATGTCATTGGGAAAAATCCTGAAACGGCAAGATGATGGCTTTCAAGATTGCGTAAATTGTGCATCTGAATTGTTTCGCAAGCTGTTAAATGAGCCA
>RCNI01000914.1_pt1 | contig 17006 bp, 17 predicted proteins | sample 2041151 | NCBI WGS metagenome assembly RCNI01 (sample SAMN09708214, study PRJNA481090) | feces metagenome | isolation source: feces | place: Antarctica: Albino Rookery | reverse complement strand
GGCAATCTTTTTCAATCTGTTTCCGATAATGTTTTTTATGGGGCGAATGCCAATTAAACTAAGGGGGTAAAAACGAAATGTAATAAAAGAATAACTTAAACTTACAAGTGAATAGACAGTATTTCAGTTAGTTACACGACACTTCAATACAGAATGGGCTTGAAACGAAATGTTACATTTGGCTGACTTTAATGTTACATTTGAGCCTCATTCGAATATAGCGTTCAAACTTATTTGTTACGGGGTCACCGGAAAGGGCCAGAAAGGGGTCTATTTCGGTGGCTCTTTTCATTTGCGCCTATTTCCCAGCAGTCATTAGAAACTCGGTTTTAGAGGGCTTAATGCGCGTTTATGGACCCTCCCCGTATTGGCGGCCGTGCGTGTTGGGCCAATGCCCCCATATTTCACCAGTGGCGAGTAAATACTGTTCAAATTGAATCTACCCTATTGGAATAAGGGCCTTTTCCCCTCTCCATTATTGCCCAAATCTACACCTTTAGGGTGTGGGTTAGAGTGCGGTAAAAAAAGACGGAAAAACGAAAAAGAGGCGTTAAAGTGTGGTTTAGGGTGTGTTTTTTGTGCTTAAAAATCGTGCTTCGGAGTAGTTTAATGACAAAAAAAGGGCGTTTTTGCTTGAAAAAGGGGTAAAACGCCCCCTTAAATCATTGCTTTCCGGAGAGGAGTAGAGAGTGTTATTTGTATGAAAAACAGCGGTATAGCAAAGCCATACCGCTGTTTTTAGTCCTTTTTGTGCGCGAGATTACCCCATAGTGTTGAATCTGACACTTGCCTTTACAAGAGCAAGCGCATTAATTGAGTCCAAGGGAATGTCCTTAGGTGCGTGATGTGGGTTGTGGCTTACTAACCTTACAAGGCCGGGCGTATCGGCTTTTTGAATATACTTAATAGATATATATTGTTCGCCGGCGAGGTTGAAGGATAAAAGATACATCTCCCCCCATAGGATGTTCTCTGGCGACCTCACCTCCTTATATAGTACAATATCACCGCTCTTTAGAAGGGGATACATAGAATCGCCCCTGACATAAAGGGCTCCATCGCAAGGTGGTAGGTCCGGAATATGCAAATGGTTAACTGGAATGTGCCGAGTACAGGTATCAAATAATGATGAGAGACCTGCAACCGCATCGAGCTCGTAAAGGGGGACACTTTGAGGAGTGTGGATTGGGTGATCAGTTTTAAGAGGAAACTGATCCACAACCTTTGGCGTGGCTATTTGTGTTTCAGTGACCGCAAGCATCTGCCCCTTTCCCGTAAGAAGCCATTCCGCGGAAACGTGCGCATTTGCGCACACTTTTACCAAAACATCGAAGGATGGCTTACCCTGACGGGTACCAACAACATTCTCCACAACACTTGGAGACGCTCCTATGTCCTGAGCAAATGCTCTTTTATTACCAGAGTATAAAGAGTTTATTATCTCTAAAAACCGCTCGTTAATCCCCATTGTCATATTTATTCATTCGCAAATGTAAATAATATTCGCATTTGCGAATTAAATTTGCACTGTATTCAAAATGAACACGGCCCAAAGATAGGAAAAACGAGAGAGAAAAAAGAATGAAAACAAAAAAATCAATCACCTACTATGAAAACAACAGAAATCAATAACACATTAATCGGTCGCCGAGTAAGGGGAATCTTTACCGGGCTGAAGGTTGAAGGCTCCATTATTGGGCTGGTAAATGAAGAATACTCGGTTGGGGTTACAATTAAGTTAGATAGACCCGTGCAGTGGGGAGATTCCATATATAAGACATATACTTCGACAGCCCGAAAAAGTGACGGCTGGGGAAATCTGGAACACACGGAATTGATAGATTAAAAACACTTCCTATATGAAAAAGATTAACAAATACATTGATGCCACCAAGGAGAACCGGCTGTTTATTGCTTCGGCATTCGATGTCACGGAGCGTATGGTGATGATGTCGCTGGAGTTCAAGAGAAACTCCGCCCTTGCTAAAAAGATCCGCACACTTGCCCTTCAGCGCGGTGGCGTGACAATGAGCTGCCTTCCTGAAATGGAAACAATCCACGATGCTGATGGGTATATGCGGCAACGATTCCCTAATGGAGCCCTTATTGAGTGCAATAAGGAAACCTCGGTGGTCGAACTTTTCAAGAACGGGCGTTTTGTCGCGCGATATTCTGATGTTACAATAGACCAACTTGCGGCCATTCAAGGAAAAGCCATGGCCCTCTAATAAGATCCTGCAAATGCGAAGGCATTGTCCCGGAGCGATACCGGGGCAGGAGCAATATTAGAAAGATAGAAATGGAGTATTTCGGAAACATAATAGCGGTAACTATGCAAGACTTGACTCGGTCAGACGATGGTGAGGCCGTAATGTCTATAGATGCCTATAAATGGGGTGTACGACAGGGCAATTTCAATGTGTTACAAAGAGCTTGTCGTTGTCATAAGGCTTTGGTCGAGTACCAGAGTTTGCCCGAACGCTTCAAAGTCCGTTTCGTGGAGAAGTATGGTAACCCGGAGCAAATTATGAAACAAGATGAGGTGCAACTTCCCATTGACAAGGAGGCTCAACGCTTTTTCTCAGGTATGCAAGCTGGTACATTCCGCCTTCCCAATGGTGAATGTTTGCCTGAAAAATATCAGCAGGAATATACCTTGAATGCGAGTGTCCTTAACGCTTTGCAAGATATGGTTACTACACAAAAAATGATGCGGCGTGCTTATAATAATAATACCCCCGTGATTTGGACCAATATCTTTACAACGGCCGAGGATCTTCGACAGACTTATGGACACACCCTCCCTAAATCGGAGGCCCGCCTTCGTGATAAAATGCGACAATACGCAAAGGAGGGATATGAGTGCCTCGTTTCCAAAAAATTCGGCAACGCCAACACGCTTAAGATTACGAAAGCCGCGGGCCGTCAGATTATAGCGTTACGCCGTTGCCGTGTCCCAGTTTATACGACAAAGCAACTGCTTGAGAAGTTTAATGAGATCGCAAACCGCCGCGGCTGGAAGACACTCGACTCGGAGAAGTCTCTTCTGAACTTCCTTGAGCGACCCGAAATTAAGCCCATGTGGTATGACGCCGTTTATGGAGAACTTGCTTCCAAACAATTATTTGCCCGCCACCACAAGACGGAAATGCCCTCGATGAGAGACTCCCTGTGGTATGGCGATGGCACGAAACTGAACCTATACTATAAGGCATACGACGGCGGAAAGATGGTGGTTCGAACGATGCAAGTATATGAGGTCGTTGACGCATATAGTGAGATGCTTCTTGGATATTGCATTTCGAACTCAGAGCAATTTGACGCTCAATATGCGGCCTTCCGTATGGCCATTGAGGTCTCAGGACATAAGCCCTATGAAATCGTTACCGATAATCAAGGCGGACAGCGGTCTAAAATCGCACAAAAGTTCTTCGCAAATATATGCCACGTTGCTCGCCCAACGGCACCCTATAACGCGCAATCAAAAACAATCGAGTCCGTGTTCGGCCGTTTCCAGCGTGAGGTGTTGGGGCAGGATTGGCGATTTACCGGACAAAATATATCAAGTAAGGATGGGTGGAAGATTAACCGCGAATTTTTAGAGGCGAACAAGGAGTCTCTCTATACATACGAGGAGTTACTGGCCGCTTACGCCGAGGCTCGTAATAAGTGGAATGCAATGCCACACTTTGACACTAAGATGGCTCATAGTGAGATGTATTTCTCCTCGGTAAACCCCGGTACCGAAGCTCTGACCGATTTGGACATGATCGACCTCTTTTGGATTACCACCGAACGCTCAAGTGTTTTCTCCGCAGATGGCATCACAATACAATATCGAGGGAGAAAATACACCTACGAAGTGCTGGAGAATGGACTTCCCGACATGGAGTGGCGCAGCAGAAATACAGGGCGAGACTTCTTCGTCCGCTTTGACCCTCAAGATATGTCGAAGGTCTTGCTATATAGCCAGACTCCTATGGGGTTACGTTATGAAACGGCCGCATACCCCTATCTCTCTGTTCACCGAAATATACAGGAGCAACAACAGGGCGATATGGCTCTTATCAAGCAGGTGGAGGAGTGGAATAAGGAGGCCCGAATTCGTCGCCAGATAGAAGGGCATAATATCGAGCTTGAGCACGGCGTTGCCCCTGAACAGCACGGCCTCAGGCCCCCCGCGATTAAGGGAATTTCGGACGCGGAATATGAACGCCTCGCAGATGAGGTTGTGGTAATCCCCGCCCCGCAGGCGGAGCCAATCGCAGTTGGTGAATATACGAAGGCAGTAAGTAATATTGATTATGATCCTCTTACCGCCATTAATAGACTTTAATATTAAAATCATAATACTATGACTCAGTTAGACATTAAACAAAAAGAAGAGATCCGCGAGCGCCTCGCGGAGTATGTAAAACGCTACCCAAGTCAGGCAAAGGCCGCGAATTCGTTAAAGGACACATCGACGGGAACGGTAAACGCAATTCTGAAGGGTAAGTTCGAGAATATCAGCGACACCATGTTTCGTAGCATCTTATCGCAAATCCAATCTACCCGCATAGACGGTTGGCAACTCTGCTCAACCGCGGCCTATAAGGATATGGAAACGCTCCTGATGGATGCGCAACAATATCAAAATGTTTCATGGCTCGTCGGTCCCGCCGGAATCGGAAAAACAACATCGGCCACAATCTACGCAAGGAATCATAGGAACACCTTCCTCCTGCTCTGTTCAGAGGACTTGCACAAGTCCGATTTCGTTCACGAACTCGCCCGAAAAGTGGGCATCCGGACTGATGGTATGACGGTACGCGAGGCTCTTGCCGCTATTATGGCCGAGCTCATAACACTGGACCGCCCGCTGCTGATATTTGACGAGGGCGATAAACTTACGGATTCCGTGTTCTACTACTTTATATCGCTTTACAACGCGCTGGAGGATAAGTGTGGAATCGTGTTCCTGTCAACCCCATATATCAAGCGCAGAATGGACCGCGGACTGAAGGCGGAGCGCAAGGGGTATGATGAGATGTATTCGCGTATCTGCCGCCGATTTATCGACCTCACGCCCACAACGGAATATGAGGTGGCGGCGATATGTAATGCCAATGGATTAAGCGATGAGTCCGCCATTCGCGCCGTGATCGCCGGTGCTCGAGAGTGCCGCTTCGACATTCGCCGGGTGAAGAAAGAGATTCACAAGCAGCGCAGGATTATGAATGCGGCAAAGCTTTAATGCCATTCAAATATAATTCAAACACTATTCAAACATAATTCAAATGAGTAGAACGCTATCAGCAAAGCAGGTCCTGACCATTAGGCATAAGACAATAAGCCTTGGGGGTATCTGGGATGAGTGCATTGGGGAGATCAGTGAGACCGGAGTAGTGTTCTTTTGGGGAAACTCCGGCAACGGCAAAACCTCAGCGGTACTCCTGTTCTGCAAGGCTCTTTGCGAATATGGGAAGGTGCTATACTTGTCGAAGGAGGAGGGAACTGATCTAACGATGCAGAATGCCATTCGACGCTTCGGCCTTGCCGATTGCGGGTGCCGTTTTCAAATTGATGGCGACATGAGCATCGAGGAGCTCGACGAGCGGCTTTCCAAACCGCGGTCACCAAAATTTGTCGTAATAGATTCCTTCCAGTATATACAGATGTCATACAAAGAGTACATCGAATTCAAGGAGCGTCACCGAAACAAGATGCTGATATTTGTAAGTCACGCAGACGGGAAACGCCCGGAGGGGCGGCCGGCGACAAGTGTTATGTATGATGCCTCGCTTAAGATATGGGTCGAGGGTTATAAAGCATTTAGCAAGGGCCGTTTTATCGGCAAAACTGGCGAGTGCACCATTTATGAGGCCGGTGCTGCTAAATATTGGGAGGGGAAAAAATAAGTCGTTAAGCCATGAAAAAAAGAGAAATTATTCACGATTTTACGCTATCTGCCGAGCAAAAAGTATAGACCTCTCCTTATACAAGGAGGTTCTTGTTGCGCAATTTTCAAAGGGGAGAACAAACCACTTGAGCGAATTAACCCAAGCCGAGTATGATGATATGTGCTCCTGCCTGCAATCGGGCAAAACCATTGGGGAAGATGTCGCTGCCTACAAGGAAAGACTTCGGAAAGCACGCTCCGGTGTCTTGAATAGGCTCCAGAGACTCGGCATTAATACCGCGGACCGCTCATTCGCTCCGGTTAATGAGTTTTGTATGAACCCTCGAATTGCGGGACGACCATTCGGAGAACTTTCACCGGAGGAGTTAACCGCTTTAGTACCGAAGCTCGAGGCCATACTTAGGCGGCCAAAACCCATTAAGCCCCAACGTATAATTAATGTGCAGATATTTGAAAGGCCGGGAGTTCTCCCAAGTTAATATTTAACTAATTAGTAATAAGAAGGAGGTGTCTATGGAATAAAAAACGATTGGGGTGGCGACAGGATAAAATGGGAAAAATCGGTTGGAAAGAGATTAGCAAGGGGTTCGAGTCCCCGGCCACCCCCACCCGTGAGGGTCATAGTAGATTGATTGAGGCAGCCTGGGAAGACGGGCTGGAGCGGGTAGTTCAGTTGGTAGAACAAACTAAACTGCAAAATGCAGAAGTTATGGTCTGGGGTTCGAGTCCCCACCCGCTTACAAAATATTTCACACAAAAAAGTTATGGATATTAAAAATTTAACAGCAGAGCAGCGTGCCGAACTGAAGGCACAACTTGTTGCGGAGGACCGCGCAGAGAAACAAAAAAGAGAGGCAAATATTGCCGCCTATAAAGTGTGTTGATGAGTTTTGCCCTATGTCAAGAGGAAGAAGTAAATCCCTAATTCAAAAGCGCGATGAAGCACTTTGTCGCCGTTGGTATTATTGGACGGAGGAGCGTCGACTTCGTTCTGACGATGCGGTGAAAGTCCTATCAGAACAAGAGTTCTTCATCTCAGAACAACGTGTATTGGCCGTCATTAGAAAGTATAGCAGGGAGCACCCAGATGGCAAAGTCAAACCGAAACCGAGGGTTAAAGTTCCCCGCCTCACTGCTACACAACTTACACTATTTACAGGGGAGTAACCCATCCGAAACCGTGCAGCTGAAGATTTCCTCATAAACCTTAATTCTCCCGAGCAGAGTATAACTGCGGCTTTGCTTACGGATGAGGGGCTTCATGCCCTCAATAAATGTGTACTGGTGCAAAAAACTGCACAACTTTCTATGGGCTTCAGATCGTTCCCGCAAATTGCTAAACGAAAAGGGGATAATGGGTAATATATGGGTGTCCTCATAACAATCAAAAGCGTGCTTGATGGTAATCAGGCAGGAGCCACGTTGTTTTCCCCCCGCGACCGTTTCCCAATTAATTTCATCAGTCGAGATTAATACACAGGGGAAAAGTATCGGGTATCCATCCTCCTCATCGGAGGGGACAAGTTGACCGGTATCTTCGTCAATGGTGGCTAACTCCGGCATTTTTTCTCGGAGGTGCTCGGCGATACTTAAATATAATTCTTCCATGCTATTCGTTTAAAATATTTGTAACCTCTTTTTCGACCCACTTTTCGATGTTTTCGCTTAATTCCGCACTCTTACCTATAAACGGACGAGCCGGAATTTTTATCGTAAGTTCCCTTTTCCGGGTCAGGGCAAGCCCCTTCCACATCTCGGAATCTCCAGTTGCTCCCTTTCCCTTTTTCCCGCCCGGCTTATCCGCATAATATCGAGCCCACGCATATTTTCTCATTCGGGGAGTTACCTTGGGGTGAATAATGCCTCCTTCTTGGTGTATTTTAGCGTATTCTGCGTCATTAGACACCGTAACCCCACCAACACCCGCGGCGTAATGAAATGAACTATAAAGGGGCTTTCTTGACGAAAGAAGGGTCTTGTACCCAGATGCTGCACCTCCCGATGAAGATTGTAGCTTCTTCGCCGGAGGCCATGGGTGCAACCCCCCATCGACATATCCCCCCTGTAAGAAGTTGTTTTGGTAGTGCCGAATGGCGGTTCTGCCCACATATATTGGTAGCCTATGGTTGATAAGTCGCACGAACTTCGTGGTCATTTTTTGTATTTTTTCGCCTAAATCATCCACAATCGAACATTTTTTTAAAAAATATTTTGAAAATATAAATAAATTACCTACATTTGTGATGCGAGGGGTGCGGATTAACCTTCAGAGACCGTCCCTCGTTCCCGAACCAAGCATTATTTGCTTGGTTTTTTTATATCCATTATTTTCCCTCCTTGTATGCAATATACCAGTTTAAAGCTGTGATATTGCGATGTTCCGGCTAACTCCTTATATCGAGTTAATCCCTCTTTAAGGAACTTATTATCGAAATTCTAGTTAGGAAAATAAACAACAGCTATATCCGCCAACTTCCTCGCGCAATGCTTTAGTGCATTACGAATATTTGAGGGCGTTCCTGTTTCCGCCCCCGCGATCTCGAACTGAAGCCCCTCGACATTTTTAACCTTGTATTGGGTGTGATCCTCCGGCTCCAAGATAACACAATGCCCAGTATCGTAACCCGCCTTTTGGACTTCCTTCTCATACCATCCTTTTCGCGGATCAAAATTATGGTCTTTGTGTATGGCCATAAGTCCTCCCGTTTTTTTATCAAAGTGGACATCCGAATAATTCTTATCCTCCTTCAACTTCTTATACAACAAACGGCGCTGCTCAATCTGTGTCCGCTGGATGGTTCTTAATATGTTACGGCAATGGTAACAATCCTTCACCTTGTTTCTAAAAAAGCACTCCTACACAAACAATTTCCGTCGGGAAGCGATCTTTACGGCCTCCTCCACCGAAGAAGCATATTGCAGGATTTCGCGGGCGAGCACCGACACGGGGGTCGCCGACTGCAATGGCAATTCGCCCTTGGCGGCATGGAGCGTGATTGTCAATCCCCGCTCATTCATACCCGACAGCACGCCCACCATCCCCGGCCATCCGACCGACACAAATCCGTACCCCCGTTCGGGACGGCAGAACGTAAGCAGGCGGTTCGAGGCAAACTCATCGCCCACCCAGAAATCGAAATTACGCCCCACGATCATCCCCTCCTCGGAGGATTCGCCCCACACCGCAAGTCCCGTACAGCCGACCAGCATATAATCCTGCATGGCGTGGCCGATGTCGTGGGCGGCATGGTAATTCAACTGGCGCAGATATGGCGTACCGATAAAATCATACTCGTGGGAGCAATGCTCCGACATACGGGCGATTTCACGACAATATTCCTCAGGAATATGACGGGTGATATGACGATTAAAAACCTGTGTCAGCACATTTAGGAAACGCAAATAATGCTCATCGGGCACAATCTCGCGGATCTGGCGGATAAAGATCCGTTCCTGATGATCAATCAGGCTGTCTGCCATCGCGCCGAACGCATCGCCCCGTTCGTCGGCATCGCCTTTAAGAAACATCTCCCACAATCCGTTCCGACTGTGGCGCAGGGTACTCTCCCCATAGCGGATCACCCCACACGAGTCGCGCCTCTCCACCGAAAAATTCCGCTCCGAAGCAGGCGGCACAATATCGGCCGAGAGGTACAATCCCCCGACTATGGCAACACCTGCCAGCACGAGGGCAAGCACCCCGAGCAAAAGTCCGATTCCTATTTTTATGACCCGTCGCATTCGCCTAAAAATTACCGATTTTACGACATATATATTCGCGTCCCAATAGTTCGCCACACGTGGCGATCGAAGTCATCAGCACACCCAATGCTCCGTGATTATTGACATTCTGCCCCGTCAGATAAAGCCCTCCGAGTTTGCACACGGGATTGAGCAACGACTCCAACGGGCGCAGGCAATCGTTCATGATTCCGTAGGCCGATCCCTCCTTCACGCCCGTATAGTCGCGATAAGTCAGGGGCGATGCGGCAAACACCTCGCGCACGGCAGATTTCAATCCGCCCAAACAGCCATCTGCCTCATCGAGGAGTTGTTCCGTCATCCTTTCTTTCAGTTCGAGGTACTCCTCCCCGCGATTTCCGATCCGCGTATCCGCCCATCGGGCAAACATCCCGCTTGGGCACGGAGAAAGCAGGGTCACGATCTCGTCATCACCTTCGGACAGCGGTTGCATCGACACCATCAGCGTATGGGGAAGATGCTCCCTTTGGGGATCGCTCCACACCTCGCGCGGATCGGCAATATAATAGTTGCAGTTGCGGTACGGGAATCGTTTTTTGTCCACCCGCACCCAAACCGTAAAGACTCCGAAACTATTTTCCAAAGAGTTGATCCGACGCACGTACGACGGACGGATCTTCGACTCCTCGTCCACCAATTCGAGCATCGTGGCGGGATGCAGATCCGAAATAATCCGATCCGAGGAAAGTTCCTCGCCACTTGTCAGTCTTACGCCCACGACTTGATTGTCGCGGTGCAGGATTTTTTCGACCTCTGCACGGCAACGCACCTCGCCTCCGTTTCGGCGGATCTCCCCGACCAACGCATCGGCCAATTGTTGTGTTCCGTCCACGAAACGCGCCGCTCCGTTGATGAACGAGTGCTGAATCATGGCGTGGGTATGAAACGGCGAACGGTCGCGGATTCCGTCATACAGAAAATTGGTTGCCGCCACCACCTTGCGAAGTTGCGGATCGGTGATCAGTCGGTCAATCTCACCCGATGCCGACAGCGACAACGAATCCAGACCTCCTGTCGAAAGGATCCCCTCGCGCAGTTTGTTCACTCCGATCTCCTCTCCCACACGGTGTACGGCATCCGCATAGTGGCGAATCTCCGTCCCGCAATCGGGAAAGTGTTCCGTAAGGCCTTCACAAAACCGATCATAGCCTTGCGCAAACCGATATTCCCGATCGCCAAGGATCACACGGTCGTAGCCGTCAATGTCCATTCGCTGAAGGTTCAGCCGATCGTAAACACCCGCATATTGCAGGAAATGGCGCAGGATCTGTCCCTCGTCCATACAGCCCACATAGTGCATGCCCGTATCGTAGAGATGCTCCCCGCGACGGAACGAACGCAGACATCCGCCCGCAAAGGGTTCTTTCTCGACCACGCAGACATTCAGACCTTCCCGCGCGAGGATCACGCCACAGCACAATCCGCCAAAACCACTACCCGCAATAATGACATCGTACTTACTCATGGCGCACCTCCCCTCCACGACACATCGCCTCCAGACGCTTTGCAACCGATTCGTCAAGCCGCGACGTAAACAGATAATAATCCGCTTCGAGGACTTCCGTCATCCGATAATCCGTACGGATAAACTCGATGCCCGCACCATGGCCGTAAGGGATGTTGCGGTGCTCCATCCACACGCAATCCTCCTGCTCGTAAGCGATGATCCGACGGCGCGGCGAGAGCAACGACAACAGCAAAGCCAATTCGCCGTGTCCCGATCCGAAGACCACGATCCGCGCATCACGACCGATGCCCTCGACCAGATGCTCAAAGTTACGGGTCTTGCGCATCACATGACGCGCACGCAACTCGGCATCATCCGTCTTATAGACAAAATGCTTGATCAGAGCCTGCTTAAAGTAAGGGTTCTGCACCGTATCCAATTCCGCGCACCACTCCTCGTAGGCCACTTTCATCAGACGCGACACCGCCTTGGTTCTCAAACGATAACCTTCGCCATATTGTTTGTCGTCGGGCGAAATGCGTTGTAGGATCTTCGCCCCGTAATTTCCTTCCCGAATGTTGAACGGCTGACGCTTCGAACAGATCATCCCCGTTCCGTAAATCAATACCGGCACCAGATCCGCACCGAGTTGCTCGGCCAAATAGAACGCCCCCTTATGGAACCGCCCCATCGTACGCCCGTCCTTCGAACGTGTACCTTCAGGGAAGACCACCACCGAATACCCCTCGTGGAACATCTTGCGCACGTGTTCCGTGACCTCTTCATAGCCTTCATCCACACAGCAGAATCCCAGGTAGCGGATGATGCGCCCGAAAATCTTCGACCGCCATACCCAGCCGTTGGTGACCATCACCAGACGGGGACTCAGACTCAGGAGCAACAGGATGTCGATAAACGAATGATGATTGGCAACAACGACCGAAGGCTTCTCGAAAGTCTCGTTCGAGGGATTCACCAAGATCTTATGCTCGGTGAGCGAAGTCATCCACAACACGAGCCGCGCACTCTGACAAATCGCCCGATGCATCCAACGACGTTTGCAAATACCCCTCACGGGCAGAAATGCCAGCGTGGGGATGATAATCTGCGCCAAGGTACACATCAAAAGGAAAAGATTGAATCCGTAAAACGTGCGCAACAACGAAAACAACGTATAGGGTTCTCCCCCGCGGCTGACGGGTCGCGTGATGAATACGCGGAACAACAGCGGAAGAATCGTATAGGACGAAAGGATCACCACCGACATACCGATGATCGAGATGACCGATGTGGAACGCAACACGGGATGATTCGCAAAGCACAACGCCCCGATACCGATAATCGTCGTCAATACCGAGAAGAAAATCGCCGTTTTGTGGTGCGCCAGCATAGGACGGCCGTTGCTGTATTCGCGTTGCAGACCGTCCATGATGAAGATGCTGAAATCATCACCGATACCGAAAATAAAGGTCGAAAGAATGATGTTCACGATATTGAACTCAAATCCGAGCAACGCCATCAGACCCAAAATAATCGTAAACGAGATGAACATCGGCGCAAAGGTCATCAGCGTGAGTTCCGGTCGGCGGTAGGTGCACAACAGCGTAAAGAACACCAAGAATCCCGACATGTAAAGCACATAGTTGAAATCATCACTGACTGTCTCGGCCATCCGATTGGCAAAATAGGCGCGATCGACCGTGATGATGCCCTCCATCGAGGCCATTTCGCGGTAGAGACGTTCCTTGTGTGCCTCATCGACTCGAAGTTGTGCCAAAACCAATGTCGCCGACGGCGTACTGTTGATCCACGCCTCCAACAGCGGAATCGGCGCGACCTGCTCTCCGCCATAACTGATGGGCGCATACTGCACGTTGAGCAATTGGGCGAAACCGGCAAACGCGCCCTGACTGAATCCCGCCTTTTTGCCCGACTCCTCGATCTGGCGGATCATCCGTTCGCGGCGGTTGTCCGTGCGCCAAAATTCATTCCAGCGTTCGATCTTCTGCTCCTGCACCGAGGGTGCCACCACAAAGCGATCGGCCGCCACAAACGACTCGACTTCACCCGCACGGGTGCGCTCCGTAAGGAAATCACACATCCGCGTATAGCGTTGCACGGCATCCTCCACATTGTCGGCCGTGGCGATGGCCGTCACACTGCGCCCGTCCACCGCAAAGAGCCGTTCGAGTTTCGATTCGGTGTCGGCAATATGTCCGGGCGTGTAACTCAGGTGCGACATATCGCTGTCAAAGCCCACCCGATCGAAGGTAAACACCCCGATCAGGAACAGAACGGTGATCGTCCCCACGATCCATTTGTTTTTCTCGAACGGATAGGCATTCATCCGCTCGACGGCATCGAGCAGTCGGTTTTTGCGTTCGCAACCGCCCTTTTCCAACAGGTGCGGCAACACAACAAGCGAGAACAAGGGTGTCCCGATCAAAGTCAATGCCGCGAACAATCCGAAGTCGATCAGAAGGGGCGACGAGGTAAACATCAGCCCCACAAATGCGCCGATGGTCGTAAAACTGCCGACGATCATCGGATAGGTCAGTTCCTCGACAATCTCACGGGCATTGCGCGTATGGTTGGCATGACAAACCACATGGGTCGAATAACTGATGGCAATACCCAACACGGCAGCCCCCGCCCCGATGGCAATCAGCGAGATATGTCCTACGGAGAGCGCAATGCAACTCAACGCGAAGAGTGCCCCGAAACATACGGGTAGCGTAATGAGCAACACCGACCAACGGTTGCAGAACGAGAAGGTGATGATCCCCACGATAAGCAACAGCGCAAGGGTCAGCGTAAGATAAGTGTCGTTTTTGATTTGGCGCGCATTATAAACCGCAATGGCAGGCGTACCGAAATATGACACCTCGACTCCTTCGAAATTCCACGCGGCAATCAGTTCGTCCAGTCCGTCCACCAACGCCTCGTTGTGCGAGGTGTCGTTCGATTCGTACTTCGATTTAAAGGTCACGAGACACGACGAAAGATCCTCCGAAAAGATATGATCCTCCTCCAGCCGATACGACATCGAAGGGTTGAAATTCTGCAACTCTTCGAGCGTGTGCCCCGCAATCGACAATGGGTCGCGGGCGATGAATCCGCCCAACCCGATTCCCACGGGCGACAATATCCGCTGGTAATTCAGCGTCATTATACGGTCGATGCCGCCATCGAGAAGCATGCTGTCAATACGGCGATAATCCTCCTCCCCGAGGAAAATCGGCAGATGAGCATAAATAAAATCGGTCGTGCGGGCAATCTCGTCGCTGTCAATCGTTGAGGTGAGCGATGCAATATCCTGTGCCACCGGACTCGCCTCCAATTGTTCCGCAAACCGGTCGCAGGCTTCCGCCAAATCAGCCGTCGTGGTCTCGTCATTGCTTTTCGAGAAGAGTACCACAAAACGATCCTTTGATTTGAGATTTTCAAAAATCATCGACATATTCTGCCCCTCTTCTGTTTTTGGGAAAATGTCGGTGATTTTCTCATCGAAAGTCACCCGGGTCGCCAACAACGTCAAGAGGCAGACGACAAGGATCGTCATGCCGAACAACAGCGACCGGCGCGTTTCAAAAAAATCGTAGATATGCAAAAACAATCGGGTCATCATCTTTGAACGGTCCTTTTAAAAATCAGGAAGAGCACACGGCACACTCCGTAGGTCACCACCCCGCCGATCACCGCCAAAACCACACTTCCCAACACATAGCACCCCAATGAAGCGCCGACCACTTCGGGTGAAATCTCCTCCAAAGCCAGCCGTATGGGTTCTCCCATCAGGACGCATCCCAAGGCATAACCTCCGAATACAATGAAGGGGATCATCGGCGGAATGCTGATGTTGGTGGCCAGAAACACCACCGCCTTATTCAACCGCAACACATGTCCCGAAGCCACCGCCACGACACCCTGCCAGCCCCACACGGGCATCATGCCCCACATCACGCCCCACGCCACCGACAATGCCATCCGATGGTTTGAATCCTCGGCGTGCATCACATGACGGTCGAAGAATCGGCGGATGTTCGACCACGAGAGTTGGCGAAGACACAAAATGGGATAATACACGAGCAATGCCCACAGGACAAGGCACGTATTCAGGATCGAGATGCGCGTAAAATCCTTGCCCGGACGGAAGTGCGACACCCGTTCGTTTTGGGGCGGATAATAAACCCTGACGGGAATGTTATCGACCTTAATCCCGCGCCATGCAGCACGCACAATCACCTCGACTTCAAACTCATAGCGATTGGTGAAGAAGGGCATCCGCCCCAGTTTCTCCAACGGATACATACGGAATCCCGACTGCGTATCCGAAAGCGTGTGCCCCGTTTCGAATTTATACCAGAAGTTTGAGAACTTGTTGGCAAACGTATTTTTCGAGGGCATATTTTCGGCCGTCAGACACCGCGCACCGATCAGCAACCGATCGGGTTCCTGTTCGGCAGATTCGACAAAATGCTCCAAATCGGCGGCATAGTGCTGTCCGTCGGCATCAATCGAAATCAGATAACGGAAACCTCTTGCGGCCAATTCGCGGATGCCCAGCCTCAGGGCGTATCCCTTACCGCGATTCGACGCGTAGCCCAACACCGTGATGTCCTCGACCGCATTCAGGATCTCGGTCGTGCGATCCGTCGATCCGTCATTCACGACAAACAGATCATCACAATACGGGCGCACCTCCTCAATGACACGCGCAATCGTCCGCTCGTTATTATAAGTCGGAATCAGCACCGCGCATTTCAACGCACGCATTCGTCGGGCAATATGGGCTTGAGGGGTCATCTATTGAAACCGGGCTTTAATTTTCATTTTGGGTTCATCGACCGTGGAGATGTTCGCCTGCACGTAGCAGCCTTGTTCGCAAGGTGTAAGTACAACACGCACCACCAATTCACGATCCGACTGCGGAAGGATCGGACGCAGGAATTTCACTTCGCGGACACGACCATATCGAAGCGTCTGTCCCGTCATCTCGGAGACCGCACGCCGCACGAGCCACATCTGGCACACACCCGGCAGAACGGGTTTTTTGGGAAAATGCCCCTCGAAAATCCGATGACGGGGATTCACCCCGACCCGCATCTCACCCTCTGTGGGTGTCCGGCGGATAAAATTCCACGTAAAAAGTCCTTCCAACATCGTTCTTATCGTTTGCAGGCGAACACCGCGTCATCCAGACGGACGTTCGTCTTTCGGTTCTTGAAATAGTAACTCGTGTAGTTGCCCGACACCTCGACAATACGCAACTCATCGAGCAACATATCCACGCGCGAGAACACCAACACGATCTCGGCAATGTAGCGGCGTGCACGTTTCGAGTCGGGATTGATGCGCACGGTGTACTGTCCGCCGCGCTCCTCGCAACGAAATACTCCCTCGCTGCTCAAGGCCGTCACATCGCCCGAGAAACAGGCGGCAAAGACATGTTGCAATTGCTGATACAGGGGATTCGAGGCGATCTTCACGACCTTGCGCGTACCGCCCGCCTGAATCATGAAATCTTCCGCACCCATCACCACACAATCACCTTTGGGATCGTCATACACCAAGGCAAGGTGTGCGGGATGCTTGAAACGGAACAACCCCGCACTGCGGACATCCTGCGCCAACATCGAGTTGTGCTTGACCTGCACAAAATTACTTTCGATGGTCTGCACATGGGCACTTTTGGCGTTGAGTTCCCGTAGGAAATTCTCCCGCACGGAACTCTGAGCGAAAGCACAAAGCCCCACCAATGTAAACAGCAGGGCAAATATCTTATTTTTCATCTTTATAAGCCGTTATATCCAACAATTTATCCACTCGTTCGACCGTGTAACCTTTTTCGTCCAACAGATTTAAGAGGCCTTCGAGCAATTCGGGTGCACCCTC
>RCNI01000912.1_pt1 | contig 17011 bp, 11 predicted proteins | sample 2041151 | NCBI WGS metagenome assembly RCNI01 (sample SAMN09708214, study PRJNA481090) | feces metagenome | isolation source: feces | place: Antarctica: Albino Rookery | reverse complement strand
CCATTCAGGAGGAAACCGTGCGCCGCATCTATATCACCCGTGTCAAGGAGCGCGTGGAGCGCAAGGCAGTGGCTAAGGTCACAAGTGAGTCCGGCGCCAGCGACGGCACGGTGAAGAAGCAGCCGGTCCGCAAGACCATCAAGATTGGCCGCAATGATCCCTGCCCCTGTGGCAGCGGTCTGAAGTGGAAGAAGTGCACTTGCGCCGCTTACCACGACAATCCGGAAAAGCGCCAGTAATTCCGAATGCAGGGGAGCCGCTGCGGCGGCCTCCTTACAGAAATAGATAGAGAAATGCAAGATTTAAAGGTTCGACTGCATGGCGGTCGAGGAGGGTGGACAAGATGAGTTCTGTGTTTCGTTGTTACGCTGAAAAGCGACCCGGTTTCGATGTGGAAGCGGGAAAGGTGTTCCATGAGCTGAAGGAGCAGTTGGGCGTCGTAGGTCTGGAGGGTGTGCGCATCCTCTGCCGTTACGATGTGGACGGAGTGGATGAGAGTGTGTACGCTAAGAGCCGTACCACCGTGTTCTCCGAACCGATGTGCGATGCCTTCTATGATGAGGAGCTGCCCGAGGTGGTCGGCGCCCATTCCATTCTTGCGGTGGAGTCCCTGCCCGGTCAGTTTGACCAGCGTGCGGATTCCTGCGCCCAGTGCATCCAGCTGCTGGCTGGCTGCGAGCGGCCTCTGGTGCGCTGCGCCAAGGTCTATGTGCTGATGGGTCAGATTTCGGATGCGGATATGAATCGAATCCGCGGCTATCTCATCAACCCCGTGGAGACCCGTGAGGCCTCTGTGGAAAAGCCCGAGACGCTCGTGCAGACCTATGAAATCCCCACTACCGTCGCCACCCTGACCGGCTTCCGGGACAAGGACGAGAGCGGACTGGCCCAGATGATCGCCGATTACGGACTGGCGATGGATGTCAATGACCTGAAGTTCCTCCAGACCTACTTCAAGGACGAGGAGCAGCGGGATCCCACCATCACCGAGCTGCGTCTGGTGGACACCTACTGGTCGGACCACTGCCGCCATACCACCTTCAGCACCCATATCGATGCTGTGGACATCAAGGCCCCCGCCGTTGCCGCCGCCTATCAGGCGTATCTGGACGGGCGTGTGGAGGTCTATGGCACCGAAAAGGCAGCCAAGCGTCCCCAGACCCTGATGGATATGGGCACTCTGGGTACCAAAGTGCTGAAAAAGCGCGGCGAGCTGCCCAATCTGGACGAATCCGAGGAGATCAACGCCTGCTCCATCCATATCCCCGTGGATGTGGACGGCAAGGATCAGGATTGGCTGCTCATGTTTAAGAACGAAACCCATAACCACCCCACGGAGATCGAGCCCTTCGGCGGTGCAGCTACCTGCATCGGCGGCGCCATCCGTGACCCCCTGAGCGGCCGTGCCTATGTGTATCAGGCCATGCGTGTCACCGGCTGCGGCGATCCCCGTACTCCCATGAACGAAACTCTGGCCGGCAAGCTGCCTCAGCGTCAGCTGTGCACCACTGCCGCTGCCGGTTATTCCTCCTACGGCAACCAGATCGGTCTGGCTACCGGTATGGTCAGCGAGTTCTACCATCCCGGCTATGTGGCGAAGCATCTGGAGCTGGGCGCCGTTGTGGGCGCAGCTCCTGCGGAGAATGTGGTGCGTGAAGTGCCTGCTCCCGGCGATGTGGTCATCCTGCTGGGCGGCCGTACCGGTCGTGACGGCATTGGCGGCGCCACCGGTTCCTCCAAGAGCCACAATAAGAAATCCTTGCAGACCATGGCATCTGAGGTCCAGAAGGGCAACGCCCCCGAGGAGCGCAAGATCCAGCGCCTGTTCCGCAACGGCGATGTGACCCGCATGATTAAGCGCTGCAATGACTTCGGCGCCGGCGGTGTTTCCGTAGCTATCGGCGAGCTGGCTGACGGTTTGAGCATCGACCTGAATGCCGTTCGTAAGAAGTATGACGGTCTGGACGGCACCGAGCTGGCCATCTCCGAGTCTCAGGAGCGTATGGCCGTCGTGGTGCGTGCCGAGGATGTGGATGCCTTTATCGCAGCCGCAACCGCAGAAAATCTGGAGGCCTATCAGGTGGCTGTCGTCACTGAGGAGCCTCGTATGGTCATGACTTGGAACGGCGAGAAGATTGCCGACCTGAGCCGTGAATTCCTCTCCAGCAACGGTGCAGACAAGCACATCACCATCTCCGTGCCTGAGCTGGAAAGCAACGATACCACGGTGGATGTGAACGCCGATCCTGCTGATCTGTTCCGTCAGATCGCCATGGACCCCAATATGGCATCCCAGCGTGGTCTGGTGGAGCGCTTTGACGGCTCCATCGGTGCTTCCTCTGTGCTGATGCCCTTCGGCGGCCGTGAGCAGCACAGCCCTGCTCAGTCCATGGCAGCCCTGCTGCCTGTGGGCCCCGGTCACGAAACCAAGACCTGCTCTGTGATGGCCTACGGCTTTGATCCCTACCGCAGCGCACGCAACCCCTTCCTGGGCGCTGCCGAGTCTGTGGTGGAGTCTGTGGCCAAGCTGGCTGCCTCTGGTGCGGACGCAAGCCTTGCTTACCTGTCCCTGCAGGAGTACTTTGAAAAGCTCCGTGACGAGCCTGCCCGCTGGGGCAAGCCCTTTGCGGCTCTGCTGGGCGCTCTGAGCGCTCAGATCGGTCTGAAGGCCGCTGCCATCGGTGGTAAGGACTCCATGTCCGGCTCTTTCTTGGATATGGATGTGCCTCCCACGCTGGTTTCCTTCGCAATCGCTCCCGCCAATGCGGACGAGGTGGTTTCCACCGAGTTCAAGCAGGCCGGCGATCCCGTCTATCTGTTCACTGCCCCCAAGGGCGACTATGCCGGTATGCTGGATCTGTGGGCCAAGTTCCACGAGCTGGTCAAGGCCGGTAAGGTCCGTGCCGCTTGGGCTGTCACCAGCGGCGGTGTGGCAGAAGGTGTCATGAAGATGAGCTTCGGCAACCGCATCGGCTTTGTGGGCGAGGAGAGCCTGAAGGGTGAGAAGCTGTTTGCTCCTTCCTGCGGCTCCATCGTGGCAGAGCTTTCCGAGGATGTGAACTTTGGCGAGAAGATCGGCTGCACCGATGCCGAGCCTGTGCTGAAGGTGGCTGGCGCCGAGATGAAGCTGGACGAGCTGCTCTCCGTCTGGGAGAACACGCTGGAGGATGTCTATCCCACCCGTACCCAGACCGAAAAGGCGCCCACCGTGGAGAAAATCACCTGCACCAAGCGCTCCGCTGCCGCACCTGCGGTCAAGGTCGCTCGTCCCCGTGCCGTGATCCCCGTGTTCCCCGGCACCAACTGTGAATATGATACCGCCAATGCCTGCCTGCGTGCCGGTATTGAGCCTGAGATTCTGGTGGTCCGCAACCTGACCAATGATCTGCTTACGGATTCTGCCAAGGCTCTGGAGAAGTCCATCAAGGAGTCCCAGATGATCATTCTGCCCGGCGGTTTCTCCGGCGGCGACGAGCCGGAAGGCTCTGGTAAGTTCATTGCCTCCTTCTTCCGTAATCCCCGCATCAAGGATGCAGTCCACGATCTGCTGAAGAACCGGGACGGCCTGATGCTGGGTATCTGCAACGGCTTCCAGGCTCTGGTCAAGCTGGGTCTGGTGCCTTACGGCGAGATCCGTGATATGGACGATACCTGCCCCACTCTGACCTTCAACCTGATTGGCCGTCACCAGTCCCGTTATGTGACCACCCGTGTGGCCAGCGTCAACTCCCCCTGGATGCTGAAGGCCAATGTGGATGAGGAGTACACCGTGCCGATCTCCCACGGCGAGGGCCGCTTCGTGGCTCCCACCGAGATCCTGAACCAGATGATTGCCAATGGTCAGGTCGCCACCCAGTATGTGGACGAAAACGGTATGCCCACGCTGGATATTTCCGGCAACCCCAACGGCTCCGTCTGCGCCATCGAGGGTATCTTCAGCCCCGACGGCCGTGTGTTCGGCAAGATGGGCCACAGTGAGCGTTACGGCACCTATGTGGGCCGCAACATCCCCGGTGAGAAGCATATGCCTCTCTTCGAGTCCGGCGCTGCTTACTTCAAGTAAGAAGTTCATTCAATACAATGTAAGGGCCGCTGCATTGCAGCGGCCCTTTCCAGAAGGAGAAACACATGGATGCCATAATTTTTGATGTGGATGGAACCCTCTGGGACTCCCGTGTCCCGGTGGCCCATTCGTGGAATGACAGTGTGACCCAGTATACCGGAGTCCCAAGCACCTTTACCCCGGAGTATCTGGGCAGTTTTTTCGGACGCACCATGGATGAGCTGCTGGAGGTGCTGCTGCCGGGCGTTCCGGTGGAGGAGCAGCGTGCCTTCGGCGAGCTCTGCTTCCGAAATGAGAATAAGTGGCTGGAGCAGGAGCACGGTGTACTCTATCCCGGTGTGAAGGAAACGGTGGAGGCTCTTTCCAAGCGCCTGCCGCTGTATATCGTGTCCAATTGTCAGGAAGGCTACATTGAAGTGATGCTGAAAACCACTGGTCTGGGCCCTTATTTCAAGGGGCATCTCTGCTTTGGTGATACCGGAAAGGGGAAGGGAGAAAACCTTGTCACCCTTTGCCGCACCTATGGTTTGCAGGACCCGGTCTATGTGGGTGACACTCAGGGCGATGCGGATGCCTGCGCAGAAGCCGGAATGCCCATGATTTTTGCCGCCTACGGCCTCGGTCAGGTGAACGAGCCGTGGAAGCAGATCGAATCCTTCCCGGAATTGCTGGATTTGGTCAACAAGTAAGAAAACCCCCGTTCTCATGGTGAGAACGGGGGTTCTTTTGCTTTTATAGATGCTGCGTCAGTGCTTGCGTGCGTAGAGCAGACGGATGGAATTCAATACGCAGAGCATAGCCACGCCGGAGTCGGCAAAGACAGCCATCCAGAGGTTGGCGTAGCCAATCAGACCCAGCAGGATGACCAGCAGCTTGACGCCCAGAGCGAACACGATGTTCTGACGGCTGATGCGGGTCGCCTTCCGGGCGATGCGCACGGCCTTGGGCAGCGCGTCCATCCGGTTGGTGAGGAACACCAGATCGGCGGCCTCGATAGCGGCATCGGAGCCGCTGCCCATGGCAGCGCCCACATCCGCACCGGCCAGCACCGGAGCATCGTTGATGCCGTCGCCCACGAACAGCACGGGGCCGAACTTTTTGCGGATGGCCTGCAAAGCAGAGAGCTTATCCTGAGGCAGCAGTCTGGCGTGGTATTCTTCCACGCCCACGGCCTCGGCAATGGCCTTGGCCGGAGCCTCAGCGTCACCGGTGAGGATGGCAGGAGTCAGTCCCTGACGGCGCAGAGCGGCAATGGATGCGGCGGCGTCCTCTTTCAGCTCGTCGGAGATGAGGATGCGGCCCTGATACATGCCGTTCTTGCTGACAAACACCTCTGCGCTGCCGTTTGCTTCCGTTTCCGGAACGGTAACAGAGAAACGCTCCATGAGTGCCCGGTTTCCGCAAAGCACCCGATCGGCTTCAATGCCCATGCCGGGGTATTCTGTCACGGACGCCGGCTGAGCAAGCGTGAGCCCCTCGGCGGCTCGGAGAATCGAGCGAGCAATGGGGTGGGTGGAGGAACCTTCGCACATGGCAGCCATAGCCAACAGTTCGTCGGCTTCGACACCCTCGGCGGGGAGCACCTGCTGCACCTCAAAGACGCCCCGGGTGAGGGTTCCGGTCTTATCCATCACCACCGCCTGAGCGCTGGCAATGCGCTCCATGGCGCTGCCGCTCTTAAAGAGGATTTTCTGCTTGGACGCAGCGCCGATGCCGGCGAAGAAGGCCAGCGGCACACTGAGCACCAGAGCGCAGGGGCAGGAGATAACCAGGAAGGAGAAGGCGGTCTTGACCCAGTAGGTCCAGTCGCCGGTAATGGCTCCGGGCAGGATCGCGGTGAGCACAGCCAGTGCCACCACAATGGGGGTATAGACCCGGCTGAACCGGGTGAGAAAACGGTCGATGGTGGGCTTGGAGGCGGCAGCCTCTTCCACGCTGTGGAGAATTCGGGTCACCATGGACTGCTCCAGCGGCTGTTCCACTCGGAGGTGCAGGGGGCTGGACAGGTTGACCCAGCCGGAAGTGACGATGTCGCCGGAGGTTACGGAAACAGGGACGCTTTCGCCGGTGATGGCGGAGGTGTCCAGCTGGCTTTCACCGGAGAGTACGGTGCAGTCCAGCGGCACTCGGTCGCCGGGACGGACCAGAATGGTCTGACCCACCTGAGCCTGTTCCGTGGGCAGATGGGTGACGCTGCCGTTCTCTACAAGAAGGACTTCTTCGGCACGGAGATCCAGCGCTTCCATCACATTTCCGCGGGTCTGTGCCACGGCACGCTCTTCAAAGTACTCGCCCACACGGTAGAACACCATGACGCCCAGAGCTTCGCCATATTCTCCAATCGCAAAGGCACCCAGCGTGGCAATGGACATCAAAAACTGCTCATCCAGAGCCTTGCCCCGGGAGATGTTGACGGCGGCTTGTTTCAGCACACTCAAACCACAGAGCAGATAGCCCAGCACATACACGGCCAGAGCGAGGATGCTGCATTCCAGCGGAGCGGTGGCAGGGAGGAAGTGCTCCAGCAGCTTACCGAGGATGAGGGCGGCAGCGCCGGAGAGAATGATCGCCAGTTCCTTGCGGTCCTGCGGCACAGCAGCCTTCCGTCCCACTGGGGAGAGAGACTGCTCTGTGACAACCACACCCGATTCAATGGAGGCGCAAATGCGCTGGATTTCCTCCAGCGGCAGCGGACCTTCCGGACGGGTGATGCGGAGCTGACCGGTAGCGTAAGTAAGTGCGCAGTGAGTCACGCCGTCCAGATGGCGGATGGACTCTTCCATCTTGGCGGCACAATGGGCGCAGCCAAGATGTTCCAGCGCATACACGGAAGTTCCCTTGGTGGGAAGGTGCGGCTCTTCGGTGTGGGCCTCGGCGCCACCGTGGTGGTGATGCTCGTGACCGCAGCAGCAGTCATCATCGTGGTGATGATGTTCATGACCACAGCAGCAGTCATCATCGTGGTGATGATGTTCATGACCACAGCCGCAGTCATCATCGTGGTGATGATGTTCATGTCCGCAGCCGCAGCCATCGCCGTGGTGGTGATGTTCGTGACCACAGCCGCAGTCATCATCGTGGTGGTGATGTTCATGACCACAGCCGCAGTCATCATCGTGGTGGTGATGTTCATGACCACAGCCGCAGTCGTCGCCGTGGTGATGATGTTCGTGACCACAATCGCATTCGTCATGATGATGGTCGTGCGTTTCTTCCATAGGGAGGCGGCTGTGCGTGTCGTGCTTGTGGGTGCAGCCGTCATTGTGGGAATCGGACAGGTGGTTCGACATAGGATCGCCTCCGTAAACTCATTCATTACATATGAACAATTGCTCATATGTTAATATGATAATAGCACTGGGCTATTTCGCTGTCAATATGAAAGAAATAAAATTTCGGGAAAAGTTTGACCTGAATTTCGAACCGGCTAAGGGGACGGACGACAGCCGTCCGACGAAACCATTTACTTTGCCGGGATGTATGCTACAATGGGGAAGAGAAGGGGCGGTGCTTTTGACAGCTGCATTTCCCCATGCACACATTATCTATATTATAAGAGCACAAATAGATAAAATTTGTACGCAAAGGCCAAGGCGGAGAACCGGGTGATTTTCAACGGTTTCGATGTTGATTTTGTGCAAAAATACGGTCTTTTTTGAGAAAAGAAGGAAGTTTTGAACTTTTTCTGAACGGCTGAAAAGTACTTGTATTTTTAACGCAAATAGAATAAAATAAATAATGAGTTTCTGTGAAATTGTACGCGCCGTTTTTACGGCGAGGAAAGGAAGTGCTCCGGAATGAGAATTCAGATGGAAAAAGGCTGGGTCATTATCGGTAACGATGTGTTTACCCAGATTGCAGGCGCAGTTGCAACCAATTGCTTTGGCGTCAAGGGTATGGCGGTTCGTTCCAAGACCGATGGTCTGGTCCATTTGCTCCGCCGTGAGTCCATGTCGAAGGGCGTCAAGGTGACCGCCAACGAAGACGGCAGCGTCACCATTGATCTGCATATCATTGTGGACAGCGGCGTCAATATCGCTGCAATCAGCAGTGCAATCACGAAGGAAGTTGCTTATAAGGTCAAGCAGTTTACCGGTGTTGAGGTAAGCAGCGTGGAGATCTTTATCGACTCCGTCTCTTTTGCCTAAAGCCGAGCTCGGTAAGGCGAGTGAATGGATAACTGAAAGGAAGAAACAGATTTATGATTGATATCATCGAGGGTGAACAGCTGCGCAGCATGATCCGATACGGCGCTGCCGCTATTCAGGCTGAGAAGCAGGCAATCAATGATTTGAATGTGTTCCCTGTGCCTGACGGTGACACCGGCACCAACATGAGCATGACCATCGGCGCGGCTGTGACGGCCCTTGCCAACAAGTCCGGCAATGTGAGCGAGATTGCCGCAGCCAACGCTTCTGCGCTGCTGCGCGGCGCCCGCGGCAACTCCGGCGTCATTCTGTCCCTGCTGTTCCGGGGCATTTCCCGTTCTCTGAAGGGCAAGGAAACCATGGACGGTGTGGATTTTGCCGCCGCTCTGGCGGAGGGCGTTTCCGCTGCCTACGGCGCTGTGATGAAGCCCGCTGAGGGAACCATCCTGACCGTGGCCCGTCTGTCCGCAGACCGTGCTGCCGAGGCCTGCATGGAAGATACCAGCTTCCAGTATGTGCTGGAGGCCGTTCTGGCTCGGGGCGAAGAGGCTCTGGCAGATACCGTGAATCAGAACCCGGTGCTGAAGAAAGCAGGCGTCGTGGACGCCGGCGGCAAGGGCTTCCTGGTGATTATGGGCGGTATGCTGTCCTTCCTGAACGGCGAGCCGATGGCCGAGGGCGGCGAAGAGGTGGAAGTGAAGGCTAAGGCCGACTTCACCACCTTTGAAACCGGTGAAATCAAGTTCGGTTACTGCACGGAGTTCATCTGCTCCCGTGATAACGATAAGGACCCCAGCGCACTGCGCACCTTCCTGAACGATCTGGGTGACAGCATGGTGCTGGTGGATGACGAAGAGATCATCAAGGTACATGTCCACACCAACCATCCCGGCAAGGTGCTGGAAGAGGCCCTCACCTACGGCGCTCTGCTGAAGGTGAAGATCGAGAACATGCGCGAGCAGCACACCGAGTTGATGAGCGAGATGGGCGAAGCTCAGCAGCAGGATGACGGCGAGCGCAAGATCGCTCCCAACGAGAAGAAGTACGGCTTCGTTTCCGTCTGCGCGGGCGACGGCCTGAACGAAGTGTTCACCGATCTGGGCGTGGATGCCATGGTGTCCGGCGGCCAGACCATGAACCCCTCCACCGAGGACCTGCTGAAGATGGTGGACGCCACTCCAGCAGAGGTGGTCTTTGTCCTGCCCAACAACAAGAACATTATCATGGCCGCTCAGCAGTGCATCCCTCTGTCTGAGACCAAGAAGGTCGTGGTCGTGGAGACCAAGACCGTGCCTCAGGGCATTGCCGCTATGATGGCAGTGGATCTGGAAGCAGAGAACGAGGATGTGCTGGCGGAAGCGATGATGGAAGCCGCTCAGAATGTCCAGACCGCTCAGATCACTTACGCTGCCCGTAATTCCGACATGGACGGCCTGAGCATCAAGGAAGGCGACTATCTGGCTCTGCTGAACGGCAAGCTGCACGGCACCTCTCCTGATATTAATGAAACCCTCGTCTCTCTGGCTAACTCCGCCAAGGAGGCCGACGCCGAGTTCATCACTCTGTTCTACGGCGAGGATGTCACCGAGGAGCAGGCAGCTGAGGCAGAGGCTGTGTTCAGCAAGATTTGCCCCGACGCAGAGGTTACCACCATTGCCGGCGGTCAGCCTGTGTACTACTATCTGATTTCCATCGAGTAATCGAAAGCAAAAACAATGAGCGGCGCAGTCCCTGTGGAACTGCGCCGCTTTTTTACCGCTTCAGGCTGCGAATGAAGCCGGTCAGTGAGGCACTTCGCAGGTCGCCGCCGACGACCTGCCCCTCCCGGACCAGCAGGTCGGCCAGCACATCCGCTTCGCCGCTGGGATAGTTCCGTACAGCGAAGGTGTACCGCCGGACCGTCTGCCCCAGATCGTCCCGAAGGTCAAATCCGGCCTCCTGCTGTAAGTTCAGATAGTCCTCACTGAGCTGCGTGTCCAGCTGAAACTCCTCATTGGAGAGGGGTGTGGGGTCTACTTCCCAGCCCAGCTTGTCCAGTGTATCCAAACAGAGGGATACCTCGTCAGCCGGTGCGATGACGGGTCTGGAGCTGTGCCGAGGCAGCAGGAGCAGCGCAAGGAGCAGAAGTACAGCCGCCATGGCGGTAACGAGCAAGGTTCGTTTTTTTATCTTACATACAATAAACATCTTGTCCACCTCAGGAGTAGTCTATGCATCGGGTGGGCATTTTAGAATGAGAAGCGGAGGAAGGTATGGGAAAGCAACTTCGTTTGGATAAGCTGCTGGCAGACACCGGGCGTTGGAGCCGTAAGGACGCAAAATTGCTGCTGAAGCAGGGCAGAGTGCAGGTGGACGGCAGTGTGGAAAAAAGTGGAGATCGGAAAGTGGACCCGGAGCTTGCCGCCGTGGCGGTGGACGGAGAAATGCTGCGCTGGGCGGAATATCGGTATCTGATGCTGAATAAGCCCGGCGGAGTGCTGACTGCCACCGAGGATCGCCGCCAGAAGACGGTGCTGGACCTGCTTCCGCCGGAGTATCGGGACCTGTTCCCGGTGGGGCGGCTGGATAAGGACACGGAGGGGCTTCTGCTGCTGACAGACGACGGAGCGCTTGCGCACCACCTGCTTTCCCCCAGACATCATGTGGACAAACGCTATCTGGCCAACATCGACGGTGAGGTGGATGTGGCAGATGAGCAGGCCTTCCGGGACGGCATCGTGCTGGGGGACGGCACAGTGTGCCTGCCGGCAGAATTGGAGTCCATGGGACAGGGACAGTGTCTGGTGACACTGCGGGAAGGAAAGTTCCATCAGGTCAAGCGGATGTTGGCCTCCCGGGGCAAGCCTGTGGTGGGGCTGAAACGGCTTTCTATGGGTCCTTTGCAGCTGGATGAGGCGCTGAAACCCGGTGAATTTCGGCCTCTTACGGCAGAAGAGCAATTCGAGTTGAAAAAGTTGTAAAATTTTTCGTCATTTTATACAAAATAGTGTGCCAAACCTATTGAAAAAGACAAGGGGAAATGCTAAGATATATATATCTATTGGCGAGTTTGTACAAGCACTTTGTTAAGGGAGGAAGGATTAAGTATGTCCAGCCGCGTTTTTCAGAGCGTAGTCCTGCAGTTGAAGGAGAGCACCACCCGCGCAATCGGCGTGATTGACGCAAGCGGTGCCATTGTGGCCTGCAGTGAGCTGAATCGCATTGGCGAGATCCTGTCCGGCAGTGTGGATGTCATCAGTGCAGAGCACGGTGGCCTTATCATCCACAATGGCAATACATTCAAGGCTCTGCACAGCATGGGCGGTCAGTTTGACTATGCCGTCTTTGTTGCAGGCGAGGATGATGCCTCCGGCATGATTTGCTCTATGGCATCTGTGGCATTGAACGGTGCCAAGGCGTATTTTGACGAAAAGCACGATAAGGCAACCTTTGTGAAGAGCATCCTGTCGGACAACATCCTGTTGGGTGACATCTATGTCCGTGCGAAGGAACTGCACTTTGTTGCCGAAGCACCCCGCGCCGTGTTCCTGATCCGTCAGGAGGAGAGCGTGGATGTGTCTGTGATCGATGTGATCCAGAATATGTACCCCGACCGCCAGAATGACTATGTCATTTCCATCAGCGAGACGGATGTGGCTCTGGTGAAGCAGGTCCCCGAGAACATCACCACCAAGGACCTTTATAAGGTTGCCAAGGGCATTGAAGAGGCTGTGTCCACCGAGCTGAAGGTGAAGGTCATCATCGGCATCGGCACCGTGGTGAATCATGTCCGTGATCTGGCCCGTGCCTATCAGGAGGCACAGATGGCCATTGAGGTCGGCAAGGTGTTTGAGACTGAGCGCAGCGTCATCAACTATGAGAATCTGGGCATCGGCCGTCTGATTTATCAGCTGCCTACCACTCTGTGCGATATGTTCCTGCAGGAAGTGTTCAAGAAGAACCCCATTGATTCTCTGGATCAGGAGACCCTGTTCACCATCAATAAGTTCTTTGAGAACAACCTGAATGTGTCCGAAACCGCCCGTAAGCTCTTCGTCCACCGTAACACTCTGGTGTATCGTCTGGAGAAGATCAAAAAGCTTACCGGTCTGGACCTGCGTGAGTTTGACGACGCCATCACCTTCAAGGTGGCATTGATGGTCAAAAAGTACCTTACCTCCCGTGGAATTGACTTATAATCTAAAGTTTTTTGAGTGGGTCGGCAGTTCTGCCGACCCACTTTTTATAATTGTTAATTTTTGTAGACATTTGAAATTAAATTGACATAATTACGGGCTGCGTGTATAATTACCAATGTATTTGGAGAAATTTAACCCATTTCTTGAGTGAGGTATCATATGATTCGATTCAGCAATGTAAGAAAGAAATATCCCAACGGGACCGTGGCCCTGAAGGGACTGTCGTTTGAGCTGAAAGACGGAGAATTTGCCTTTCTGGTGGGTCCTTCCGGCGCAGGCAAGAGCACCATTCTGAGCCTGCTGACCGCCGAGGAGCCGATCACCGGGGGCAATCTCATGGTCAACGGCTACAACCTGAACACCATCCGCCCCAAGCAGGTGCCTTATCTGCGCCGCAGTCTGGGCATCGTCTTTCAGGATTTCCGCCTGATCGAGAAAAAGACGGTGTATGACAACATGGCCTTTGCCATGCAGATCATCGGAGCATCCCCCAAGGAAATGCGCCGCCGCATTCCCTATGTGCTGGAGCTGGTGGGCTTGGAAGGCAAGGAAAACCGCTATCCCGGCGAATTGTCCGGTGGTGAGCAGCAGCGTGTGGCCATTGCCCGCGCACTGGTGAACAACCCCAGCACCATCATTGCCGACGAGCCGACCGGTAACCTGGACCCTGACCGCTCTCTGGAGATCATGACGCTTCTGGAGCGGATCAATGCCTTGGGCACCTCTATGCTTGTGGTCACCCATGAGCAGGGACTGGTGAACCATTTTAACAAGCGAGTGATTCATATTGAGGACGGCAAGGTCGTCAGTGATGAGGAGGACGGATTCTACATCTATGAAGAGAACGAAGAGAAGAAGTCGTAATTTCGGCTATTATGTGCGCGAAGGATTCCGAGGCTTTATCGGACACGGCTTCATGTCCTTGGCTGCCGTCACCATCATTGCAGCCTGCCTGCTGGTCACCGGAAGCTTTTCTCTGGTCGCACTGAATATTGATTATAACCTGACTAAGCTGATGTCGGAAAATGAATTTCTGGCCTATGTGGATGACGCCCTGACGGACGAAGAGGCCATGGCCATGAAGAGCGACATTGAGCGCATCGACAATGTGGCGGAAGTCACCTTCATCAGCCGTGCTGAAGCAAAGAGCAGCTATCTGGAAAGCATCGAGGCGGAGGATGACCTCTATAACAGCCTGCCGGACAGCGTGCTGCGCCACCGTTATTCCATCCGCGTGGACGACATCAGCCGTCTGACGGAGACGATTGCAGCCGTGGAGAAGGTCAGCGGAGTGGCAGAAACCAACGCCGCCATTGATGTGGCCAACGGCTTCATCAACCTGCGCAACGCCATTGCGGTGGTTGCCGTGGGTCTGGTGGGCGTGCTGCTGATCGTGTCCCTGTTTATCGTTTCCAATACCATCAAGCTGGCCACCCTGTCCCGCCAGCAGGAGATCGCCATTATGAAGATGTGCGGCGCCACCAACGGCTTTATCCGTATGCCCTTCCTGGTGGAAGGCATGCTGCTGGGCCTGCTCAGCGCCGGCATTGGCTTCGGTCTCCAGTGGGGCCTGTACAGCCTGATGCTGAAGGTGCTTGGCAGCGCCACTTCCATCCAGCTGATCCACATCGTACCCTTTACCACGCTGGCTCCCTTTGTGTGTCTGGTGTTCGTGGTGATCGGTCTTCTGGTTGGTGTGTGCGGCAGTATGATGACCATCCGCAAGTATCTCCAGGTTTGATTCGAGGGTGAATAATTTTGAGCAAGAATTCCAAGAAAAATTATGGCTGGGATAAGCGCCGTATTGCTGTGGCTGCGATTGCCGGTGGAATGGCATTGCTGATGTTGATTCAGGTCGTGATGATGACGATTGCATGACGGAAAGGAGCGTTCAGAATGAAGCGTATCGCACCTAGATTCCGCCGTTTTGTCGCAATGGGTCTGTCTGTCCTGCTTCTGGTGAGCCTTTTTGTGATGCCCGCAGCGGCCGTAACGAAAAGTGAGATCAATGACCTGAAGGGTCAGGCCGAGGAGCTGGAACAGCAGAAAGCCGATATGAACCGGAAGGTGGACCGGCTGAAGAAGGATGCCGACTCCAAGCTGGAGGAAAAGGCACTTTTGGAGCAGCAGGTTGGCCTTTTGATGGAGCAGATTGCGGTTTCCGAGCAGCTGCTGGCGGATTTGAAGGATCAGATTGAGGAAAGCCAGAAGGAACTGGAGGAAGCCACCGAAAAGGAAAGCGCCTTCTATGAGGAGTTCTGTGACCGCTTCCGTGATATGGAAGAGCAGAGCACCGTGTCCTATTGGTCGATTCTGTTTGGCTCCGCCAGCTTTGCCGATTTTCTGGATCGTCTGGTGTTTGTCCGTGAGGTAGCGGAGTACGATAACCAGCTGCTGGACGAGCTGCGTGAGATCCGCCAGGAGGTGGAGACCGCGCGTAACGATCTGTTGACCAGTCAGGCGGATCAGGAAAAGGCACAGCGTGATCTGGAAGGTCAGAAGGAGAGCCTTGCCAAGCAGGAGAAAGCGGTGGAAGCCGCTCTGGCTGAGATTGAGGCAAATCAGGACACCTACGCCGGTCAGCTTGCGAATCTGCAGGCAGAAGCCTCCAAGCTGGACGATGAGATCGCCAGCGCAGAGCGTAAATATAAAGAGGAACACAGTAAGCCCAAGCCGACTCCGCCTCCACCGCCCCCGGCGGAAGACGGCGGCGAGAAGCCTTCTGTGAGTCCCTCCGGCATGGTCTGGCCGTGCAGCAGCCACCGAGTCACCTCTCCCTTTGGTTCCAGACCCAGCCCCACCCCGGGCGCATCCACGTTCCATAACGGCATTGATATCGGAGCCCCTGCCGGCTCGCCGGTCTATGCCGCAGCAAGCGGAACGGTGTTGACCGCAGGTTATAGCTCTGCCCGTGGCTATTATGTCGAGATCAGCCATGGCAACGGCATGAAGACGGTTTACATGCACTGCAAGGCCCTGTATGTCAGCTCCGGCGCTCAGGTTTCTGCCGGACAGCACATTGCGGCTGTGGGCAGCACCGGCATCTCCACCGGTCCTCACCTCCACTTTGGCGTGATGGTGAACGGCTCCTATCAGAACCCGCTGGACTATGTGGGCTGAGTGAGCCAAATATACGAAATGGAATGAAACGGCACAGCTTTGTTCAAGGCTGTGCCGTTTTTGCTGTCCCCGTTGTGTTTTGCGCCGTTTCTTGGTAAAATCAGACCAACGATTTCCATACAAAGATAGGAGGAAACAGAATGAATTTGACGGTTGGAACCCGGCTCCACGGTTTTTTGGTGGAAGAAGTTCGTCCGCTCGGTGAGATTCAGGCCACGATGTACCGGATGCGGTATGAAGCCAATGGAGCGGATCTCATCTGGCTGGACCGGGAGGATGAAAACAAGACCTTTGCCATCAGCTTTAAGACCATTCCTCAGGATGATACCGGTGTGTTTCATATTCTGGAGCATTCCGTGCTTTGCGGTTCTCAGAAGTATCCGCTAAAGGAGCCCTTTGTGGATTTGCTGAAAAGTTCTCTGCAAACCTTCCTGAATGCCTTCACCTTCCCGGATAAGACCATGTATCCGGTCTGTTCCCGAAACGATCAGGATTTTCTGAACCTGATGGATGTGTATTTGGATGCGGTGTTCCATCCGCTGAGTCTGGAAAGCCCGGAGGCCTTCCGACAGGAGGGCTGGCACTATGAGCTGGATTCCCCTGAGGGCGAGCTGAAGTGCAACGGCGTGGTGTATAACGAGATGAAGGGCGCCTATGCGTCCCCGGATACGGTGTTGGACGCTGAGATGAACCGTCTGCTGTTCCCGGACAATTGCTACGGCTGTGAGTCCGGCGGTCATCCGGACCACATCACCGACCTGACCTATGAGCAGTATCTGGCCAGCCACCGCCGGTTCTATCACCCCTCCAATGCCAGAATTTTCTTGGACGGCAAGGTAGCACTGGACGAGGTGCTGGAGCGTATCGGCAGTTTCCTGAAAGAATATGATGCACTGGATGTGCAGGCAGACATTCCCATGCAGCAGCCGGTGTCCCCGGCGGAGCGGACCGTGTCCTATGAGATTGGCAGCGATGAGGACGGGACCAATAAGGTGCTGCTGGCCGACGGCTGGGTCATCAGCGATTATGCGGATCAGCAGGTGGGCATGGCAGCGGCGGTGCTGTCCAATGCGCTGTGTTCTTCCAACGAAGCACCCTTGAAGAAGGCACTTCTGGAACGGGGTCTGGCGGAAAATGTGGAGTTTGTGCCCAATGACGGCATTCAGCAGTTGTATGCGGTGCTGGTCGTGCGGAACACCTCTCTTGACAAGAAGGAAGAGGTGCGGCAGGTGGTGCGTGAAACCCTCACCAAGCTTGCGGAGGAGGGACTGGATCACCAGCGGCTCCACGCCATTTTGAACCGCTATGAGTTCAATACCCGGGAGAAGGATTTCGGTACCATGCCCCGTGGTCTGGTCTATGCCATCACCATGCACGATACTTGGCTGTACGGCGGCGATCCGGCCCAGAACCTGTGCTATGACGATTGCTTTGCCGCACTCCGGGAGAAGGTGGACAACAACTGGTTTGAGCAGCTGATCCGGGACCTGTTTTTGAACAAT
>RCNI01000911.1_pt1 | contig 17023 bp, 14 predicted proteins | sample 2041151 | NCBI WGS metagenome assembly RCNI01 (sample SAMN09708214, study PRJNA481090) | feces metagenome | isolation source: feces | place: Antarctica: Albino Rookery | reverse complement strand
AATTATTATTCCCACAGCAGTGTGTTATACAGGTGATAAAAATATAAAAAGACAGTATGTTTTATTTATTTAAAAAATATAAAAACAATAATATGTTGTATAAATATAACTCTAAGTATTTGTAATATTACAAAAAAATAACATTTAGAAAATATCGTATATGGAATATAAGATAGTTTTATAACTCACTAAAAAAATTGTATTAAAAAATAAAATTTCTAAAAAAATATCTTTACAAAATTGAATAAATATGATACTTGAGAATTATTCTCATTTATATTGCAATATTTTAGAATACAATATACTAGGAGATTGTATGAATTATTTTTTATTTATGGATAACCGAAAACGCAGCAGATTATTTCAATATGATCCATTTATACATAAAAGTGTAAACGAAACAATAATGTTTCTAAAAGTAGCTTCTGTATTTTGCAAAAATATGGGAGAATCTGAATTTATCTTACCATATACAAATAATAATAAATAGTATTAATAATAATTTAACTATATTCTATATGGATTTTATTCATACAGAATATTTTGTTTTATAAAGAGAGAGAATGAAAAGGCGAAGTTTTTATAATTTTTTTATATACATTGCGGCTTTATTTTTTACTATTGAAACAGTTTTATCACAAGAAGTAGATAATATGACAGACACAGATACAGATACTGAAGTGGAAGAAACATTCATTATGGAAGATATGGATGTGGTTGAAACCATAGGAGAGGGTGCTGATTCTGGTATTGTGGAAATTCCTAGAGAGATTATTAAATATATACCTGCAGGTAACGGCGGAGTTACTGATATTATATCTGTGGCACCTGGTGTGCAGTATGGAGAAGGTCAGCGGGGTGCAGGTGCTGCAGGTGAGATTGCACCTGCTGATGTATCCATATCTGGTGGTAACGTATACGATAACCTTTTTACTGTAGATGGTATGAATAACTCAAGTCTTCTTGACCCTAATTCTAAAAATGCAAACCTGGCAAGTGATGTGGCAGGTTCACCGCAAAAGTTTTTTATAGATTCATGGATTATAGATGACATTACATTATACGACAGCGATATATCATCAAAGTTCGGAGATTTTCAGGGTGGTGTTGTAGATGTTAAAACACGTAAACCGGGGAAAGAATTATCAGGTAAAATATCTTATAAAGGCACAAACAGTTATATGACAAACTATTTCTTAAATCAGACTGATTTAGATGACTGGATACAAGGAGGTGCTCAAAGAAAACAGTTAAAATTCTTTAAAAACTTTTTCAGTGCATCCTTAGATATTCCTATTACTTCTCAAGGGGGTCTGCTTTTAAGTTATAATAGAAACTGGTCTACTATACCGTTAAAATATTTTACAGAATGGAAAGATCAGGAACGCACGTTAGAAAGTTATTACATTAAAGGAATATATAATATTAACGGTGTAAGTTATATAGATTTAGCAGTATCTTATTCGCCACACTATGACACATATTTTATAAGAAATACAAAAGACAGCCTTTATACTATTAGAGGTGGCGGTTATTTTGCTGCTTTAAACTATGTAAACGAGTTACCAAGCCATAAAATTACTGCTCACTTAGATTATTCTTATGCAGAAAACTCTAAAAAAGCACCTAACGAATATAAATCATGGATTGCATCAAAATATAAAGACTGGGGTTATGCAGAAAATAATAATTCAGATATTGCACCAGAAGAATTTTTCAGCCGTGAAGGTGGTTTTGGTAGTATTGATAAAGAAGAACAAAGTATTAAAGCATCCATTGATTTAGAAGTTATGCCCTTATATTTTTTGGGGGACCATAAAATCACATACGGTGCAGGTTACGTATTTAACTACGGCAGATATAACAGATTTGAAGATGCTTTAATATATAATGGTGCTATTTCACGGGTTGATGTTATTTGTAACGGTGATTATGGTTCCTGTGTGGATGGTGATCAATTTTTTGCATCAAGGAGAATATCTCCCATGTCTGATGTAAAAGCATATATTAATAATATTTATGCTTATTTAGAAGATGATTATCAAATAGAAAGGGTGAGTATAAGGCTTGGCGTTCGTCTTAACTATGAAGACTATATGAAAAACTTTACAGCATCACCTAGAGCAAGGCTTTCTATTGACATAATGAATAATAAAAAAACTGTGCTTACAGGTGGTTTTAACAGGTATTATGCACAGTCGCTTTTAACATATAAATTAAGAGAGGGCAGGCTGCCTGATATTCAGCAGCACAGATATACTACAAACAACGAAATTCAAGAATGGCATGACGACACTTTATCTGTAAAAACTACATATAAATTTTCTGATTTAGATACGCCCTATACTGATGAATATTCTGCAAGTATTAATCAGGATATTTTAGGGAGTTATATTAATGCTAAATATATAGAACGCCATTCAAAAGACGGCATTGCCTCAAACAGAGGTGTAACAGATAAAAATGGTGTAACATATTATACATATAATAATAATTCAGAAAGTTTATACCGTTCTGTTGTTGTAAAATGGAGTAAAGGATGGCGTAACCACAGGATTATGGCAAACTTTACATGGTCTATGTCTGAAAGTTCAGGCACAGGTTATGATGATAATTTAGATTTATTAGATTTAGAAAAGAAAATATACTATAACGGTAAGTTAATCAGTAGAAACGATCTGCCAAATGATAACTTCGCACGGCCTATTATTATAAACTTTGGTTATGTGGGTAAATTCTTTGATAACAGATTAACTATATCTACTCTGTTAAAATACAGATCACCATATCAGACTATTTTACAAATAGATGATGTAAGTGTAGGTAACTCATACCCTGACCCTGTTACAGGTGAAATGATTAAAGAGACAGTATCAGCCTATGAAGATGTAACATACGGTAACAACTTTACTGTTGATTTATCTATATATTGGGAGCAAAAACTCTGGTATGACACAAAACTCACTTTATATGCAGAAGTATATAACCTTTTCAACACACAAAATAAAATAGGATACAGCAGACAGTCATCATCTATGGTAGATGATTATGAACTTGGAACGCAAATATGGATTGGAGCAAGTTATGAATTTTAATGAAAGTATTATTACAGTTGAAGATTTAGAATACAGCTACGGTAATACAAAAGTGCTAAAAGGCCTAAATTTTACAGTAGAAAAAGGTAAGATTTTTGGGCTGTTTGGTAAAAATGGAGCGGGGAAAACTACAACAATCAATATCTTAATGGGGTTTTTAACTCCTGAAAAAGGTAAATGCTTAATATACGGCGAAAAAGCTGCTAAATTAGGCAATGAAAATAAAAGAAGGATAGGGCTTTTACATGAAGGTCATATAAGCTATGATTTTTTAAATTTGGATCAGACAGAAAGGTTTTATAAAGGTTTTTATCCTGTATGGGATAGTGCAGCTTATGAATATTTTTTAAATAAACTAGGGCTTCCACGTAACAGGAAAATAAAACATATGTCATGCGGGCAAAGATCTCAGGTGGCTTTAGCTATACTTATGGCACAAGGAGCTGAAACGTTAATCCTTGATGATTTTTCCATGGGGCTGGATGCAGGTTATAGAAGATTATTTTTAGACCATTTAAACCAGTTTGTAAAAGATAATAATAAAACAATACTAATAACTTCCCACATAGTGCAGGATTTAGAAAAATTTGTGGATGAGGCTGTTATTATTAATAAAGGGCAGGTGCTGGTATCTGCACCTCTTTCAAGTATTAAAGACGGTATATACGGTTATACTCTACCGCTTAATACTGATATTTCTAAAATAGAAAAACATGAAAAAGTATTAGATATATCTATTACAAAGGAAAATTATAATATTATTTCAAAAGTAAATGAAAAAGATGCAGACAGCTTTTTTGCTGCAATTACAGATAAAGGCAATATAGGGAAATATGATGTATCTTTTGAAGATGCTTTTATAGCTTTAACAGGTAAATATTAGTGGAGAATTTATGAAGTATATTTTTTATAAAGAAGCAATAAAATTAAATAGAATACTTTTAGCCGTATTTATAATAAATATGGCAGTTTTAGTATATACATATTTTAGAACAAGGCTTGGTATATTAAACCATGAACCCAGCTCTATTTGGTTAGATATTATATTAAGACATGGGATATTTTACGGAAAAGTAGAGACAGCACTATATGCATCAGCAATACTTATAGGTGTTATGCAGTTTTATCCAGAATTTGAAAGAAAAAGATTTCGTCTTGCCTGCCATCTCCCTTTAAGTGAATATAAGATGATATTTTTCACATCATTATTTGGAATAATGGTAATTACTTTTTTATGGGTAATGGATACATTAGGTGTGGTATTTCTTGTATCAAGATTTTTTCCGTCAGATTTATATAAAGAAATACCACTTTTAATGTTCTACTGGTTTATGAAATCATTAATTATTTATGGTTTTGTATCAAGCTTAACTTTAGAAGCATCATGGAATGTTAAACTTCGTTTAGCAGTATTAATGGCAGGGTTTATATGGCTTTTTAATATAGAAGTATATAATACCAGCATATTTTATGCCCTGCTTGTTTTTCTGCTTGTAATTATTTATCAGTTTGCAGTTTATTATCCTGCATTAAGATTTAGGAAGGGGCTTTAATATGAAATTATATTCAAAATATATAATTGTTTTTGCTGCTGTTATTTCTTTTTGCAGTTTTATTCCATACTTTTATGCTGTTATATTTGCTAAATCAAATGATAAAAATTTTGCTTATTACAGCGAGATTATAGATGATTTTGTTGTTAGAACGTTTACTGCAGACAGGCAGCAGATATTAAAAGATAAAGCAGGAAATGAATATAATGATGCAGAATTTAAAAAACTTTTACCACAGGTATATGTAAGAGATTTAATGCTTTCTAATAGTTATACAGAATTAATTAATGGTAAACTAGTAAGTGCAGAAGAAATGGTTACAAAAAATTATTATTTTACAATAAAACCAAAAACTATAAGCGAAAATAAAATACGTATTAGAATGATGCCTGTATTTGAAACTAAAAGCGGTTCTGCAACTTTTGAAATGCCTGAAGATATGGCAAGAATTGGAAAAGATATAACTTTTATCAACGCAAGGACTATAAAAGAAGATAAAGAGAAATCAGCTCTTTTTACAAGTAAATTAAAAGAAAAAGGTTTTGTATTTCCTGTTCGGCAGGACGGCTCTAATCCTGATATTCATAAATCTTTTGATGCAGGTATTTTTTTAATTGACAGTAATAACCAGCTATACAGATTTTATATGGCTTATGGTGAACCTGTTATAGATAAATATAAAGCAAATTTAAAAGATGAAAATGTAGTTTTAATATCTATTCAGGAAAATAAATATGTGGATACTTTCGGGTATATGGTAACTGATAAAGGTAAACTATATATAATTAATAATAACTATACTCTTACACCTGTGATTATTAAAGATTATAACCCATATCAAGACACTTTAAGAGTAAACGTAAACCCGCTGCATATTTTAGTAACTGTTATTAAAAATAATAAACAGGAAATTATGCTCTATGATACAAACTATAACTTTATAAAACAGTATGATATAGCAGAAGAAAGCAGTATGAATAAATACGCAGAATATATATATGATATTATTTTTCCATATACTATATACAGCGATTCAAATACCGCAGAAAAATATTTAAAAATAGATTTCAGTAGAAATAAAGCGGGTGCTTTTATATTTGCTTTAATACTTACAGGTATATATCTGTTTATATGCAAAAAATCAAATAGTTTATCAAAACTTAGTATAATAGATGCAGTGATTATTTTATTAAGTGGTATATATGGATTTACAGCACTGATTTTATTACAAAACTTTAAAAGGGATACGTTATGGGAATGAAACATTTAGTTGACTATGGTGTTATTGCAATACTTGCTGTTATGAGCATTGTAGCAGTTGCGGTAGCCATAGAACGTTTTAAATTTTTTAAAAAAGTTAATATAGATGAATATAAAACTATTGAGCTTTTAGAATTAGAATTAACAAAACATATGCATATTATAGCAACTATAGGTTCTAATGCACCATATGTTGGGCTTTTGGGAACGGTGCTTGGAATTATGTTTACATTTTCTATTATGGGGACAGGTGCCGGAGCTAATGTTAATGATATTATGACTGGTCTTGCACTTGCGTTAAAAGCAACAGCTGCAGGGCTAGTAACAGCTATTCCTGCCATTGTGCTTTATAACATATTGCACAGAAAGGCAAACGAATTGCTGCTGTTAAAGGAGGATAGTCTTGAGAGAGAAAAGCTTTGATTCTATAAATGTAGTTCCATTTATTGATATTATGCTTGTGCTGTTAACAATAGTGCTTGCAACTGCTACATTTATTCAGACTGGGGCAATACCTGTAAAACTGCCTGAAACATCATACAGCTCTCAACAGGTGGAAGGGATTATTATTACCATATCTGAAGACAGCAAATTTTATATAAATGATAAGGTGGCTGTTATGAATGAAATAGAAGCAGCTTTAAAAAAACATAATCCTGAGAATACATCTATTACCATATGGGCAGATAAACGTGCTGCTATACAACCTTTAGCAGAGCTTATGGCTTTTTTAAAAGAACATAAGTTTGAAAAAGTCAGTTTACAAATAGAGGTTAAGCCGTAGATGAAAAAGGCATTTAGAGATTCCATAATATTACATGCATCAGTTGTAATATTAATATTGATATTAATGAATGTATCTTTTTTAAATAAAAAAGAAAGTAAACATATTCAGCTTTCTATGCAGGTATTTAATAATAATGAAGGTGCAGGCAGTGCAGCCCGTGGGATTGAAAGCTCTACTGCTAATGTTAATGTTAATCAAAAAGCACACTCTATAAAAAATGCAAAAAATGTAGTAGCAAAAAAAGAAGATAAGAAAGAAAAGAAAAAAGAGAAAAAACAGGAAAATAAAAAACAAATAGAAGATAAAAAGAAACAGGTAGTAAAAAAAGAAAATAAGGAAAAAGAGAAAAAAGAAGAAAGTGAAAAGGCATCTGAAGCAGCATTAATGGCTGCAAAAGGTAAGGCCACAGGCACAGGTGCCGGCAAAAATGGTAAAAGCGACGGTGCACCAAAATCAAAAGGCGGCATGGATGGTGTCTTTTCTTTAAAAGAAGTGGACTGTGTTCCAAAATCTATTAAAAGTGCTAGACCTGTTTACCCGCAGTATGCAAAAAATATGCGGATTGAAGGTTACGTTCAAGTGCAGTTTATAGTAAATAAAAAAGGTATGGTAGTAAACCCGAAAGTAGTAAAAGCAGAACCTAAAAATGTTTTTGAACATACTGCAATAAATGCTGTAAAACAATGGAAATTTCAGCCTGCAACTATAGAAGATAAAAGTGTTAATGTGGCAATGGTTGTAAAACTAAATTTTAAATTAGATGAAAATTAATTATAAAATATAAATATGGAGATGTTATATGAAAAATAATCTAAGAAAATTAGCGGTAGTTATGCTGATTTTACAAGTTATGTTATTAGCAGGGTGTAAAAAATCTGCTGAAACAAAAGGCGGAGACGCTGCTTTACCATTTAGTGATAAAGTTATTACAGGCACACTTGATAACGGTATGCAGTATTTTATCCGTGAAAACGATTTCCCTTCTGACAAAATTGAATTAAGGTTAAACGTTAGAAGCGGTTCATTAAACGAGACAGATGAAGAAAGAGGACTTGCTCACTTTGTGGAACATATGGCTTTTAACGGCACAAAAAACTTTAAAGGCAATGATGTTATTAAATTTATGGAAGATGCAGGGCTTGTATTTGGTAAAGATTCCAATGCTGCTACATCTTCAGATTATACTAACTATCAGTTGACAGTTCCTTATGATAATGCATCTTTATTTAATACTGGTTTATTAATATTAAAAGACTGGGCATCAGCTATTACTTTTGATGAAGAAGAAATAGAAAAAGAAAAAGGTATTATTGAAGAAGAATGGAGAATGCGTAACGATTACAGATACCGTATGAGTGTGGAAAGCAGAAAACATGTTTTAAATGGTTCTATGTATCCTGAAAGAAACCCAATAGGTTTAATGGAAATTGTAAACGGTGCTAATAAACAGCTTTTAACAGGCTATTATAATAAATGGTATCGTCCTGATAATATGGCGGTTATTATAGTTGGTAATATAGATGCTAAAAAAGTAGAAAAAATGGTTATAGATACGTTTTCAGATATTGCACCAAAAGAAAAAGTGGAACCTGTAAGCCAGAATGTGAACTACCCAAAAGGTATTCGTGTAGCTATTGTATCTGATAAAGAAGCAAAAGGTATAGGGGCAGCACTTTACATTTACCATAAAGGTCAAAAAATTGAAACATATAATCAGTTTAAAGAAGATATGATTGAAACAGGTGCTATGAATATGTTCAGCAGAAGAATGTCTTTAGATATTCAAGAAAAAAAATTAGATTTGTTAGGATTAAGGGGATATGTATCTCTTTTAGGTGATAACACAAAAACAGCTGCATTTTCAGGTTCTTTTATGCCTAATACATTTGATAAATCATTAAATCTTATGCTGACAGAAATAGAAAGAGTTAAAAGATTTGGTTTTACTAAAGAAGAATTAGAATTTTTCAAAACTACTCAGCTTTCATTTTTAGAACAGGCTGCAAAACCTGATTATAAATTTGCATCAGAAAAATATGCAGATCAGTTAAGCAGTTACCACACATCAGGCGGCTACTTCACAGAATTTCATCAGGATAAAGAGTTAATAGAAAAAGTTTTCAGTGAAACAAACCTTACAAGCTATAACCGAGCTTTTCAAGACTTATTAAAAAGCGGTGATATGCTTTTAATGATTTTAATTCCAGAACAGGAAAAGAAAAACGTATCAATGGATACTGCAAAATTTGAAAATATGTTAAAAGCTGTTGAAGAAAGTAAAATAAGTGGTATAGAAGAAAAAGCATTTACAGGTAAGCTGATAGAAGAAGAACTTACTCCTGCAAAAGTTATATCTAAAACAGAAGATAGAAAACTTGGAGCAGTAAAAGTAGTTTATGAAAACGGGCTTACTTTATATATTAAAGACAACAAAGAAGAAATAAATAAATTTATTATACAGGGTGAAAAATTAGGTGGTTTATCTATCCTTGAAAATAACGAATTTTTATTTGCCAGCCTTATGACAACTGTTATAGGCAGAAGTGGTTTTGAAAATATTTCTAAACGTAATTTAGATGACTTAATGGCAGGTAAAAATGTAAATGCAGCACCTACTGTATCAGAATATACTTTTGGTTTAATGGGCGGCGGTTTTAGTGATGATATGGAAGAAGCATTTAAACTGTTATATAAATACTTTACAGCAGCAACAGTTGATCAAAAATTCTTAACTGCTTACATTAACTCACTTAAAACAAGCATAGAATTAGAAGCCAACGATAAAAAAATACAGTTTGCAAGAAAAGCAACAGAAAAAATGTATAATGATAACTACAGACGTAATTACTTACTTCTTTCTGATTTAAAAAATATTACAGCTGATGGTTTATTAAAAATTTATAAAGATAACTATCTTGATGCTAATAACTATATTTTCACAGTAGCAGGTGATGTGGATGTGGAAAAAGTTATAAGTTTTGGTGCTAAATACTTAGGCACCATAAAACCTGTTGATAAAAAAGCAGAATATAAAGACAGAAATGTTTTTATCCGTGATAAATATCAGGTATTTGAAGAATACGGCGATTTAGAAGATAAAACATCTTTAAGCATAATGAATATGTCCCACGGTTCATACGATGCCCAAGGCAGATATATTGCAGGGCTTGCAAGAAACATTTTAAATATTAGAATGCGTGAATTAATCCGTGAAAAAGAAAGCGGTGCATATTCTGTAGCTGCATATATTAGATATATGGAAAAACCTAAACTTGAAGTTATGTCAAAAATAGCTTTTCCATGTAAACCATCTCGTAAAGAAGATGTTATGGAAAAAACGATAGGTGTTTATAAAGAATTTATTGCAAACGGTATTAAAGAAGAAGAATTAAAATCTTCTGCCCTTGCAATGAAAAGCAATTATTCATCTGCCGTAAAAGAAAACAGATACTGGACAAACACATTAACTTATAACAATTTAATGGGGTTGGAAGTCCATTCTTTAGATGAAGTAAATAAAATTTATGATTCTTTAAAAGTGGAAGATGTAAATAAATTCTTAAAAAATAATTTTACTGATAGCTATACTTTTATAAGCATCTTTAATCCGGAGAAAAAATAATGGTTAAGTTACTTACAGCACTACTTATTCTATTATCTTTCCATACAGCTTATGCTGTGGAAATAATTAAAACCCATGCTATTTCACTTACAGATGAAGTAAAATATGGGCCAAATTTTAATCATTTTGATTATGTAAATCCAAAAGCACCAAAAGGCGGCACTTTTAAAAGGGGTATGAAAGGTTCTTTTGACAGCTTTAATATGTTTGCTGTTAAAGGTGTGCCAATGAACAGTATCAACTATATTTACGATACTTTACTTACAAATTCTTCTGATGAAGAAGGTTCATACTACGGGCTTTTAGCAGAAAGTATAGAATACCCTGATAATTATTCATGGGTAATATTTCATATACGTAAAAACGCATACTGGCATGACGGCAAACCCATAACAAGCGATGATGTAGTATTTAGTTTTAAAGAGATTACAAAAGTAAGCCCTCACTATAAAAACTATTATAAATTAATAGAAAAAGTTGAAGCAATAGATAAATATACAGTTAAATTTATATTTAAAAAGGAATCAAAAAGCAGGGAGATGCCTTTAATTGCAGGTCAGTTATATATCATCCCAAAACACTTCTGGGAAAAAAGAGATTTATCAAAATCTTCTTTAGAAATACCTTTAGGCAGCGGCCCTTATAAACTTACTAAATATACAGCAGGTAAATCCGCTACTTTAGAAAGGGTGCCTAACTACTGGGGTAAAGATTTACCTGTAAATGTAGGGCTATATAATTTTGATAAAATGGTATTTGAATATTTTAGAGATCAGACTGTATCATTTGAAGCCTTTAAAGCAGGTCAGTTTGACTTAATCCAGGAAGGTTCAGGCAAAAGATGGTATAGAGGCTATACTGGTAAATACTTTGATAAAGGCTATATTAAAAAAGAAGAAATACCATTTAAAAACGGTGTGGGTATGCGTGGTATATTTATGAATACTGCAAAGTATCCACTTAATAACATATATGTAAGACAGGCATTAATTTATGCTTATGATTACGAATGGATTAATAAAAACATTTATTTTGGACAGAATAGAAGATGCGATAGCTTTTTCACTAACTCACCCCTTGCAAGCGGAGCTGTGCCTTCTAAAGAAGTGCAGCAAATAATTAAACAAGTCAAACCTGATGCAGGCGAAGAATTATTAAGCAAACCTTTATACTTCCCAAAAACTAAAGGGGATGGTAATAACAGGGAAAACCTTAAAAAAGCTGTTCAACTTTTAGAAAAAGCAGGATACAAAAGCCAAAACAGAAAAATGGTTGATAAAAAAGGCAGACCATTAGTTCTTGAAATAGGTATTTCACAGAAAATGGTAGAACATGAACTTATTATTTTTCAACAGGCACTTGCAAAAATAGGTGTGGAATTAAAAATATTATTCCTTGATAACAGCCAGCTTATTGAAAAAATAAGAAATAAAGATTTTATGCTGCTTTATCAAGGTATGCGTCAATCAGAATCACCAGGTAACGAACAACGTGCTATGTGGGGCAGTGAAGCAGCAACTGAAAAAGGCACAAGAAATTATGCTTCCATTAAAGACCCCGCTGTTGATAAACTTATTGATTTATTAATATCATCTCAAAGCAGAAAAGAATTAGTGTTATATACTCAGGCTTTAGACAGGGTGCTTTTAAGTGGATGGTATGTAATTCCATCAGGTTTTCCTGATAAATACAGATTAGCATACTGGGATAAATTTGAACGACCAAAAGTTATACCTGATTACGACTTAAATATTTCTACATGGTGGATAAATACAGCAAAAGAAGCACAAATTGATAAAATGGTTATAAAATGAACAACTATATATTAAAACGACTGCTTTTAATAATACCAACATTACTAGGTATATTTACCATAAACTTCTTTTTAATACAGGCCGCCCCGGGCGGCCCTGTAGATACTATGATTGCAAGGCTTACAGGGGAAGAAGTTAGTATTGAAGATAGAGCTATGGGACAGGATACATCAGCGGATAATCTAGAGTTATCTTCTGAAACAAACGACCTTACAACAAAATATGAAGGTGGAGCAGAACTTTCCCCTGAATTAATTTTAGAAATAGAAAAACTATACGGTTTTGATAAACCTATTATGGAACGTTTTTTCCTTACATTAAAAAATTATCTGTTTTTTGATTTTGGGGATAGTTTTTTTGTGGATAAAAGTGTTATGGAAATGATTGTGGAACGGCTGCCTGTCTCAATATCATTAGGTGTATGGAGCACCTTTTTTATATATGTATTAAGTATTCCTATAGGGATACGAAAGGCTATAAAACACGGTTCAAAATTTGATGTGTGGACATCATTTTTTATTATTTTAGGTTCTGCCATTCCTGTGTTTTTATTTGCTGTAATTTTAGTTATATTTTTTGCAGGTGGTAACTATTTTGCATGGTTTCCAATGCGTGGGCTTACATCAGAAGGTTTTGAAAATATGAGCTTTTTTGCAAAACTTGCAGATTACGCATGGCACTTATTTTTACCAATACTTAGTATGGTAATAGGTGGTTTTGCAGGGCTTACCATGCTTACAAAAAACTCATTTTTAGATGAACTGCATAAGCAGTATGTTATAACAGCAAGAGCAAAAGGGGTAACAGAAAAACGAGTTTTATACGGCCACGTATTTAGAAATGCTATGCTTATTGTTATATCAGGACTTCCTGCCACATTTATAAATATGTTTTTTACAGGTTCACTTTTAATTGAAGTTATATTTTCATTAAATGGAATGGGCCTTATGGGTTTTGAAGCAGCATTAAAAAGGGATTACCCTGTTATGTTCAGCACTCTATATATATTTACACTTTTAGGGCTTTTATTAAATTTAATAAGCGATATTACGTATACCCTGGTAGACCCTAGAATATCATTTAAATCAGCAGAGAGAGGGTAGCATGAATGCTGTTACAAGACGACGTATAAGAAGATTTAAAAATAATAAACGAGCCTTTATATCATTAATAATATTTACAGTGCTATTTGTGATAAGTTTATTTGCAGAGCTTATTGCTAACGATAAACCATTAATAATGTCATATAACTCAAAACTTTATTTTCCAATTTTATTTACGTATTCAGATAAAGAATTTGGAGGTTTTTTTGATACAGAGGCAGATTATAAAGATAGTTTTACTGCACAGGCTATTGAAGAAAATGGCTGGATGGTATGGCCTTTAGTAAGATACAGCTATGATACTATAGAGTATAATCTTTCATCACCGCCACCGCTGCCCCCTTCTTTTACTAACCCATTAGGGATAGACGATAAGGGCAGAGACGTATTTGCAAGGCTGATTTACGGGTTTAGACTTTCTGTAATATTTGGTGTGCTTTTAACATTAACCACATCTGTAATCGGAATATCTGCAGGTGCATTACAGGGTTATTATGGCGGTAAAGTAGATATTGCAGGGCAGCGGTTTATGGAAATATGGGGCGGTGTGCCTATGCTTTACCTGCTTATAATGATAAACAGTATTTTAAGGCCTGGTTTTTGGTGGCTTTTACTTTTAATGACTCTTTTTGGATGGATGAAACTTGTAGGGGTTGTAAGGGCAGAATTTTTAAAAGCAAGAAATTTAGAATATATTCAGGCAGCAAGAGCCATGGGTGTAAGGGACAGAGTTATTATATTCCGTCATATACTTCCTAATGCCCTTGTAGCATCACTTACATTTTTACCATTTATATTAAGCGGGTCTATTACATCCCTTACATCTCTTGATTTCTTAGGGTTTGGTATGCCGCCTGGTTCCCCTTCTTTAGGTGAACTTTTATCATCAGGTAAAGCAAATATTCATGCACCATGGCTTGGAATATCAGCCTTTATTGTGCTTTCTGTTTTACTTTCCCTTTTAGTGTTTATAGGGGAGGGGTTAAGAGATGCTTTTGACCCTAATAAAGTGTAGATAAGGTGCAGGTGTAAAATGCTTAAAGTTGAAAATGTAGAAATAGTTTTTAATACAGAAATGGGGCAGACTAAAGCCGTAAAAGATTTCTCTTTCCATGTGAAAAAAGGGGAGATTATGGCAATGGTTGGGGAAAGCGGTTCCGGTAAATCAGTATGTGCTTTATCTGTTACAAACTTGTTAAAAGAGCAGGGTGCTGTAATTACTAATGGCAAAATCATTTATAATAACGAAGAAATAAATTATAATGATGAAAAAATGTTAAATAGAATAAGGGGCAGTGAAATAGCATATATATTTCAGGAGCCTATGGTATCTCTTAACCCGCTGCATAAAATAGAAAAACAGATTACAGAACGTCTTATATTTGTAGAGGGTGTTAGTAAAATAGAAGCCCATGAAAAAGCTATAGAGCTTTTAACTCTCTGTGGTATTAAAAATGCAGAAAAACGGTTAAACGATTATCCCCATAACTTTTCAGGCGGGGAAAGGCAGCGTATTATGATTGCATCAGCCCTTGCCTGCAGTCCGAAACTTTTAATTGCGGATGAACCAACAACAGCACTTGATGTTACAGTGCAGCAGCAGATATTAGAATTAATTAAAGATTTAAAAAATAAATTTAATATGTCTGTTTTATTAATTACCCATGATTTAAGTATTGTAAAAAAATATGCTGATAACGTGGTGGTTGTAAGGCAGGGGGAAGTGGTGGAGCAGGGCAGCTGTAATGATATATTTACAGCCCCAAAATCAGAATATACTCAAAGCCTTATAAATACAGAATACGGAAACCCTGTGCCGCCATACAGCGATAAAGAAATATTTACAGTATCAAATATAAATGTGGCTTATAAGCTGCCTAAAAAAATATTTAAGGAGCAGAAATATTTTCACGCATGTAAAAATATTAATTTCAGCATAAAAGAGGGGGACAGCTTAGGTATAGTTGGAGAAAGCGGGTCAGGAAAAACAAGCCTTGTAAAAGCACTTCTTCATTTAATAGACTTTAAAGGTGATATTACTTTTGACGGTGTTAATTTCAGTGCCTTAAAAAATGATGATTTACGGCTTGCAAGAAGAAATATACAGATAGTTTTTCAGGACCCTTTTGGCAGTCTTAACCCTAGAATGACAGCAGGCACTATTATAAGCGAAGGATTACGTGCATTTGATTACTGGTCTGCTGCTGATTTAGACAGGGAAGTGGAAAATATCCTTGTAAAAACAGGGCTTAGTAAAGATACAAAAGACAGATACCCTCATGAATTTTCTGGGGGGCAGCGGCAGAGAATAGCTATTGCAAGGGCCATTATTATGAAACCAAAAATTATTATTTTTGATGAACCAACTTCTTCCCTTGATAAAAATGTTCAACTGCAGATTATAAAACTTTTAAAAGACCTGCAGCAGGAATATAAAATAACATATATATTTATCAGCCACGACCTGCATATAGTTAGATCTATATGTAACAATATGCTTGTAATGAAAGAGGGCAGTGTGGTGGAATACGGCAAAAGTGATGATATAATAAATAATCCTAAAGAAGATTACACAAAAACATTAATTAATGCTGCATGGATATAAAGGTGAAAATATATGAAAAAATTGCTTATATTAATAATATTTTTAGCTGCTTTTCAAAATGTATATGCAATAGAGTTGAAAAAAAATGATTTTGCATTAAGAATATATTCAAACCTATATGTAGATATGTTTTACAGCAACCATAAACCTTCTAATTTTGATGATAATATAACCCATGCTTTTAAAAGTTATGCGTTTACAGGTTCATCAAATATTGGGGTGGGAATGGATTTTAAAAATGTTACATTTAATATAGAAGCAGGTATTGATGATACAATCAGAACTCTTAATATGGTGTATTATTTTAACAGGGACGAGGACCACTACCTACTTTTAGGAAGGGACACAACAATTGCCGCCTACTCATTTGGGCAGGTGGCAGATGATTTTGCAGGGTTAGCTGATTACGGTAACGTCTCAGATAACAGGAGAGTGCAGTTAAGGTATGGTATAAAAGGTTTTCAAACAGCTTTAATATTCCCGTTCGTTTTAGAATGGAATAAAGAAAACTTAAACGATTACGGTGGCAATATTAAAGGGTATCAGTTTATTCCTCGTATTGAGTTTTCATATGACCATAAAGGCACTAATTATGAAATAAAGGCTTTTGCAGGTTACGGTTATTTTTTATATGATTATAAAAATAAAAAAACAGGTGTTAACTCTGTGCTTGCAGGGATAGGCTCATACTCTAAAATAGATGAAAAATCATCTATTCATCTTTCTACTTTTTATGGTTTTAATGCGAATATGACAGATGCCGTATCTAAAAACAAAAGTATCAGAGCAACTAGAAAAAAACTGATAACAAAAGATATTCAGACTTTTGGTATAGCTGCAGGTTTTCAATACGATTACAGCAAACGTATTACAGCTCAGGCAGGTATAGGCTATACTTTTGATTATGCTAATGGATATATAACTGTAGACGATGCTTTAGGTGCTTATTTAAATATGATAATAAAAATAAATGATTATTTTTCCATAACACCTGAAATATCATTTTTTGACCATATGCAGACAAGTATGGAACAATCAGAAGGTTACGATTTTATGGCAGGGGTGCTTGCATCATTTGAAATGTAAAAGATATTACCTTATTTAAGGTAATATCTTTACATATATATATTATATAAATAAATCATATATACGTATTACAAGATAAGTATCATCATAATATAAAT
>RCNI01000909.1_pt1 | contig 17039 bp, 16 predicted proteins | sample 2041151 | NCBI WGS metagenome assembly RCNI01 (sample SAMN09708214, study PRJNA481090) | feces metagenome | isolation source: feces | place: Antarctica: Albino Rookery | reverse complement strand
AAGAACGCAAAAGAACTGCTGGCTCAGCCCGACATCGACGGCGGCCTGATCGGCGGTGCTTCTCTGGTTCCCGAGAAGTTCGTTCAGATCATCGAAGCTGCTAACCAGCCCGCTGTCTAATTTTTCATAACCAACTCGGAGCAGCTGCTGAACGGCGGCTGCTCCTTTTAAAACTTGGGAGGAATTTTTATGAAAACCCTCTTACTTTCTGCCACGCACCCGGATACTGCTAAAACAGCCGCCCAGATCATCAAAGCCGGCGGACTGGTCGCACTGCCCACCGAGACCGTATACGGCTTGGGTGCAGATGGTCTGAATCCGGACGCTGTGGCTAAAATTTTTGAAGCAAAGGGCCGTCCTCAGGACAACCCCCTTATTCTGCACGTAACCGGTGCAGAGCAGATCGAGCTTTTCTGCCACGATATTCCCCAGGCCGCTTATGATCTGGCTGAAGCCTTCTGGCCCGGCCCCCTCACCATGGTGCTGCCCGCCAGATCCATTGTTCCCAAATGCACCACAGCCGGACTGCCCACGGTCGCCATCCGCTGCCCGGACAGCCAGGTAACCCGTGAGATCATCCGGGAGGCAGGCGTGCCCATTGCGGCCCCCTCTGCCAATATTTCCGGCAAGCCCTCCACCACCACCGCAGCGCATGTCCTGCACGATCACGACGGCAAAATCGAAGCCATTGTGGACGGTGGCCCCTGCCGAGTAGGTGTGGAATCCACCATCGTGGATCTGACGGAGGAGCGCCCCCGTCTGCTCCGTCCCGGTGGAATCACCCCGGAACAGCTAATCGGCATTCTGGGAGATCTGGTCATTGACAAAGCCGTCACCGCCCAGATCGACAAGGACGCAGTCGTAAAGGCCCCCGGCATGAAATACCGACACTATGCCCCTCAATGCCAGGTGCTGATCGTATCCGGCAGCCGTCAGAAAGCCGCCGACTACATCCACGCCCACTTTGCCCCTGGCGATCGGGTTCTGTGTTTTGCGGAAGAACTGCCCCTGTATGCTGACTGCAATCCCCTGTCTTATGGCAAAGAATCCGATGTTGCCACCTTGTCTGCAGGCCTGTTTTCCGCTCTGCGTGAGCTGGACGATCCTTCTGTGCAGCGTGTCTATGCCCGTTGCCCCGTAGGCGGCGGCGTAGCATATGCGGTGCAGAACCGACTGAAAAAGGCCGCAGCCTTCCACATTATCGATGCGGAGGAATCCAAATGATTATCGGCATTACCGGCGGTACCGGCTGCGGAAAAACCACCGCTTTGGATGCAATTCGTCAGCTGGGCGGTCTTGTGATTGACTGCGATGCCCTGTACCACGAACTGCTGAAGACCGACAAAGAGATGCTCTCTCAGATCGCATTGCACTTTCCTGGTACGGTGACAGACCATGTTCTTGACCGCAAAAAGCTGGGAAAAATCGTATTTTCCGATGATAACGCCCTTTTGGATTTAAACCGGATCACCCACGGCTCGGTAAAAGCAAAGGTCGTGGAATTGCTAAGCGGCCACGAAGGCCTTGCCGCCATCGATGCCATCGGCCTGTTTGAAGGCGGTCTTGCGGAGCTTTGCGATATTACCGTAGCCGTCACTGCACCCGAAGACGTGCGAATCGCCCGTCTGGTGGCACGGGACGGCATTTCTAACCTCTATGCCGCTCAGCGCATCGCCTCTCAAAAACCCCAGTCCTATTTTAGTCATCTCTGTAACTACACACTGGATAATAACGGAACCCAAGCACAATTCCAGGAGAAATGCCTTGCGTTTTTTCGGAACCTCGTTATAATAGAAGAAAAAAGCTAAAGGAGAGATTGTATATGACCACAGAAGAACTGCGCAAGTCCCTGTTGGCTGAGCCGAAGAACGGCTACACCAAGCTGAGTGCAGAGCAGCGCAAAGAAATGGAAGATTACTGCAAGCGTTATGCTGCATTTATGGATGCCTGCAAGACCGAGCGGGAAGCTACCGCCTGGGCAATTGCCGAGGCAGAAAAGAACGGTTTCAAGCCCTATACCATCGGTATGGACGTAAAACCCGGCGACAAGATTTACTACAATAACCGCAATAAGTCCATTGCACTGGCTGTGATCGGTACCGAGTCACTGAGCAAGGGTGCTAACATCTGCGCTGCTCACGTAGACTCCCCCCGTATCGACATCAAGCCCAATCCTCTGTACGAGGATGCTGAAATTGCTTACCTCAAAACCCATTACTACGGCGGCATCAAGAAGTACCAGTGGCTGACCATTCCTCTGGCTCTGCACGGTGTTGTCTATCGTAAGGACGGTTCCGTCATCAACATCACCATTGGTGAGGACGAAAACGATCCCATTCTGATGATCTCTGACCTGCTGCCCCACCTGGCTGCCGATCAGATGCAGAAGACCGCATCTCAGGTAATCGCAGGCGAGCAGCTCAATGTAATTCTGGGCACTGAGCCTCTGGAGGGCGAAGGCTCTGATCTGGTAAAGCTGCACATGATGCAGATTCTGAACGAAAAGTACGGTCTCATCGAGAGCGACTTCCTGTCCGGTGAGCTGACTCTGGTACCCGCCGGCAAGTGCCGTGAAGTGGGTCTGGATCGCAGCCTGCTCAGCGCCTACGGTCATGACGACCGGGTGTGCGCTTTTGCAGAGCTGGATTCCCTGTTCCAGATCTCCACTCCCACCAAGACTGCTGTCTGCATTCTGGCAGACAAAGAAGAAATCGGCTCCGTGGGCATCAGCGGCATGCAGAGCCAGTACTTCGAGCACTTCATGGGCGGTCTGTGCGACGCTCAGGGCGTAAAGCTCAGCGACTGCTTTGCAGCTTCCTTCTGCCTGTCTGCTGACGTATCCAACGCCTTCGACCCCAACTTCCCCGAAACCTGCGATCGCCGCAACAACAGCCAGCTGAACTACGGTATTTCCATCTGCAAATACACCGGTTCTCGCGGCAAGGGCGGCGCCAGCGATGCTTCCGCAGAAGCTATGGGCCATATCCGCTCCACCTTTGAAAAAGCAAATGTCCTGTGGCAGATCGCTACTCTGGGCAAGGTTGACCAGGGCGGCGGCGGCACCGTTGCTGCATATATGGCAAACCGGAATATCGTAACTGTGGACGCTGGTGTGCCCGTTCTGTCCATGCACGCACCTCTTGAGCTTGTCAGCAAGCTGGACTGCTACATGACCATGCTGGGCTGCAAGGCAATTTATCTGGCTTAACCTGTTTTTCCCGGCGCGCCGTAGAGATGCGGCGCGCCTTTTTTGTTTCTCCCCCCGGCGGTATCCCATCGCCATTCTTCCGGAAACCTTTGAAATCTCCGAAAATAGGTTTACATATATTCTGAAAAATGCTACAATACTAAAGTTGGAGGTGACGCGATGGGTCGCTATATTCGTAATTTATATGAAGCTTTCCGCAAAGGAGATAAGGTACTGCTGCTTCTATGCATAATCACCACTGTTTTTGGCTTTATGATCGTTGCCAGCGCTACCAATCACGTAGGCTCCGTGCGTTTTTTGATTATACAGATTGCTGCAGCGCTGATTGGAATTCTCCTTTACGCCGCAGTGTCATCCGTTGACGCAGAATATCTGGCAGAAAAACGAGTCCCTCTGGTGATTCTGAACTGCTTTTTGCTTTTGCTGCTGATTCCCTTCGGTCAGGAAATCGGCGGTAACCGCAGCTGGCTGAAATTCCCGCTGATCCCGTTTAACATTCAGGTTGCTGAGATCTGTAAGATCTCCTTCATTCTGATTCTGGCCTCCGTCATGAATGCGCATCAGAGCAGACTTTCTTCTTTCTCCTCTGTCATGCACATGGTCGCCCATTTGGCCATTCTGGGCGTTCTCAACATCATGCTTTCGGGCGATGCCGGTGTTACACTGATTTTCGTATTTATTTTCATCGGTATGGCCTTTGCCGGCGGTGTCAGCCTGTACTGGTTCTTAGCCGGTCTTGGCGGACTGGCTGCTATCTCCCCGATCATGTGGAAATTTGTTCTGAACGACTATCAGAAGCTTCGTATCGAGATTTTGTTCAATCCCAATTTGGATGCAGGCGGTCTGGGCGCCCGATTCCATACCATGCAGAGTCTGCGTTCCATCGCAGGTGGCGGTATGGATGGACAGGGCCTTTTTTCCGGACACCGCACCCAGCAAAATGCACTGTTTGCCCAGCATACCGACTACATTTTTTCTTCCATCGGTGAGGAACTGGGCTATATCGGCTGCATCTTTGTGATGATTATGATGTGTCTGATCATTGCTCGCTGCATCTGGGTCGGCTGCCACAGCCAGGATTATCTGCGCCGACTGATCTGCTTCGGTGCGGCATCTGCGCTGATTTTCCAGGTGGTCAGCAATATCGGCATGTGCATCGGTGTAACGCCGGTTATCGGTCTGACGCTGCCCTTTATCAGTTACGGCGGCTCTTCTCTGGTAACCCTATACGGCATGCTGGGACTTGTCTCCGGCGTTTATGCCCGTCCAAGCCCTGCCAGCCATGAGCTGTACATCCGCCCCCCTTATATGACCAAAACGCTCCGCTGAATGCGGAGCGTTTTTATTGTGTTATTCTGTTTTTATGCTATAATCCATATATTAGGATTCAACAGGGGGATACGAATCATGAGTACCAAAAACAGAGCCACCATGTTTGCCATTTTGGCAGCAGCGCTCTATGCAATCAACATTCCGGCCTCTAAAGCCCTGCTATCCCACGTTGGCCCCACCATGACCGCAGCCTTTCTGTATCTTGGTGCCGGTTTGGGGCTTCTAGTTTACAATCTGGCAGCTAAAAGATTTCAGAAAGGGGGAAAAAATGCCCCCCTCACCAAGAAAGAACTCCCCTACACCATCGCGATGGTGGTTCTGGACATTGCCGCTCCCATTCTTCTGATGCTGGGTATTTCCAGAACCAACTCGGCAAACGTATCTCTTCTCAATAACTTCGAAATTGTGGCCACCTCCATCATTGCCATGGCTGTGTTCCACGAGGTGATTTCCAAACGCCTGTGGCTTGCTATCCTATTGGTGACAGCCGCCAGCGTGGTTTTAAGCTTTGAGGGCCACGATGCCTTTTCCTTCAATAAGGGATCTCTGTTTGTTCTGGGAGCCTGCACCTGCTGGGGCCTTGAAAACAACTGCACCAAAATGATCAGCAACAAAAGCTCCACAGAAATCGTGACCATCAAGGGAATCTTCTCCGGAACCGGCAGTCTCATCATTGCACTGCTGATAAAAGAGTCCCTTCCTTCCCTCAAATGGATTCTCACGATTTTGCTGCTGGGCTTTGTCTCCTATGGCCTCAGCATCAAGTTCTATATTATGGCCCAGAAGGATTTGGGTGCCGCCAAAACCAGCGCCTACTACTCCATTGCCCCCTTCCTGGGGGTGGCTCTCGGCATGCTTGTGCTGGGCGAACGGCCCGCTTTCCAATTCTATGTGGCACTGGTCATTATGATTGTCAGCACCGTGCTGATGGTAAAAGACTCCATTGCCCTGCAGCATAGCCATGAACATCAGCACGTCCACTGTCACCCCCACAGCCACGGTGCCATCACCCACTGTCACGATCACACCCACAGCCACTGTCATATGCATATTCACGGCAGCGATGCCGATATCCATGAACACACCCACTCAGAGCTTCAAGATCATCACCACAGTCACGATAATCTGTAAATTAATTTCCCGGATACGGCGATTTGCCGTATCCGGGAATTTTTTCATTGATACATTTCTGCAAGGACAGACTTTACAACCGAGACGGTCTGTTCGATATCCACATCCGTATGCGCATAGGAAACAAACATTGCTTCAAACTGCGCAGGTGCCAGATAAATACCCTGCTGCAGCATTTTTCCGAAATACTCTGCGTATTTTTTCAGATCGCTGCGGGCTGCGCCTGCAAAAGTTGCAACCGTATCCGGTGTGAAGAAAGGTGCTGCCAGGCTTCCCACTTGATTGATCTGTACCCCAGCTCCCACCTGCTCAGCCACTTTGCGCATGCCGTTTGCAAGCTTTGTGGCTTTTGCCTCGATGGCGGTATAAACCTCCGGGTGGGTATTCAGATACTGAAGCTGGGCAAGTCCTGCCGCCATGGCAACAGGGTTTCCTGCCAGCGTACCGGCCTGGTAAACAGGGCCGCAGGGGGCAACATGCTCCATAAGCTCCCGGCTGGCACAGTAAGCGCCCACCGGCATACCGCCGCCGATGATCTTGCCAAAGGTCACAATGTCCGCCTTAACATTGTAATAGGCCTGAGCACCGCCCTTTGCCAGACGGAATCCCGTAATCACTTCGTCGAAAATCAGCAGTGCGCCTTCTTTGTCGCAGATTTTCCGCAGTCCTTCCAAGAATCCCGGCTGAGGCCCTACGACACCCATATTGGCTGCCACCGGCTCTACAATAATACAGGCGATCTGCCCGGGGTTCTCATCAAAAACACGCTGCACGCTGTTTAAATCGTTATACTGAGCCGTGAGGGTGTCCTTTGCGGTCCCCACCGGAACGCCTGCGGAACTGGGGCAGCCCCCTGCCATAGCAGAAGAACCGGCTTTCACCAGCATGCAGTCACTGTGACCGTGGTAGCACCCCTCAAACTTAATGAGCTTTTCCCGACCGGTCACGCCTCTTGCCAGCCGCAGGGCGGACATCACCGCTTCCGTGCCGGAGTTTACCATCCGCACCATCTCGATATTGGGAACCATGTCGATCATCAGTTCCGCAATTTCCACCTCTTTTTGGGTAGGTGCGCCGTAGGACAGACCGTCCATTACGGCCTTCTGAACTGCCTCCCGGATCACCGGATGGTTGTGGCCCAAAATCATGGGACCCCAAGAGCAGACATAGTCAATGTATTTTTCTCCGTCGGCATCCCAAATATAGGCGCCGTCGGCTTTTGTAATGAATCGAGGTGTCAGCCCCACCGCACGGTAAGCACGGACTGGGCTGTTCACGCCGCCGGGCAGAACTTTCTTTGCCCGTTCAAATAGCTCCGAGGAACGCTTTTCCATTATCCGATATCTCCCTTCCGGATGGCCTCAGCCAGTTCCTTTGCATAATAGGTAATGAGGATATTGGCACCGGCACGGAAAACAGACAGCGCAGATTCACACATAATCCTGTACTCATCCACAAGTCCTGCCTGTGCAGCGGCTTTGATCATGGCATACTCACCGGAAACGGAATAAGCAGCCATAGGAACCCGGAATGCATCGGAGCATTCCCGGATAATGTCCAGATAGGAAAGTGCGGGCTTTACCATAATGATGTCTGCACCCTCCTGCACATCCAGCGCACACTCTTTGAGGGCTTCCTTCCGGTTGTGGGGATCCATCTGATAGCCCCGGCGGTCACCGAAGGCAGGGGCAGAACCGGCTGCCGAACGGAAGGGGCCGTAAAAGGCGGAGGCATATTTGGCAGAGTATGCCATAATGGGCACATCTTTATAACCGTTTTCATCCAGCGCCTTGCGAATTGCCGCTACCCGGCCATCCATCATGTCCGAAGGTGCTACCATATCGGCACCGGCCTGTGCGTGGGAAAGTGCGGTTTTTGCCAGCAGCTCCAGCGTCCGGTCATTATCCACCTCATGACCGCAGAGCGCGCCGCAATGACCGTGATCCGTATACTCACACAGACAGACGTCGGTAATCACATAAAATTCCGGAAATACCTCTTTAATCTTTCGGATTGCCTTCTGAATGATTCCCTCTGGATCCCATGCAGAAGAACCCAGCGCATCCTTATGGGCAGGAATGCCGAACAAAATGCAGCTGTTAAGGCCGGAATCCATACACTCCTGGATGGCATCTTCCAGCGCATCCAGGCCATACTGATACTGTCCGGGCAGAGAATCAATGGGTCTTTTTCCCGACAGAAGTTCATCCACAAAAATCGGATAGATAAGGCTGTCCGCAGACAGTCTGGTCTCCCGGCACATACGCCGGATGGTTTCGCCGTTACGCAGACGGCGGGGTCTTTGTACAAGTTCCATATTATACTCCTTCTATGATCCGTTCAATCAGAGCGTCCATGGTTGCTTCTTTTGCTGTAATGGTTTGGATCCCGTACTTCCGGGCCTCTGCCTCGGTTTGCTTTCCGATGCAGGCACCCAGTATTTTCGTGCCGTCCAAATCGCCCAAAGAGGCCGCAAACCCTCTTACCGTAGAAGCACTTGTGAAAGTGACGATGGGCGTATCCATACCGATTAACAGTTCATGAATGTGCTGTGCATCCGCACTGCTATACCGGGTTTCATAACAACGGATATCATCATAGGAAATTTTACAACCGGAAAGTGCGTCTGTCAATGCCTCTGTCCCCCACTGGGCCCGGAGAATCAGCACCCGTCCGGTGGGCTTCGCATCGCAAAGGGCCTGGCCCAAATGGGCGCCATCATACACCGCAGGGATCAGATCGGCGTGCAGGCCGTACTTCCGAAGCTCCCGGTCTGTTCCGGGGCCGATGGCAGCCAGTTGGATATTGCCCAGTGCACGCACATCCCGTCCGGTTTTAAAGAGCATTTCCATAAGGCTCGCAACCCCTGCCGGGCTTGTAAATACCAGCCACTGGTACTGACCGATATTAGAAACCGCCTGCTCCATTTCATGGCAGGGAACAATCGGAACCGTTTGGATACAGGGATACTCGATGACTTCCGCCCCCAAAGCCCGCAGCCGCCCCGACAGGGTTCCGACACGCTCTTTGGGTCTTGTCACAATGACAGTCTTTCCCTTTAAGGGCAGGTGATCAAACCAGTCAAACTGGGAGGAAAGACTGCACACCTTGCCCACAATAATAATGGCAGGGCTTTTCACCCGGGCCTTCTTTGCCTGTTCCGGAAGGGTATCAAGGGTTGCAAGGATGGGCCGCTGGGCCGGTGTGGTTCCTTTTTCCACAACGGCTGCAGGCATCTTGGGATCCATGCCGGCATCCAGAAGACCACTGCAAATATTTTCCAGTGCGCTGACACCCATGAGAAATACAAGGGTGCCCTCTGTCTGCACCAGTGCCTTAAACGGAATATTAAGGGGCTTACCGGCACGCTGATGGCCGGTGATAATGTGCAGAGACGAGCAAAAATCCCGATGGGTCACAGGAATACCACCGTAAGCCGGAACGGCAATGGCGGATGTGATTCCCGGCACTTCCTGGAAGGGAACCCCATGCTGGGCAAGAAGCTCCAGTTCCTCGCCGCCCCGTCCAAACAGAAACGGATCGCCGCCCTTCAGCCGAACCACCCGCTTTCCCTCCAGAGCTTTGTCCAGAAGAATCTGGTTGATTCCCTCCTGGGGCACCAGATGGTTTGAGGATTCCTTTCCCACATTGATGCACTCTGCATTCTCGGGAATCATATTGAGGATTGCCTTGCTGACCAGCCGGTCATACACCACGACCTCAGCTTCTTCAATGGCCTGTCGACCCTTTAGCGTTAAAAGTCCCGGATCGCCGGGGCCGGCACCTACTAAAATTACCTGTCCTACCTTCAATGGTATCTCCTCCTCATTTCCTGCGCCAGTGTGCTGCCCAAGACTTCTGCCTGCCCTCTAGGGCCGGAGACCGTCTCAAAGAAAAGCTTCTGATTCTCTGTTACATACATTCCTTTGAGGGTAAGCGTACCTTCCGACACGGTTGCATAGGCCGCCACCGGAGAAGAACAGCCTCCATCCAGCGTCCGCACAAAGGCACGCTCTGCTGTCAGACAGTCCCGGCTGTCTGCATCTGCAAAGCCGGAAAGGCAGGAAACATCCACACCCTCTCTCGCCTGCACGGCAAGAATGGCCTGTCCGGCAGCCGGCAGGATTTCATCTACAGAAAAGCGGCGGCTGATTCTATGCTCCAAGCCCAGACGGGTAAGACCCGCTTCCGCCAGAACCAGTGCAGAATACTCTCCCCTGTCCAACTTTCCAAGTCTTGTCTGCACATTGCCCCGGATGGGGGCAAGCTGTGCCTGTGGAAATAGCTTCTGCAGCTGAAGCTGACGGCGAAGGGACGAGCATCCAATTGGCTTTGAAAAGTCAATTTCCTTCTGCCCTTCCGGCAGCACCAGCACGTCTCCGGGTTCTGCTCGCTTGGAAAAAGCGACCAAAGGCAGCCGGGGATCGATTTCCATGGGCAAGTCTTTGCTGCTGTGTACGGTAATATCCACCCGGCCGTCTAACAGCGCCGCATCCAGTTCTTTTACAAAAAGGCCCTTGCCGCCGATTTTATCCAGTGTACGATCTAAGATTTTGTCACCGGTCGTCTTCATGGTAATCAGCTCCACCTGCATTTGGGGGTCCTGCTTATGGATTGCCTCTATTACCATCTCAGACTGGATCACCGCAAGGCGGCTCTCCCGGCTTCCAACACGAATTGTTTTCATTCCATGTCCTCCAATACCGTGCGAATTGCCCGGGCTGCCCGAGCTGTTTTATGATGGTCCTCTCCCCGGGAGACAACCCCGGAAACCAGACCGCTTCCGGCACAGATTGCCGGGAAAAAGAATGTGCTCTCCTCCCGACTATCTGCCACGCTTACAAAAATTCCCTCCCGGGCGGCATGCTGTCCCACCCGGTGATTGACCATTCTGTCATTCGTTGCCGCCACCGCCAAAAAAGCACCGGACAGATCTCCGTCTTCATAGGCGCGTTTTAGGTAACGGACCCCGTCGGGTACGGAAGGGCATTCCGGTGCAATCACCGTCACGTCCGCCCCAAATTCCAGCAGAACCCCGATGCGGCGCAGGGCGATTTTTCCTCCGCCCACCACAACCACTTTCCGCTTGCGCAGATCCACGAACAGAGGGAAACGATATTCTTCTAAATTCATAAGGATTCTCTACCTTCCGATGGTATGGGCACGAATTTTACTTTCACATTTTGCAAGGCTGTCTGACGTGACGCATTCTGCCAGTCCGCCGATAATCAGATCCACTGTTTTTCCCACAGACAGCTCAATAATTTCCTCCTCTGACAAATCTGCCTCCATGTCTTTTGTCAGCAGAAGCCGCTCCACAATGGCATTTTTAAGGCTGTCCATAGAGCTGAGACATTCTCTGTAGTTCACCCACCGATAGAAATTCTCCATATGGGTGTTTAGGATGTCTGTTACCTCCTGAGGAACGGTGCGGTTTTCCAAAAAGTCCCCCAAATCATCCACATTGTACAGTCGGATGCCATCCAGATTTCCCACTTCCGGCTGAATATCTCTGGGAATGGCAAGATCCACCAGAACGGAAGGCGGTGCAGACAGGGTCTGCACCTGGCTTAAAGTCACCGTATAGTGCGGACTGGTGGTTGCGGAAATCAGAATGTCCGTTCCGTTCATATGGCTGAACCGCTCGTCATAGGGGACAACGCCGCAGCCTGCAGGAACCACCGTCTCACCGTGGTTATAAGTACGCAGTGTGACAGACACACTGCAGCCGGTCTTATGCAGCAGCGATGCCGACAGCCGACCCATCTCTCCGTTTCCGATCACCAGGGCACGTTTTCCCCGGAGATCGCCCAATTTATCCTGCAAAAGCTCCACGGCCTTGCTGGCTGCAGAGGTGGGAAGTGCCGTCAGACGCACCTTGGTTCTCACTTCTTTACCGGCGGAAATGGCGGAGCGGAACAGGGTTTCCAGCACAGAATTGGACGCACCTGCTTCCCGGGCAATGGCAATTGCCCCTTTCACTTGAGAAATAATCTGATCTTCACCCCAGATCCGGGAACGAAGGCCCGCTGCCACCTCCATCAGATGCTTCACAGCATCATTCCCGGAACGGGTTACAAATGCCTCTTTATAAGGTGCATAGGCAGAACCGGCTGCGTTACACAGCAGTTCGCCCGGTTCTGTTTCCTTCGTGCAGGAGACATACAGCTCCGTACGGTTGCAGGTAGAAATCAAAACGCATCCCAAAATATTCGGGAACGTGTGAATTCTTCGAACCATCTCCTCGGTCTGCGCCTTGGTAAAAGACAGGCGCTCCCGCAAATCAATTGGAGCAAGGCTGTGCTCCAGTCCAGACATAATAATATTCACAGCTTATTCCCCCTCTTTCACTACCACGACAGAAAAATATCCGCTGCTTTCGGTCATATCCGCAAAGTGCGGCCATACCTGCTCGCCTTCCATGCCGCAGTTTTCCACAAGAGATGCATGTTCCAGCTGCCCGGAGGCACGCAGCTGCTCCTGCAGCTGCAAAATACCGCTTCCTGCCTTCATGAACACCTTGTTTGCATCAATCTCCATGGAATCCTCCAGGGCGCAGCTTGCCGGAACGATCAGAAGTCTCTCAGCACCCTCGCACAGCGACTGGCCCAGTCTTGCCGCCACCGCACAGAAAGAAGTGACACCGGGAATCAGCTCTGCTTCGTATCCCCTGGCAACCACTTTTTTATGCACATAGATATAGGTGGAGTAGATGGTGGGATCCCCCAGGGTAATAAAAGATACGTTCTTTCCCTCATCCAGCAGGCGGCAGATATTATCTGTGATTTCTTCGTAGCACCGGTTTAGAAGGGCCTTATCCCGAACCATAGGGGTCGGACAGTAAAGCAGCTCCTTCCCCTCCACATGCGCCTTTACGATTCCCAGGGCCGTTTTCGCTCCCGATCCCTTATCCGGCACCGCAACCACGTCTGCCTGCTCCAGCAGTCTGACCGCTTTTAATGTAAGAAGTTCCGGGTCTCCGGGACCCACACCCAATCCATACAGTTTACCATTCATTGTTTGTATCTCCTAAAATATGCATTTCATTTTCTCTATTTACTCGATAAAAAGACAGCTTCCACATTCCCATGGAAAAACAAAAAGGCTGCGGCAGTCCATGACTGTCGCAGCCGTTTTTTGCGTACAATGCTTTTTTCCGGCAATCCCACGGCCGATCAGAAATCACACTAAGCAGGTCTCCTGACTCATGCATCCACAGCATACACACAGCCTTCTCAGAATCTATTTCCAATGGCTGACTGACGTCACATGTGCAGCCTCCTCATTTACAGTGGCGGTACCGTTCCGGACTTCAACCGGATTTCCTATTCTCCGCTGATTTATCTTGATCTCAGCGGCACTTATGTGTCTATTTATTTCCTTAAGTATACCCCATTGAGAAATCTTTTGTCAACACTTCTGCCGGTCTTTCCGGCATTTTATAACGACTTCTCTGCGTCGATTGCATGCTGTGCAAACAGCTTGCGAACGGCTTCATACTCTCCCAAACCACGTAGAACACAGGACACTTCGTATCCCTCTGCGCTGAGCTGGGACTTCCACGAATCCTCTTCGCTGCCGGCCATATCATTTTTGGCGTGATCCCCGGCTACCACCATCAGCGGATGCAGTCGGACACGCTTTACCTGGGGCATTTTGTGCAGCCGGGCAATCACCTGGGGCAGCTCCGGATAACCTTCCACGGTGCCCACAAATGCACGCTCCCAGCCTAAATCGTGAAGCATATAATCCAGCAGTGCATAGGTTGCATTGGCATAATGGGCCGTACCATGTCCCATAAACACAATAGCCTCATCTTCTGCAGGCGGCTCCATGGCCTCCATGACAGAAAGCAGCATATTTTTGTAATCTTCCACAGAGGTGAGCAGCGGCGTACCGATGGAGATGCGCAGGCGCTGCAAAAAAGGCTCTGTCTGCTGGCACAGCTTGGTGTACTCCTCCCCGTTAATCACATGGGTGGGCTGGATCACGATTCTTGTGAACCCTTCGTTTTCCAGTTTTATCAGCGCCTGCTGCACGCTATCAATTTCCACATGATTCTCGCTTCGCAGCTTTTTCATGATTACGCCGCTGGTAAAAGCACGGCGCAGCGTAAATTGAGGCATTGCAGCACTTACCGTCTGCTCAATGGCGGAAATATTTTTTTCCAGTGTGTCCAAATGGCTTGTACCAAAGGATACTACCAAAATCGCCTGTGTATTTTTCATAATGCCCTCCAATCCGGTTCTGTGCGGCATAGCAAAGCTGCCGGTGCAGCTTCCTGTCAATTTTTATCGTTTACAGGTGAATAAATGTGTTATGTTGGATTTATGTTATCAGCTCTGTGTAAAAATGTAAAGCATAATTTCTATTTTCAATTCGGCAGATTGCAAACACAGAGTTGACAAATAAGCACCCCACGAATAAAATATACCTATAAAATTCAAGTGCTTTGCACACCGCATTGGCTGCAAAGAGAATAGACAACCGGGTGTGATTCCCGGACGGTACCGCCGCTGTATGTGCACAGGCACTACTCGATGACGAAAGTCAGTCACTGATAAATTGGGAAGGCAGAGTAGTTGTCGTTGGGAACTCCCGAAATGCATAAGTCAGAAGACCTGCTTGAGTTACCTCCTGCATTTTACGATCACTGAAAGCAGGCGAGGCCATTTTATGTTGCAGAAAACCGGCTGCGACAGCATTACGCTGTCGCAGCTTTTTTACTACCCGGAGGATGATCCATGAAAACACCCATTCCCAGAATTTTGCTGGCCGGAACCAACAGCGGCTGCGGAAAAACCACCGTATGCTGTGCCGTGTTGCAGGCACTCGTTAACCGCAAGTTAAAAGTCGGCGCATTCAAATGTGGGCCGGATTACATTGACCCCATGTTTCACAGCCGAATCATCGGCGCCAAAAGTGCCAATCTGGATCTTTTCTTTTTCAATGAAAACACCATGCGCTGCCTGCTTGCCAAAAACGGGGCTTCCTGCCATATCAGCATCATCGAGGGTGTTATGGGTTACTATGACGGCATGGGCCTTACCACCACAAATGCCAGCAGCTACCATGCGGCCCAGGCCTCCCGGAGTCCTGTGGTACTGGTGATCGGTGCAAAGGGAGCCTCCCTTTCTATTCTTGCCACCATCCAGGGCTTTCTGACCCTGTACCCGGAAAACCACATTAAGGGTGTGATCTTAAATCAGTGCTCTGCCATGACATACCCGTCTCTCAAAGAAGCCATTCTTCAGCACTTTGCCGGACGTATTCAGCCTTTGGGCTTTCTCCCCTCCATGCCCGACTGCACACTGGAAAGCCGTCATCTGGGGCTGGTCACAGCCGACGAGGTTGCGGGCCTTCGGGATAAGCTCCAGCGTATGGCTGCACAAGCGGAAAAGACCATCGATCTGGATGCTCTGCTTTCACTGGGGCAAAGCGCCCCGCCAGTTTCCTATGAGCCGGTAGCACTTCCCCACTACTCAGAAAAAATCCGCATTGCCGTCGCCATGGATAAGGCCTTCTGCTTTTACTATGGGGACAGTCTGGACGTACTGTCCCAAATGGGAGCCGTCCTTGTGCCCTTTAGCCCGCTGGAAGACTGTGCTCTACCCCCAGACATACAGGGGCTCTATCTGGGCGGCGGCTATCCGGAGCTGTATGCAGAGCAATTAAGCAAAAATAAGTCCATGCTGGATGCTGTGCGCACCGCCCTCACATCCGGCCTTCCCTGCATTGCAGAATGCGGCGGCTTTATGTATTTGACAGAAGCCATCGGCCGGTTTTCGATGGTTTCCTACTTACCCGGCAAATGCTTTGATACGGGAAAGCTTTCTCGGTTTGGCTATGTAACCTTAACCGCCAAAGAGGACAATCTTCTCTGCGCCGCCGGAGAAACCATTTCCGGTCACGAATTTCACCACTGGGACTGCACCGACAACGGGAACGGCTTTACTGCTAAGAAAGCATCCGGCAAAAGCTGGGACTGTGTCACCGCCACCCAAACCCTTTATGCCGGTTTCCCCCACTTCCATTTTTATGCCAATCCCAAATTTGCAACTAACTTTTACGAAGTATGCTTAAAGGAGAAATACAACCATGACGGAACAAATTAAGCCCATGGATATTGAAAAACGCAGTTTTGAAATCATTACCCAGTTGCTGGGTCAGCGAAAGCTGGATCCGGAAAACGAGCTGGTGATCAAGCGGGTCATTCACACCTCTGCAGACTTTGATTATGTGGACAATCTGGTGTTTTCCCAGCACGCCGTCTCCAAGGGCATTGAAGCGCTTCAAGGCGGCTGTGATATTGTCACCGATACCCAGATGGCAAAATCCGGAATCAATAAAACCATTTTAGGCAAATTGGGCGGTGAGGTCCACTGCTTTATGTCCGATCCGGACGTAGCCGACGAAGCAAAGGCCAGGGGCATCACCAGAGCCATTGTTTCCATGGAGCGGGCCGCCAAACTGCCCAAGCCCTGTATCTTCGCAATCGGCAACGCTCCCACTGCGCTCATCTCCCTGCACCAGCAGATTGCCGAGGGAACGCTCCATCCTGCGCTCGTCATCGGTGTGCCGGTGGGCTTTGTAAACGTGGTAGAAAGCAAGGAGCTGATCCTTACCGATCCGGTGCCTCACATTGTGGCAAGAGGCCGCAAGGGTGGCAGCAATGTGGCAGCTGCCATCTGCAATGCCATGCTGTATCAGATCATGCGGTAAAAACATGGAAGAATATGTAGTAAAAGACGGCAAGCGCCTGCGCATGGGCTATACCACCGGTTCCTGCGCCGCAGCCGCTGCCAAGGCGGCTGCATGGATGCTGCTGACCGGAATCCGCCGGGAGCAGATTTCCATTACCACGCCAAAAGGAATCCGGCTGAACCTTCCAGTGCTGCAAATTCAGATGGAGCAGGATTTTGTCACCTGTGCGATTCAAAAAGACAGCGGTGACGACCCGGATATTACAAAAGGAACCCTAATTTTTGCAACGGTGTCCAAAAGTCCCTCCGGCATCACAATTGACGGCGGACAGGGCATCGGCAGAGTGACCAAGCGTGGGCTGGATCAGCCGGTGGGCTTTGCCGCCATTAACTCTGTCCCTCGGCAGATGATTTGGGAAAATGCAGTGGAAATCTGTAAACTTACCGATTACCACGGTGGGCTGTCTATTATCATTTCCGCACCGGAGGGCGAAGCCCTTGCCAAAAAGACCTTTAATCCCCGGCTGGGAATTGTGGGCGGCATCTCCATACTAGGCACCACTGGCATTGTGGAGCCTATGAGCGAGAAAGCACTGATTGAAACCATTCGGGTAGAACTGCGGCAGCGCAAAGAAAACGGTGCAAAATATGTTCTGCTGACCCCC
>RCNI01001033.1_pt1 | contig 17051 bp, 14 predicted proteins | sample 2041151 | NCBI WGS metagenome assembly RCNI01 (sample SAMN09708214, study PRJNA481090) | feces metagenome | isolation source: feces | place: Antarctica: Albino Rookery | reverse complement strand
AAAGGCACACCCTGACCTGAATACTGTTGTTGCTGCTTTGGAGTCCACCTCTGTTTACAGCATACATATCGCAAACTATCTTTCTTCTTGCGAAGAATTGATGCTTTTTAAGCCATATGTTTTTGTGCTCAATCCTAAATGTACAGCCAGCTACAAAAAATCTTACATTGGACTTGGCAAATCAGATCCTATTGACGCATTCGTCATTGCTGATTACGCACGTGCCGGTAACATTGAGGCCGATCCGTGGCGTGGCAGTCAGTTTTTGGCTTTAAAGCGCCTTACAAGACATCGCTTACACTTGGTTGAATGTATCACAAGAGAAAAAACATATCTGGTTTCAAATCTTTATCTGAAATTCAGTGAACTTCAGATGCTTGATAAGGATAATCAGCCATTCTGCGATATCTATGGAGCAACTTCTTCCAGTGTACTTACGGAATACCTTTCTCCAGAAGAAATCATTGAAGCTTCTGAAGAAGAACTTGTTTCTTTCCTTGCGGATAAAAGTCGCAACCGCATTAAAGATATAAGCAAGACTGCAGAACTCTTAAGGAAAGCTGCCAGAGACTCGTATCGTCTTGATAAAGCCTTGTATGAGCCACTTAATGTTTCTATCGCAAGTTCATTCAACTGTATTGAAACCTTTAAGAAGGAAATCAAAGCAATTGACACAGCCATCGAAAGAGAAATCAAAGGACTAAATCCCAATGCCTTTATTATTCTTCAATCCATTAATGGCATTGGACCTGTTTTCGCTGGTGGCATTATTGCCGAAATTGGCGATATATCTGCTTTTACATCATCTGATGCTCTCGCTAAATACGCGGGGCTTTGTTGGCGTTCTAACCAATCCGGTGATTTTGATGGTGAAGATACTCCTATGACCAAAGCTGGTAACCGTTATCTCAGATACTATCTTGGCGAAGCTGCCAACAGTATGAGAAAACACAATGTTGAATACGGAGCGTACTATCGAAAGAAGTACAACGAAGTTCCGAAACATCAACACAAAAGAGCACTCGCGCTGACTTCACGTAAATTCGTTCGTTTGGTTTATGGATTGCTGGCCAAAAACCAACTGTACTCCGGTGTATCGCTGGATACTTCAAATGAATAAAATCCACCTTGCTTAAGAACTATTTTCTCTTAGGTCTATTATCTCTTAGGTCTATTAAAGTTACCCTTTTCTCTGAAATACATATCAAAATCTTTTCAAAAATCATCTTGACATATCACCAGATTGCTTAGTTAAAAGGATACCATAAAATAGTAAAAATGTATTCGTATAATTTAGGTTTAAAGAATAAACAATAAAGATAATTAAATCAGTATTCAGGTAAGGAGAGATTTTTATGTTCAAGCTATATTTTTTCATCGAACTTTTAATTATGCCTTTTTTTCTTTACAATGGAAATACCTTTCGAAAAGGTCTTCTTCTGGGATGTTTTATGGCATTACTCTTTGCCGGACAATCACATCCACTGCTGTCGCTGGTACCGGTTATAGCAGCTATGGGTCTTTCCTGCGCAAAAGAGAAAAAAATTAATCCACGGCATATTGCCTCAAATGGAAATTCCGCCTTGCCTTTTTTTATAATCTTTGTTTTTATCATTAGTCTCTGCTACTTCTGCTACAAAAGCACGATATATGGCTATACAGAACAAAGTCACTATACTACCATCCAGTACAAACATACTTTCTATCCTCTTGCAGTTTTTTCAGGACCTCTGCTCGTTGGAATATGGTGCGATCGACGTGGGCCTTTTGCCGCCGCCGTATTTCTCTGTCTGTCTTATGCTACTACAATATGGCTGACAATAAACTCTGCAATCTACAAGGAACTGTTTTTCGTTGCAATTTTCTTGTCGGATTTTAGTCTTGCAGGTCTTTTTACTATTATACCTCTCATTTCGGAAACCTGTCTGGGAAAAAATGGAGAACTTCAGACACTGATAAAACTCTCCTTCGTTCTTCTCGGTTCTTATACTTTAAGTTTCTTTTTCTCACAGAACGAAGTTCCTGATCCTTTATCTTACGATACTTTTTATATTACTCTCCTGTTTTTATCAGGATTTGCGCTTATTTTCCTTTATTATGCATGGAAACGCAGAATTATTGTTGTAAAGGATATAAAAAAAATCCGTCGTTTCTCTGCATAGAGGGAAATAACGGATTTGGTTGTTTATGATTTTATAATCTTCGATTCCTGTTTTTTCTTTATACTCTTTGTCATAACCTCTTCTGTCAGTTCTGCCTTATTCATCCACTTTTCTTCCGGTACACCTTTTTTATCCAGCTGTTCTTTGATATACAGTCTGAAAAGTGAATAGATTACCGAAACAAGTGGTATGAAAATAATCATTCCGGCTACACCCATAAGTTTTCCACCTATGGTAATTGCAACCAGCACCCACATAGAAGGTAAGCCTACGGAATTACCGACAACATGCGGATATACCAGATTTCCTTCAATCTGTTGAAGAACAAGGAACATAATCAGAAATATAAAAGATTTTACCGGGCTTATTATAAGAATAAGAATAACGCCTATAGCGCACCCGATAAACGCACCTACCATAGGGATAAGTGCTGTAAATGCAATAAGTACTGAAATCAGCATTGCGTATGGCATTCTGAATATGGTCATGGTAATAAAGAACATCATTCCGAGAATACATGCCTCAAGACACTGCCCTGAAATAAACTTGGAAAAAGTCTTTTGTGACAAAGTGAGTACATAAAGAATTTTATCTGCGATTTCCTCTCTGAAAATAGCAAAAAGAATCTGCTTTCCCTGTTTATTCAGCTTTTCTTTTGCTACCAAAATGTATATAGCAAATACCAGTCCGATCAGGAAGTTTACTACAGCCTCTATAATGTTGGAAACTACTCCGATTCCACTATTTACCATTGTGGTTGCCGCACTTTGTAAAACTGCCGATACTTTTTTAATCACCATATCCCAGTCCACACTAATCTGACTTATGTAATCTTCAAGAAAAACATAGTTTTTACTTATCCAGTCTTCTGTTGCTTTATAAGCACCCGGAAGTTGCTTTGCTATAGACTGTAACGTGTTTGCCAGCTGTGGCACAATGATGTATACAGCAATAGAAATAATACCTGCTGCTATGATTAAAGTTATTGCAAAGGATATTGCACGTTTGCCTTTTACTTCTCTGTCCTTAAAAAGAGTATACTCGATTTTGCTCATCGGTACATTGATGACAAATGCTACCATTGCTCCTAATATAAAAGGAAAAATAAGTGAAAACAGGTTACTTATTGCTCCTGCAATAACAGCAATATTCTGCACTCCGAGATAAAAGAGTATAGCTGCAAATAAAATCAGTATAATGCTCTTAATTGATTTTTTGTTAAAATCCAATAAAAATCCCCCTCTCTGTTATCTATAATTATTTTAACAGAAAGGGGGAATTTTACAACTGATTTCTACAGAGTTTCTACACTGACTAAAGTATATCCTGTATCTGTAACGACTTTCTTGAATTCTTCTTCTGAAATTGCTCTTTCACTTGTTACGTGAGCAATTCCTGCTTCTAAATCTATTTCTGCTGTTACACCTTCCATAGCGTTTAATCCATCTGTCATATGTTTCTGACAGTGCTGACACATCATACCTTCAATCTTTAAATCGTATTTCATTTCTTTTTTCCTTTCTTTTTTTACTTCTTTGACTTCATTATGAATTCTTTTTATTTTAAATCTCTTAAGGCGTAGTGCATTTGATACTACACATACGCTGGATAAGCTCATTGCTGCTGCTCCAAACATTGGAGACAGCTTTAACCCGAATGCCGGAAACAGCATGCCTGTAGCGAGAGGAATACCTATTGAATTGTAGAAAAATGCCCAGAAAAGATTTTCTTTAATATTCCTTATTACTGCCTTTGACAATCTGATTGCCGTTACGGCATCCATAAGATCATTTCTCATCAGAACCGCATCTGCACTTTCAATAGCTACATCAGTTCCTGCACCTATGGCGATTCCCACATTTGCTCTTGCAAGTGCCGGTGCATCATTGATTCCATCACCAATCATGGCAACAATATGGCCTTCCTTCTGTAAATCCGAAATATGTTTTTCCTTATCCTGTGGAAGGACTTCTGCAATAACCTTAGGAATACCAAGTCTTTCTCTGATTGCTTCTGCAGTTTTCCTGTTATCACCTGTAAGCATTACAACATCTATGCCAAGTTCATGGAAGCCTGCAATAGCTTCGCGACTGCTTTCTTTTTCCATATCAGCCACTGCAATAATTCCGATGACTTTTTCTTCATCAGCAAAGATAAGCGGTGTTTTTCCCTGTGCCGCGGTTTTATCCAGAATTTCCATAACAGATTTAATTTCTATACCGTTTTCTTCCATAAGTGCTGCATTTCCGGCAAAGTATTTCTTTCCGTTAATTTCTCCGGTTATACCTTTTCCGAAAACAGCTTTAAAGTTTTCCGTCTTTGATGGTACAACAGACTTTTCTTCGGCATAGCTTACAATTGCCTCAGCAAGTGGATGTTCACTTCCGGCCTCAAGGCCTGCTCCAATTCTGATTAAATCTTTCTCTTCAATGCCATAGCAGAAGACATCTGTTACCTTCGGCTTTCCTTCTGTTATTGTACCGGTCTTATCCATTACAACAGTATCTACATTATGTGCAATTTCCAGTGCTTCACCCGATTTAATCAGTATTCCGTTTTCTGCACCCTTACCTGTACCGACCATAATTGCAACCGGTGTCGCAAGTCCCAGTGCACACGGGCAGGATACTACAAGTACAGCAATTCCAATAGATAACGCAAATTCAAAAGTTGCTCCCATAACAAGCCATACAATTGTAGCAATTACTGCAATTCCAATAACTACCGGTACAAATATACCTGCAATTTTGTCTGCCATTCTCGCAATAGGTGCTTTACTTGCACTTGCTTCATCTACAAGTTTTACAATCTGACTGATTGTTGTTTCTTCACCGACTTTTTCGCATCTTACTTTTATAAAGCCTGTCTTATTGATTGTTGCAGAAACAACGTTATCACCTTCCTGCTTCTCTACAGGAATACTTTCTCCAGTAATTGCTGCTTCATCAACACTGGTCTTTCCTTCCAGAATTGTACCGTCTGCAGCAATACTCTCACCCGGACGGACAACCAGTACATCTCCCATTCTCAGCTCTTCTGTAGGAACAGTAACTTCTACATCATCTCTTAATACAGTTGCCGTCTTAGGGGCAAGATTCATCAGCTTTTCGATTGCCTGACTTGTCTTACCTTTTGACCTCGTCTCAAGATATTTTCCCACAGTAATCAACGTCAGAATCATAGCTCCAGACTCAAAATATACGTCTCCTGCATACTGATGTACCAGTTCCATATTTCCGGTTTCATAACCTGCTGTCATACGGAAAATTGCAAATACACCATAGATAATCGCTGCAGTTGAACCCATTGCAATCAGACTGTCCATATTCGGACTTCCTCTGAAAAGGCTCGGGAAACCTTTAATAAAATACTTTCTATTTAAGAAAACAATCGGTATCAGGAATATAACCTGAAGCAGTACCATAGTAAGAGGATTCTCTGTATTATGATAATTTCCTAAAAGCATAGGTCCCATAGATACCGTCATAAGCGGAATAAGCAGGACTACCGACCATATCAGTCTCTTTTTCATTTTTTTAGTCTCGTCAAGAGCCGCTTCGGATGCAGAAGAACTTCCTGATGTTCTTGCTTTGTTTTCCACCTCTTCTTCGGTAAATGCACCATATCCCGCTTTTTCTACAGCATGGATAATATCTTCAGTTTTGAGTGTATTTTCATCATAATCTACCTGCATGGTTCCTGTAAGAAGATTTACACTTACATCTCCGGTCCCGTCAAGCTTACAAACCGTCTTTTCTACTCTTGAGGAACATGCAGAACAGGTCATTCCTGTAACTTTAAATTTTTCTTTCACTCCAATCACCTCATCAATTTATATAGTGTGTCACAGAGTTCATCAGTTAATTCATGATTACCCTTTAAAATGTCATCTGTAACACATGTCTTTATATGCTCTGAAAGTAATAACTTATTAAACGAACAGAGTGCTGCATTTGCAGCTGCCACCTGATTGATAATATCGATACAATACCTGTCGTCTTCAATCATTTTCTTTATTCCTCTTATCTGTCCTTCTATACGGTTCAGTCGTGAAATAAGATTTTTATATTCTTTATCTGAACGTACCTTACTTTTCTGGTTACATAGTTCACAAGTTTTTTCTTCCATGGTTATCGCCTTTCATTTCTATTTTCATATATATTATACCCCTGTACTGTATATTAGTCAATATGAAAAATCAAAATATGACATAGGCATACTAGAATCTTAAAATCTATACTTTGGTACATCAAATAAAAAACAATATTATGCCAGGTTACTGATGATATGATATTATCCTTATATTCAATAAAAACTCTGTTTTCACAGAGTTTTTATTGAATATAATAGAATGTTGACTTTATTTAAGTTTTGCCATACCGAAAATTGCTTCTACATTAACATCTTCACCTATTTTAGATGCAAAACAATAGGTTTCTTCTGCAAGGCTATCTTCTTTTACAGGTTCAGGTAATTTCCCCATATAAATGTCCACTTTGCACCCAAGCGCAGCTTCTTTCTTGAAGCGCAAATTAATTGATGTTACCTTTTTGTTCTGAACATCCGGGATATAATTCCAAAGCATATTAGGATAATTAGTATTATTCATATGAAGATTCATATCCACATCACTATAAAGTACTTCTTTTTCCCCGACTTTTCTGTATTCAATATCTTTCGGAAGGCGAACCCTCGTAGGTAAAGACATTTTATAAGCAGCATCTTTCTCATAATTAGAAAGATCGACCTCTGAAGTTTTAGCAAGTTTTCCGGTATTAAAATTGTGTACTGCCCATGCACTATAAGCTTTGGCAATAACCTCTTCATCACGCGTTATCTCATAACATCTGATAAAGGTTGCTCCCTTTTCCTCACAACTCCATGTAGATACTTTAATATGGTCATATTGGTGCAACTGTTCATAAATCTCCACAGTCATTCTGGTAATTACAAAGGAAAATCCCTTTGTAAACAAATCAAGATAGGTCGGCTTTCTGTCTCTCATCTGATGATTAGCCGTTTCCTGCATATATCTTATAATCAGCGAAGGTGTTACATTATTATTTACGTCTATATCATGTGATGTTATCTCATATTCTTCAGTAAATCTCATATCTACTCCTTTTCTTTATTTTTTTAATGTTTCAACATTCATGGTCATAACTGCGTCTAGATTTCCTGATTCATTAAACCATACGTATACTTTCTTTTCTTTTTGAAGAGCTTCTTTAGTTTTAGCAAAATCATATTTCGCATATTGTGTATTTTGAGATTCTACCTTGTCATCCTTAATCGTTTGTTTGATATCAATATGATAAAATCGTGTTTTATCCGTCAAAGGATAAGTTCTGACAAATTCCTGAAGCTTGTCCTTGTTTTCATCTGAATAATTAGCCGGCGCAAGTTTAATCCCTTTTTCACTTATATCTAAAACTATATTCTCTGAACTGTACTTATTAAGATCAAGTCCCTCCAGCTCAGAAAGCGTTCTGTTGTTATTTTCTATCGTTTCATCTGTAATCATAATACAGTCAACTTTTCCATTAGGTGTCATCCATAGTTTTAACCATGCAGAACCATTTTCCTTGATTTTTTTCTTTAATATGTCTACAGATGCTTCATTATAGGTTACCGTAGTCTTTTCATCACCGTTTTCCTCGATGACCTTTTTTACTCTCTCCATATAGACATTTGTTCCGCTCAAAACAAGAAACTGGTCATTTCCCTCATTACACACCAATATATTCTCCTCTACCTTTGTACATGTTGCGGCAATATCATAGGATTCAGGATCAAGTCCTTTAAGTACACCCTCTGATTTCTGTCCGGTAGCATAAAGATATCCTGCCCCTGCAATCAGAACAGCAATCATAATGTAAATCATAATTTTTGTATTCTTCATTTTTACCCTCTTTTCTTAATCTCTGCCTTCTTTTATTTAATATATATCATATACTTTTTTAACCTGTCAATGCAAACTATTTCAGGCTTTTCAAATACATTTTTGTTTCCATATCCAGCTGTCTGCTCTCTATTGCCTTTTGTATTGATTTTCTATGTATCCATTGTGGCAATTCTCTCTTTTCAAATAGCGGTAGAGTTACATTGTACTGTTTTACAAGTGCCATACTGTAATACCAGGCTTCTGCCATGTTGACATAATAATGTTCCGAATTGATTTCTGCAACTTTCTGAAGCATTTCAGGTCTGAAGTTATCAGTGAGAAACCAGCTTAAAAGCAATATGATTCCGTATCTTACTGTATAAGGATGATTACTTTTCAGCCATTTCTGAATGTATTCATAAAGCAGATCCGGATTCTTTTTTAGTGACTTAGGCTTAAAACTGTCACATACCGCCCAGTTATCCACATAAGGTAGAAATTCCTCTGTAAGACTTATGGCATCTTCAAATGATTTCGCCTTTTTATCAATAATAAAACTGTGAAGCTGATTTTCTTCATAATATATATGAGGCAATTCATCTAAAAACTCTTCAGCTTTTCCGTTTTTAATTATTTCTCCAGCCATTTTTTTAAGTTCAGAAAGCCTGACACCGATAATTTTATCTTCCTCTATATTCGGAATCAGTTTAATATTAAAGTTCCGATAATTACTATCCTGCTTTTTCATTAAGCGGTTTAAAATCTCTTCCATTTCTCCCTCCTTTATTCTATTTTATGATACTAGAAAAAAAAGTCAATCTTATAAATCTTAAACAGCCATACTTGTAATGTGTCAAACGTACAGTTTCATCAATAATATGGCATATTTTTGTTTCTTCATCAGATAATTGTATTTTGCCCCTGCTGTTTTGCTATACCAATTATTTTATATAAGAATTCCGGTATCTTATTATATCTCGCAGTTTTATAAAATCCAAAATATTACTTGACACGATATACTATGTTATGTATAGTATATCGTAAAGTGAGGTGTTTGTTTTGATTAATTCACAATTAAAAAAGGGGCTTTTAGATGTCTGCGTTCTTTCCGCTTTATGTCGCGGTGAATCTTATGGATATAAAATTCTTAAAGATCTTGCAGACTACATCGATCTTTCCGAATCGACACTCTACCCTATCCTCCGCAGACTGGAATCAGCTAAATATCTTACTGCTTATTCTGTCGCCCACGACGGAAGACTGCGTAAAATGTATGCAATTACAGATGCCGGCAGAGCTCAGATTGAGAACTTTCTTAAAGACTGGATAGAAATTGAAAAAATATACCATTATATACAGGAGGGATTAGAAAATGAATAAAAAAATGTTTTTACATCAATTAAAGATACGTCTTTCACAACTTCCGGACGAAGAAATAAACAGACGTCTGGATTATTACAGTGAAATGATTGACGATATGGTAGAAGACGGTATGACAGAAGAAGAAGCCGTAAAAAGTTTCGGTGATATAAATACGATTGCAAATCAGATTATGCAGGATGCACCATTTAAAACTCTGCTGAAAAGCAGAATAAAACCTGAAAAAGGCTGGACTACTGCAGCAATCATCATCACCATTCTCTGTTCTCCTATATGGGTACCTGTAGTTCTGAGCATACTCGCCGCTGTTGCCGGTATATATCTTTCTATCTGGGTTATTGCTCTTGTGGCATTGGTTCTGGCAATTACCCTTGGCATTGCAGGTATTGCCATATTAATAAAAGGGTTTACCCTCATTTCTTTCGGTGCAGGTTCACTACTGTTTACCCTTGGTATAGGCTTACTGTTTTTAGGTTTCTGTGCATTCGCACTGCTTTTGGTTAAGTATGGTACAATGGGTCTCCTACATCTTACAAAATGGATTTTTATTAAAATAAAAAGTCTTTTTATAAAAAAGGAGGTTAAATAGATGAAAAAGAGTACAAAAATAATCTTAATACTTGCAGCATGTTTCATTGCTATCGGTACAAATCTTACGGTCATCGGCCTGCTTCTCGGTGCCAGTCCGGCTAAAATGATAAATTTCTCCGGTCTTGAGCATTCATTATATGACGATTCCTACCAAAATAACTATAATAAAGAAAATTCCTATACCGTAAATCCCTCAGGTATACATGAAATTTCTGTTGACTGGGTTGTTGGAAGTGTTACATTCGAACCTTATGAAGGTACAGAAATTATTTTAGAGGAAACATCTTCCGGGGAAATAACAGAAAAAAGCAGCCTTGGTTACCGCATCGACGAAGGTGAACTTGAAATTTCCTTTACAAAGAAATTAACCGACTTATCATTCTTGAAAAATCATAATTATTCTTCAAAAGACCTTAAAATAAAAGTGCCTGCTGATCTGTCAGCACACCTGACAGAAATCAACATTGATACAGTTGACGCTGATGTTCAGTTAAATAATATTACTGCCGGAAGTCTTTCCTTAAATACAGTAAACGGAGAAATATATGGAACAGGACTTACTCTTTCAGAAATAGAGCTGGATACAGTTGACGGTGACCTTAATTTACAGCTTCTAAACTGCCCGGGTAAAATTGAAGCAGACAGTATCGATGGTAACGTAACCATCGCAATCCCTGCTAACAGCGGATTTACCGCTTCATTGGATTCTGTATCAGGAAATTTAAGTTCTGAATTTCATACTGATCCGGTAAAAGGATACTTTTCAGCAGGAAATGGAAGTGCAGAATTTGAAATGGATTCCGTAAGCGGAAATTTTTATATTAATATAGCAAAATAGCAACTGTTTTACCGGTCATATTTTCTTCAGGAAACTCTATGGCCGGTTTTTTCATAAATTGACAAACAACACCTCGTATGCTATTATTAGCACGACTAAAAACTTAGAGTATACACATTAGAAGGTGATGCTACTAAAGGAGGAATGTAATATGGCTCCGAAACTTACGGAGAAAGAAAAAAACCGTCAGATGAAAAAGGAAGCTTTGATTTCCGTTGCCCTCTATGTCGGCTTTTTTATTTGGTGGTACTTTACAGGATATGGAATTGCAGAAAAAGGAACTCCTGAAACATACACTTATATACTTGGACTTCCAATGTGGTTCTTTTTAAGCTGTATTGTCGGTTATGTGCTGTTCTGCATAGCTTCAGTAATCATCGTCAGAAAGTTCTTCAAGGACTTTGATCTCGGTGAAGAAGAGAAAGAGCAGGTGGAATAATGTCATACTCAGCAATACTCATTACAGTTCTTATTGTTTATCTTGTATTCAATCTGATTGTCGGTTTATGGGTAAGTAAAAAACAGTCAGAAGCGGACTCTGGAAAGGGTTTCATAAACAACTATTTTATCGGTGGAAGGTCTATGGGAGGACTAGTTCTTGCCATGACGCTTATTGCAACATTTACAAGCGCAAGCAGTTTTATCGGCGGCCCCGGCGTAGCCTATCAGAAAGGTCTTGTCTGGGTATATCTTTCTATGATTCAGGTGCCTACAGCATTTATTATTCTGGGCATTCTCGGTAAAAAATTTGCTGTAATTTCGAGAAAGACAGGTGCTGTAACAGTAACGGACTATTTAAGAAGCCGCTACAAATCAAAAGCCGTTGTGTGGATTTCTTCCATATGTTTAGTGCTTTTCTTTATTGCGCAGATGATGAGTCAGTTTATCGGTGGCGCAGTACTGTTTGAAACAATTACCGGTCTTCCTTATATTTACGGATTACTGCTGTTCGGAACAGTGGTAATTATTTATACGACCATTGGCGGATTTAAAGCTGTTACAACTACAGATACAATTCAGGGAATTATTATGGTCATCGGCGGATTTATTATTATAGGAACTATAATTTCTAATGCCGGAGGCTTTGACAGCCTTATAGATAAACTAAATGTGGCAAATCCCGACTGGGCGGATATTACTGCCGGCGGAACCACTGCAAAAGCCTACGTTATGTCCTTTTGGATTACCGTCGGTATCGGTGTTCTGGGATTACCTCAGACAGCCGTGAGAGGAATGGGATTTAAAGATACAAAGGCCTTACACAATGCAATAATATATGGAACTATTGTTGTAGGATTCTTAATGCTGGTTATGCATATTTCCGGCGTTTTCGCACCTGCTGTACTGGATTCTTCGGAGGTAACTTCAACAGATTATGTTATCCCGGCTCTGGTTCTGAAGTATATGAATCCGGTTGTTGCAGGGCTCTTTATTGCAGCTCCACTTGCAGCTGTAATGTCTACGGTATCTTCACTGCTGATTCTCGCATCAGCTGCTATCGTAAAAGATTTATATATGAACTATATGGTAAAGCCTGAAGTAAAGGTTAAACCTGAGTTCAATAACAGAATAAAGAAGATGTCCATTGCTACAACATTTATTATCGGTGTAATTGTCTTTATCTTTACTATTTATCCACCGGATTTAATTGTATGGATAAACCTCTTTGCCATGGGTGGACTTGAATGTGCATTCTTTTGCCCGATTCTCTTTGGACTTTACTGGAAAAAAGCAAATCCGACAGCATGCATACTTTCTGCAATCTGTGGTGCAGGTTCCTTTATCATACTAAACACTTTAGGTGTATCCATATACGGAACAACGCCTGTTGTCCCTTCAATTATGATTGCTGTAGTAACATTTATTCTTGGAGGATATGTCGGCAAACCTGTTGATAAAAAGACGCTGGATCTTTTCTTTACAGAATAATTATTGATAACAACATAAATCATAAGACGACAATTTTGAGTGACAATCAAAAATTGCCGTCTTTTATTTTCCCCGTTTTTTTACTTTCTCAAAGGAAAAACATAACTGTTTTTATACATGATTCATATTCTGCCACGATTATAAAACCATTTCCCTATTTTGACCTGCCAGCCTATTTATGATAGAATAAGTCGATAATATTAAATCGGGGAGATTGAAAAATGAGTTCTTATGTAGAATTTAACAATGTAAAAAAAATATATAAAACAGGTGAAATTTCTATCGAAGCTCTTCACGATGTATCCTTTAAAATTGAAAAAGGTGAAATCTGTGTTATTGTAGGTGCCTCCGGTGCAGGAAAAACTACCCTTCTTAATATTCTCGGAGGTACGGATACCTTAACAGAAGGTTCTGTTTTTCTTGATGGAAATGAAATTTCAAAATATAACAAAAAACAGCTGACATCCTACCGTCGCTACGATATCGGCTTTGTATTCCAGTTCTATAATCTGATACAAAACCTTACTGCACTGGAAAACGTTTCTCTTGCGACACAAATCTGTAAAAATCCACTTGATGCCGAAGAAGTTATGAAAGATGTCGGTCTTGCTGACAGAATGAAAAACTTCCCTGCCCAGCTTTCCGGCGGAGAACAGCAGAGAGTTGCCATTGCGAGAGCTCTTGCAAAAAATCCTAAACTTCTGTTGTGTGATGAACCAACAGGTGCCCTGGACTACAATACAGGAAAAGCGATTCTGAAACTCCTTCAGGATACAAGCCGCAAAACAGGAATGACAGTTGTAATCATTACACACAATCAGGCGCTTACTGCAATGGCTGATAGAATCATACATATTAAAAGCGGTACCGTTTTTTCTATGGAAAAAAACAAAAACATTGTTCCTGTAGAAGATATAGAATGGTAGGTGCATAAAATATGCTTAAAAAATCAACATTTAGGGAAATCAGGAGCAGTATGGGTCGATATATTGCCATCCTTGCTATTGTTGCTCTCGGTGTAGGATTTTTTTCAGGCCTGAAGGTGACAAAAGAATCTATGGTACGTACAGCAGACAAATATATTTCCGAAAGCAGACTTTTTGACTACAGACTGATTTCTACTCTGGGTTTTGAAAATAAAGATATTCAGACCCTGAAAGACATAAAGAATATCGAAGTTGCAGAAGGTTCCATCAATAAAGATGCTCTCTTTGATATAGGGAAAAGCAAAAACTGTGTAATATCCGTTCATTCACTTACTGACAAACTCAATCGTGTTCAGCTGACCGGTGGAAGAATGCCGGAAAAAAGCAATGAATTTATCGGAGATAATCTTTTTTTCGATAAAGACGATATCGGAAAAACCATTACTCTTTCAAAAGGAAATGACAAAGATACAAAAGATATGTTTAAGGAGGAAAAGTTTATTCTTACAGGAATCGCAAAATCCCCTTACTACCTTAACTTCGAAAGAGGTTCATCTTCATTAGGCAACGGAACTGTTTCGGGATTCATTTACATGAATCGCAATGCTTTTGATACAGACTACTGCACTGAAATATTTCTTACGCTGAAAAACAATTATGAAATATACTCCGATGAATATGTAGATTTAATTAAAGATACTGAAGATTCCATAAAAGCAGAAACAAAAGAAGTGGCTTTTAACCGTTATCAGCGAATTATCGAAAAAGCTAAAAAAAAAGTTCATGACGGAGAATCAACATATCAGGAAAATTATAATAAACTTGAGGAAAGTAAACAACAGGCTGCTGCATCTCTGGCTGAAAGCCGTTCAAAATTAAATCAGGCACAAGCAGAACTTGCAGGTCACAGGGCTGAAATTGCAGAAAATGAGAAAAAACTGCAGGAAGGCCGAAATCAGCTTGATGCCGCAATGGCAGAATACCAGCAGCAACTTGCTAAATTCGAATCCATAAAAGATACCCTTCCGCCTGAAATTGCTGCAGAAACAAAAAAGCAACTCCAAAGTGCTGAACAGATGCTTACTGTAAAAAAAGCTTCTCTTGATAAAGGTAATAAGCAACTGATTGCCGGAAAAGAAAAGCTTAGTGCAGGTGAAGCGGAACTTGCACAGCATCTTGCTGAATATGAAGAAGCAAAAACTAAACTACCTGAAGAATTCAGCAACGCAGAAGAAAAACTGAATACTGCAAAAATAGAACTTGATGATGCTAAAGCAAAAATTCAGGAAATTGAAAAGCCGGAAACCTTTGTTCTGGATCGTAATACAAATATAGGCTATGCCTGCTTTGAAAGTGATTCCAACATTGTTGACGGAATTGCAAAAGTCTTCCCTATCTTCTTCTTTCTTGTTGCCGCACTGGTATGTATGACAACAATGACAAGAATGGTAGATGAACAGAGAACACAGATTGGTGTTCTTAAAGCTCTGGGATATAGTAACGGTGCAATTATGGGGAAATACCTGTTTTACTCAGGGAGTGCCGCTTTTGCAGGTTGTGTGATCGGTTTCCTTGGCGGATGTTACATCTTCCCACGGGTCATCTGGGCTGCATATCAGATTATGTATAACTTTGATTCTCATCTGGAATACGTACTTAATCTGCCACTTGCATTAGTTTCTCTTGTTTGTTCCCTTTTATGCTCTATGGGTGCAACAATACTTTCATGCTATAATGAATTCAGAGAAGTTCCGGCAGAACTTATACGTCCAAAAGCTCCAAAAGTCGGAAAACGTATTTTACTGGAGAGAATCACCTTTATCTGGAAACGTATCAGCTTTCTCTATAAAGTTTCCTTTAGAAATATCTTCCGCTATAAAAAACGTTTTCTTATGATGGTACTTGGAATCAGCGGATGCACCGCTCTTCTCGTGACAGGATTCGGATTAAAGGATTCTATTAAAAATATTGTAGACTATCAGTATGATGACATTCAGGTATATGATTACAGTGTAAACTTTAACAGTTCAATGTCACCGGAACAACAGACAGCTTTTGAAACCAATACAAAAGACCATATTAAAGAAACTCTTTTTATTCATCAGAGTGCCAATGACCTTCTTGTGGGAAATAAAGTTAAATCTGTAAATTTAATTGCTGTGGATCAGAACACGGAGAACTTTGATCACTTTATCAACCTTGAAGATAAAAAGAAGCAGAAGATCCAATATCCAAAGAAAAACGAAGCAGTCATCTGTCAGAAACTTGCAGAAGATTACCACCTGGATAAAGGTGACACCATTACCCTTCGTGATAAGGATATGAAGGAAATGAAACTTAAAGTCACTGGAATCTGTAGAAATTATGTGTACAATTATGTATATATAAGTCCTGATTCCTGTAAAAGCCAGCTTGGTTATACTCCTGAAGTAAAATGCGCATTTGTAAATACAAAAAGTGATAAAAATAAGGGGATTTATGCATCTTCTGCAAAGACCCTAAAAGAAAACAATGTAGTTGCTGTATCTGTAAATAATGACTTCAGAACGCGTGTGGACAATATGATGAAAAGTCTCGACTACGTTATTATTCTTGTTATTGTAGCTGCCGGCGCACTGGCGTTTATTGTGCTCTATAACCTGACAAATATCAATATAACAGAGCGAATACGTGAAATTGCTACAATTAAAGTACTCGGGTTCTACCCTAATGAAACCTCTTCCTATGTATTCAGAGAAAATATTTTTCTTACTGCAATAAGTGCTATTGTGGGACTGTTTCTGGGAAAAGTGCTTCATGCCTTTGTAATGAGTCAGATAAAAATAGATATGATTTTCTTTGATGTCATCGTACTACCTTCAAGTTATCTGTTCTCTGTACTTCTTACTTTTGTATTTGCCTTTGTGGTAAATCTCGTAATGTACTACAAACTTGAAAAAATAAATATGACGGAATCACTAAAATCCATTGAATAATAAAATATAATATGAGGTAAAAAATGAAGAAAAATAAACGCATTCTAATCGCAGTACTTATCGTAATTGTCGCCTGCTTTATCTGTTTTTTCGCAGGAAAACTTACTAACGGTTCAGGAAATGATAAAAAAATATCGGCAGTCGTGCTTGAAAACAAGCTTACAGAAATCAGTGAACTTGCAACGACAAATTACCATTATACAAACATGGCGGAATTTGAAAACAGCAAGGACTTCTATGGTATGAAAATACCATTTACAACAAAGAGCTTTATTCTTGCTTATGATGGAGAAATAAAAGCAGGTGTGGATCTTGCTCAGGCTGAAGTCAGAGTTAATAATTCTCTTGTTACAATAAAACTTCCTG
>RCNI01000907.1_pt1 | contig 17080 bp, 15 predicted proteins | sample 2041151 | NCBI WGS metagenome assembly RCNI01 (sample SAMN09708214, study PRJNA481090) | feces metagenome | isolation source: feces | place: Antarctica: Albino Rookery | reverse complement strand
CGAAGCATAAAAGATGCGGGGGCGGGTCAAAAAGAACCGTCCCCGCTGGTTTTTTAATCACTCAAAGCCTACAAAGCCCGTTCTTGTTTTTTTCGGGTACCCAAGCTCCCAGCAGCATTTACCGCATTCGGGGCACTTTTCCCCTTTGTCACAAAGCTTTTTAATTCTGGACTCTGCCCGCATAAGATACATATTCGTTCTGTCTACATATCCGCAGTTAGGGCAGAAGCTGAGGTAGTTTGCGAAGGAATCGAATACCTCATGCTTTCTGTTTTCTTTCTCCTCCTCGCTCAGCGCCCTCGGCTCTATATTTTCATTTTTCTGCATTTCAAGACCTCCGAATCAGATCCGGTGCTCACGTTTTACGCTGTCATGGTGTTTATCCAGAAATGGCAGCACCACATAGTGCATGAGCTTCATGTCAAGATTATAGTAATACACCGCGAAAAGGCCGGCTAATGTGCCTGTGATCACGGCAAAAATTTTTCCGATTTTCTTCATATCAGTCTCTCCTTTACCAGCCCATGGAGTCATCAAAGTCTACCAGAGTGGGGTCTAAGGGCTCCTCATGCAGCACGCTCTGCATATACTGGTTCACAGCATGCCTTGCCTCTTCGGGAGGAACTATGCGGGGGTCCATAAGGGAGTGGGGCATCCAGATAATGTTATATTTATCCCGGTACTTGTTAAACTCCTCTTCAAGCAGTCCCGCGGCACTGGCCATGCCCTTGCAGCCTACGTCATCATACATAATAATAGTATCGCAGTTAAACTTCTCGGCAGTTTCCCACATCTGGAGAATGTGGCGGTTGCCGCCTACAGTATGAGTGCGCATGGGAGTGTGGGAGTACCAGTCGGCAAGGTCCTCCATAAGCTCTGCCTCATCGTCAAGCTCTATTATGTTGTGACCGGTAAGGGAGTCCATGTTAATAACGCACAGTATGCCCCAGCAGTTATAAAGCCAGCCGCTGCCGTTGGTATAATATGTAGACCCGCAGCTCCAGGCAATAGCTCTGTGCCTTGTCTTTGGGAAGGAGTTTATGCGCTTTTCTGCTGCCTTCTGAAATATCTTTAAAGTCTTTTTCGATGAAGACGCAAAATACTTGGTAGCTCCCTGCTGATAGAAATATATTCTGTAAAGTGCCTGAACAACCGGGTTTAAGGCACCGTATGATGTATTTGCAAATATCTCCCAGCGTTCCAGTTCCTCCCTGTTTACCTGATTAGTCTTGGCAAGATGTTCTTTGAAGGTCTCCCAGTTAAATTTCTGTCCCGTCTGCTTTTCCAGAAAATCTATGGCGCAGTACAGCTCATGTATTCCGAACTCTTTTGTTGTAGGGTCATCATACATGAGAGGTGAGTTCACAACATACACAGGTTTTTTGCCATCAGCTGAAAGAGCTCGGTACATGGCGGTGTTATCCATCATATTTGCATCACATGGGTTGTTGGTTGACAGCCAGAAATCTCCTATATCCGGATACTCACCTTCTACCGCAACGCCTGTCTCAACCAGAGGCAGTGTGCACATATCACCTGGTATGCCCACGCTGACGGCCTGATCAAGATAATAACCGCCCAGTGATTTTCTGAGCAGCGGAATCATAAACGCAGCCTGCTGTTGAATGTTTATAGCGTCATATCCGGGGAACCCGAAAAACAGATGCTTTGGCAGAGTATAGTCTATGGCAATGGTTTTTTCCGTGTGCTCATTTTCGCCGAAGCGCCGGTCTGCCCTTATCATCTTCCATATTATATCTATTGTATCGCTGATCATGCAGTCTATTGCCACAAGGTCACCGTGGAGTGCCGGGCCTCTGTCCCCTTCTGTCCAGCGGTCAACCATGGCCGGCGCCGTTAGATAAGCACTGAGCCAGCGGTATTTCCAGAAAGCCTTTGCCATGCGCACCGGATTTCTGGCCACAAGCCCTGCCATTTTCACCCACGTGTACATCCAGTAGCCGAAGGCAAGGCCGGTATACTTAACGCCTCTCCACTCTCTGCGGGCAAAGATATTGGTATTTTCAATGTAGCGCTGACCTATGTAGTGGCAATCTTCATCGCCTTTAAGGAAATGGCCCAAGGTGCCGTACTGCTGTTTAAGGCTGTATTTTCTTTTCCACATATTTATCCCTCCGTTCCGGTCTGGATGCGTTTAATTTCGAGGCTCTCCACGAAAGCCTGAAATCTTGTACGGAGCTGACCTGTGGCGGCGTTGGTGTAATCCCTCTCTATCTGGCACACAGGCATGGTGCCGGGGAGCTGGAAACCGTCCATCATCCAGTTTGAAATCTGGGCCCGCTCATAGCCCCAGTATTCGCAGAACTTCATGCTCTCCACTAAAAGTCCCTCTGCTCCGTATTCCTGAGCCATATCGTACAGGAAACGCTTGCGGCCTATAATATTTTCCTGTCCCATAGACCTCGGACACTGGTTTTCGTTAAGGTAGCTTCCTGCAATGGCATCAAGGGCAGCTTCCCCGTCCTTGATTATAATCTTTTCTCTGCCCGGCAGAGAGCCGAAACAGTATCTGTCCGCCACCACAAACGCCCCGCACTCTTCAAGAAGCTTTGTAAAATCGGGGTCGTCAATTTCAGCGCCTACCACCATAACTCTGGCTCTGTACTTTACCTCTCTTTCCGGTTCTCTGTTTCTTATCTCCTCAAGGGTTTCCCTGAGGTAGGGCAGAATAAGATATTTAGGACACACCAGAGTTACAAGCTGAATTACATGAAATTCATAGCCTGTAATAGGCGGGTTATGCTGCTTTCGCAGGTTTCCCAGCTCGGTTATAATCTCGCAGACTTCATTGTGCCGCTCTACTGCGCGGCGGATATTTTCCTCCGAAAAATCCACGCCGTAGACATTCCGGAGCGGTTCGATAATCTTCTTCTGAATCTGCCGTTTATAATAGCCAACATACCACTCAGTCTTTTTAAACGGCACATCAAGAAAAGTTGTGAAGTATTTTTCCTTTGGGATTAACTTACAATAATCAAAATACTGCTCCGTCCTGTTCATGGTGGCGCAGCATTCCTGTCCTATAAGAGCATCAATGAAGTTATAGCCGCCTTCAAAGGCACGCTCAAGAATACTCTTAGAATAAGGGCAGCAGCGGTTGGTCATGTAAAAAGTCGCAAGGTCAGGGCTAATGCAGCGGGGTGCTCTGAGCCGCACACCAAAGCAGCCCTCAACATCCAGCAAAACTTCCGGAATGTGAGAGCAGTCATAGGCGAGGGCCAGCTTTCCTTCATTGCAGGCCTTTTTCACAAGCTCATTGTTGGCCTCCTGAAGCAGATTTTCAAAGTAAATCAAGTGCTTTAGGTCTCGCATATTTATCCCCCTTTTTCTTATTGATATCAGCACTTATTGATACTACCAAAAGTTTAACAATATGTATAAAGTCTGTCAACATCGAAGTATATTTTCGTAGATATTGTTATAAAAATAACTTGCTTTTTAGCTGTTTTGACTGTGACAAAGTGACTCAATGTGTCGCATTTTGACATAAAATCCCATTTTTTTGTCATCTCCACTGTCTTTTACCATTAAATTACATTTAGATTTTTTTAAGCGCGAAATCAGGTAATATTACAAATTGTTTTCAGTCCGGCTGACATTTATTTTATTTTTCGGCAAAATTCGGAAAGCTTTTTCCTTAAATTATACTCACTACATCATATAGTTTTTCGGCAATTTCAAAGATGAACTTCCGCTAGTTTGCGTAGCAGTCTGTAAGGGGTTTTAAGGCAGACTTTCCCCGGATGCTTAAAATTTCGGGGCATGTCCGTATACACTTAGGACTTATATTAAAAATGCGCTTATATTCTCAGTGCATCCTCCGTGAAATTTATGCTTTCAGTATAACACCTGAAATAGAGAGTATACAACGGAGAAAGGCTTGTTGCAGGGTGTATTTTATGCTATCATATAGAAAAACTTTCGGAGGAAGAAATGGTAAAAGAATTAAAACACGACCCCATATTTCTCGCCTGCAAATCACAGCCAGCAGACATCAGCGACGCTGAAACCGCCCATGACCTGCTGGACACTTAAAAGCCCACGCCGACAGCTGCGTAGGCATGGCGGCAAACATGATAGGCGTAACAAAGAGAATTATCGCCTTTGAAAACGGCCCCCAGTATATGCTTATGTATAACCCTGAAATCATAAAGAAATCCGCTCCCTTCAATAAACTTACAGGAAATATAAAAACGTCGGCGAAAAATCGCCGGCGTTTTTTATTACTGTGCATCAATTTTTTCTTTTAATTCATTCAGATACATCCAGCGCTCTGTTTTTTCCTCAAGCTTTGCTTCCAGCTCCTCCTGCCGGGTCTGAAGCTCCTGAAGCTTCACATAGTCAGAGCAGAACTTTACCTGCTCTGCCTTGCAGTCGGCTATCTGCTGTTCTATTGCCGCCATATCATCATCTATGGTTTCAAATTCACGCTGCTCGTTGTAGCTGAATTTAAGCTTTTTCTGCTTGGGTCTCTCCTGCTGAGCCTTGGGCTTTTCAGTTTTCGGCGGTGCCTGCTCGGCTTTCCGCTTTTCCATCCAGTCGGTCCAGTTGCCGTTAAACTGCTCCACGTTTCCGTCGCCCTTAACCTCGAAAATAGTGTCTGCCAGACGGTCAAGGAAGAAACGGTCATGGGAAACGGCGATTATAGGCCCGGGGAAGCCCTGCAAATAATCCTCCAGTATGGAGAGGGTCATAATATCAAGGTCGTTTGTAGGCTCGTCCAGAAGCAGCACATTAGGGGCTGCCATGAGAACAGACAGCAGATAAAGTCTCCGTCGCTCACCGCCGGAGAGACTGCCGATAGGCAGAGACTGCATATTGCCGGGGAACATGAAGCGCTCCATCATCTGAGCGGCTGTAAATGTACCCTCGGCGGTTTTAAGCTCGGCTGAAATTTCATGGATAAAGTCATAAACTCTCTGGTTTAAATCCAGCTCTCTGCCCTCCTGAGTAAAGTAGCCGATTTTCACCGTAGAGCCGATGTCCACCTCACCCCAGTCCGGCTGGAGTCCGCCGGCAATAATGTTTAAAAGGGTGGATTTACCTGCGCCGTTGTGGCCCACTATACCTATTCTGTCGTCACGGAGGAAATTATAGCTGAAATGGCTGATAACATCCCCGTTACCGTAGGATTTGCTCACATTTTTAAGCTCGATTATCTTTCTTCCCAGACGGCTTGCGGCGGCAGTCATCTGCACATTGTCGTCATATTCCGGCGCATCCTGATTTAACAGATTTTCGTAGCGCTCAATACGCTCCTTGGACTTGGTGGTTCTGGCCTTACAGCCCCGCATTATCCATTCCCGCTCATGGCGCAGAATAGACTGTCTCTTTCTTTCGGAGGCCTCTGCCATCTCCTGTCTCTGGGCTTTAAGCTCCAGATACTTGGAGTAGTTTGCCTCGTAGTAGTAGAGCTTTCCTCTTGAAAGCTCGGTAATGTGGTTTGAAACACGCTCAAGGAAGTATCGGTCATGGGTTACCATAGCAATTCCGCCTCTGAATTTTCTAAGCCTTTCTTCAAGCCACATGGTCATGTCGGTGTCCAGATGGTTAGTAGGCTCGTCCAGAATAAGCAGGTCAGAGGGCTGAATAAGCACCGCCGCAAGGGCAATACGTTTTCTCTGTCCGCCGGAGAGAGTACCTACCTTCTGTGAAAAATCGGTGATGCCCAGCTTTGTGAGCATGGTCTTTGCTTCATATTCGTTAATATCCCGAAGCTCAGCCTGGCAGTGTAAAAACACCTGCTCCAAAACTGTGGCCTTATCGTCCATAACCGGGTTCTGGGGCAGATAGCTCACCTGTACGTTAGGGTCAGTACGCATCTCGCCCTCGTCGGGCGCAATCTCCCCTGCCAGCATTTTTAAAAAGGTGGATTTTCCCGTACCGTTTATACCTATAATACCGCACTTGTCCCCTTCGCTGACGTAGAAGTTTACATCATCCAAAAGCTGACGCATACCGTAATTTTTTGAAATATGTTCTGCGGATAAAAGCATAGCCGCCTCCTGAAGCTGCAATATATTATATGTATTAAGGATATTGTAACATATAAAGCCGGTTTTGACTATGTTAATTTCCGTCTTTAAATTATAGGGAATTTCTGTTAAGATTAGGGAAAAGTGAGGTGTTCACAATGAACGAAAATAAATGTCTTGAAGTCTGCGTTGACAGCTTTTCTTCCGCCATGGCCGCAATCCGCGGGGGTGGAGACAGGCTGGAGCTTTGTACCTGCCTGCTTGCAGGAGGTCTTACCCCTGACGTAGTACTTTTAGAGCAGATAAAAAAGGACAGCAATATTCCCGTGCACTGTCTCATGCGCCCCAGATTCGGGGATTTTCTCTACACTGATGATGAAGTAGAGCTTATGGAAAAGCAGATAAGAAACTTAAGCGCCGCAGGTGCTGACGGTTTTGTTATCGGCTGCCTCACCCCCGAGGGCGAGCTGGATAAGGCTAAAATGGAGCGGCTTATTTCCGCCGCAGGCGGTAAGGCTCTCACCCTGCACAGAGCCTTTGACGTGTGCAGAGACGGTATAAAGTGCGCCCATGAGGCCGCAGAATTAGGTATCGACACCATACTCACCAGCGGTCAGGCGCAGAGTGCATGGGAGGGAAGAGAATTTCTCGCCCGTCTTATAGATGAAGCTCTGCCCGTAAACATTATGGCAGGTGCCGGAGTTAATGCAGGAGTTATAAAAAAGCTCCGTGAAATTCTGCCCATAAACACCTTCCATATGAGCGGAAAAGTGACCTTGCAGAGCGGCATGAAATTCCGCCGTGAGGGTGTTCCCATGGGACTTCCCGGCATAGACGAATTCCAAATCTGGCAGACTGATGAAAACGCTGTCCGCGAAGCGGCGGCAGTTTTAAGAGGATAAGGCAGATGTTAAGTGCTGATATAAAAAGCTACGCCCATGAGCTGTGGGAAAATACAAAACCCTCTTTAAGCTCTCTGGGCGATGAATTACAGGAAAAGCTTTCAGCGTATCAGGGAGACATGAAAACTCTGCTGGAATTATCCTGCGGCAGTCTTCCCGCCTCTGACCTTGGAAGTGTGGATTTCAAGGTCTTTTCCGCTTACGCAGAACATGCCCTTATGCTTCGTGAAAAGTCTCCCTACTGCAAGGATATACCCGAGGACATTTTTCTTCACTGCGTCTTTTATCCCCGCATAAACTCCGAGGATTTAGTGGACTGCCGGGGCTTTTTCTATAATAAGCTTAAAAAACGGATTGCAGGTCTGAGCGGCACTGATGCCGCTCTTGAGGTAAACCGCTGGTGCGGAGAAAACATGACATACGAAATGACGGATACCCGCACCATTAACCCCCTCACCGCCTATTCCTGCGCCTTAGGCCGCTGCGGCGAGGAGAGCACCTTCGGCGTTACCGCACTCCGCGCCGTGGGTATTCCCGCAAGACAGATTTATGTACCATGGTGGAGCCACTGCGACGACAACCACGCATGGGTGGAGTGCTATGTAGACGGTGCATGGCACTTTTTAGGAGCATGTGAGCCTGAACCCACACTGGACAGAGGCTGGTTTGTAAACGCCTCCAGCCGCGCTATGGTAATCTGCTCCCGCAACTACTTTTCCTACATCGGTGAGAGCTTAAAGTCCGAGGGACTGGTGCAGAAAAAGGGCATAAGCCTTGCCTATAACCAGATACGCCGCTACGCCGAGGCCGTTGAAACTACGGTTTTTGTAAAAGATAAATCAGGTAATGCCATAGAGGGCGCATGGGTGCGCTTTTATGTTGAAAATATGGCGGGGCTTGCCTGTATTGCCGCTCTTCAAAGCGACGAAAAAGGCTGCGTCAGAATTGAAACCGGTCTTGGAAGTATGCTGATAGAGGCTGAATACGATGGTAAATTCTCTTGGGAGAAGCTCACTGTCTGCGAAAACAGCTCCCTCACCCTTTGCCCCAGCTTAACCGCTCCCCCTCTTGGTGAAACTCTCTGGGACTTTAAAGCCCCGGAAACCGGGTACAAGTATAAAGCACTTTTAAGCCCTGAGGCTCAGGCAGAAAAGAGCGAAACTCTCCGTCTCTGCGGAGAAAAGCGGCTTGAACGGATAAATTCCTATTGGCTCAAAAAGGACGAGAGTGCCGACGAAAAAATGCAGGAAGTTTTCCACATTGCCGCCGGTCATGCCGAAAAGCTGTGGGACTTTTACAATGAATACGGCAAAGATGCCGAAGATATACTTCTGAGCCTGAAGCCTAAAGACTGGCGAGACTGCGATATTTCCGTATTAGTTTCCCACATTGAGGGTACGAAGTCATTTAAAACAGATGATAAAAACTTCATTCCCTACATTCAGTGCCCCCGCATAGGCTATGAGCTTTTAACACCATGGCGCGCCACTGTGGAAAAAGCTCTCAGCAGAGATGAAAAAGAGAAGTTCAAAAATAAGCCCGATACCCTTTGGCCATGGATATGCAATAACTTTAAAGAGGGCAGCTGCCGTTTTCTCCCTGTGCTGTGGCTTCAGCCGGAGGCGGCATTAAAACTGAAAGCCGCCGACCTTAAAGGCCGCAGACTGCTTTTTGTGGCAATAATGCGTACTTTAGGCATTGCCGCAAGGCTGAACCCGGTAGACGGCAGAGCCGAATATTATAGAGACAGCGCCTTCACATCCGTTGAGGCTGATTCCCCTGTTGAGCCTATGGCAAAGCTGCGTATTAAGGCCGACCCATCCATGGTTTACGCCCAGAGCTGGGGACTTTCCCTCTGGGTGGGAAGCTGGCAGAGCCTCGACTTGGAGGATGCGGATTTAGAAAATCTGGAGCTGCCATTGGGACTTTATCAGCTTCACACCGTAAACCGTCTGCCAAGCGGGAACCAGCTTATTTCCCACAAAACCTTTGAGCTTGCTGATGACATGGAGCTGAATGTTGAAAAGCGCAAAGCCGCACCGGAGCAGCTGCTTGCAGACTTTAAAGCTCCCTTGCCCGTTAAAGCCGAGGGTCTCGAAGTGCAATTTTATCTTGAACCGGGGGCAGAGCCTACGGAGCACAGCTTAAACGAGCTGATTGCCGCAAAGGAAAGAGTAAACAAAGCTATGGAAAACGGGCTGAGTATACGCTTCATACTGCCGGACGAAAAGGGAAGGAATAACCCCACCCTTATAAAAGCCCTTTCCGCATTGGGGAATGTTAAAATTCAGGAGACTGCTTTTAATGCAGCGCCCCTTGAAGCCTTTGCAAGAGCCTTGTATCTTGAGCCGGGTCTCTGGCCCTTAATCTGCCTCAGTGACGGTGAAACCGCCTACTACGGTCACGGCGGCTACGCCGTAGGCTCTGTGGGTCTTGCCCTTGAGCTTTCCGAACTTATACTTAATAAATAAAAAAATTTCCCGTGTGCAAAAGTTGCTCACGGGAAATTTTATATTAAGCTTTTATTCAATTTCCTTATACATTGCAGAAGCGGAGGCCTTGTTTGCAGTCTCGTTAATTTCGGTAACCTCAACCTTTAAGGTTCTCTGACCGAAAGCCACTTCTATAATATCGCCCACCTTAACCTGATAGCTTGCCTTCACGATTTTGCCGTTTACGCTTACACGTTCACCGTCGCAGGCGTCATTTGCTACCGTTCTGCGTTTTATAAGTCTTGAAACCTTTAAGTATTTATCAAGTCTCATTTTCTGTTCTCCTTTAAAAAAATAACCGCGCACAAACTGTACGCGGCTATTATAACACTTTTAAGCTTACTTGGAAACAGCGTCCTTAAGAGCCTTACCTACCTTGAAGGAGGCAACGCGGGAAGCAGGGATCTGAATCTCTTCCTTGGTCTTGGGGTTACGGCCTACACGAGCGCCGCGCTCCTTAACCTCGAAAGCACCAAAGCCAACAAGCTGGACCTTATCGCCTGCAACGAGGGTCTCAGTGATAACATCAAAAGCTGCGTTTATAGCCTTTTCGCTGTCCTTTTTGGAAAGACCGGCCTTCTCCGCTACTGCGGTAACAAGTTCTGCTTTATTCATGTAATAATCCTCCTAAAGAATGCGGCTTAATGCCGTACTATGATGATTTTGCCCCAAAGCGGGGCAAAATACTCAATTTATATGCCGCAAAACATCGTGTTTAACAATGCAGCTTTAATAAAATACCACATTTTTCGACCATAATCAAGTAAAAGTTGTGTATTTTCAGTGGTTTCAGTGTTTTTCTTTTAACGCATATGAAGCAAACGGGCGATTTTATCGCCGCCGGGAATAAGCCGCATATCCTCCTTGGTAACAGAGCGCATTGCGATAGTGGAAACCACATAAACCACCATTGCAGCCACCATTGCAGCTACCATTGCGAGGAAGTCTGCCATGTGGCCTGCGCCGAAAAATCTTCCTGCCAGACCGTAAATTCCCCATGCTGAAAGTCCCATAAGAGTACTGCATATAAGGGGTTTTATCATTATAACCCTCAGGCGGGGATTCTTATCCAAAACTATACACATGAAAATAAAGTTAAGCACAAACATAAGAGCATAGCTCACAAGGGTGCCGATAGGTGCGCCGTAGATGTTGATTTTGGGATTTGCAACAAGGAACCAGTTTACAATTATCTTTGCAAGACCGCCGGCTATCATGGTGTACATAGGCCAGACCTCCTTGCCTGATGCCTGAAGAACTGCGTTTTCCATTAAGACTATGCACACGAAGAACGCCGCAAGACCCATAATAGACAAAAGCACTGGGCCGGATTCATGGCTGCCGGGGTAGATAACGTTCATTATAGGCTCGGAGAGCACTGCAAGCCCCACGCCCATAGGCATACACAGGACAGTTGCAATTCTCATTGAGTCCTCGGAAATCTTGGTGGCCTTGTCATCCTCTCCCCTGACTATTGCAGTGGCTATGGCGGGCACAACGGAAATTGTAAGAGGGGTGATTATAGCCGCCGGCAGGTTAAAGAGTGTCTGAGCCTTGCCGTAAACACCGTAAAGCACCTGAGATTCTTTAAGGGTAAAGCCTGCTGCATCCTGAAGTCTGCCCATGCAGAGGCTTGAATCCACCAGATTCAAAAACGCCAGTACGCATGAGCCCAGAGCAATGGGGATACCGATACGCATAAAGTGGCTGAAAATTTTTCCGTAGCTGTCGGGCACATCGGGATTTTCCAGTATTTCCATGCGGTAGTGACGTCTTTTATATACCATCATGTATATAAGAGCCACCAGAGAGCCGATTACAACTCCGAATATTGCGCCGGCAGAGCCTACGGCCTTGCCTTTGCCCATCTTCATGAACACTGCTGCAAGCACCAGACCCACGACCACTTTCACAAAAACTTCCAGAACCTGACCCACAGTGGTGGGGATCATGTTTCCGTAGCCCTGGCAGTAGCCTCTGTATGCCGACACAAGGCACACAAGCAGAACGGCAAATGACATTGACTTGATACTCAGTGCTGCCGGGGGATTATGCAGTATTTTTACAGCTATTTCATTGGGGAACAGGAACATTATGAGAGAACATACAAGTCCTATCACGAAAAAGCTGAGCCAAGCCACAGAAAAAGTGCGTCTTGCCTGCATTACCCGTCCCCCGGCGTGAGCCTCGGAGATAAGTCTGGAAAGGGCAATGGGCAGTCCGGCAGTTGCCAGAGTCAGGAACACATTGTACACATTGTAGGTGGCAAGGAACATGGAATATCCGTCGTCTCCGATGATATTCGCAATGGGGACTTTATAAATAAAGCCCAGAATTTTCATTATTAGAACGCCGGCTGTCAGAATAGCTGCGCCGTGGAGATAGTTCTGGCTCTTATTTTCCGCCATATCAAAACCTCCGTTTTTGATTTACTGAGAAGGTATAATACCTCATTTTAAGAATGTTTAAATACTATACACTTTAATCACTGAAAATTCAAGTAAAATAAGGATAAAAAAGCTCCGCCGCATTGCTGCGGCAGAGCTTTTTGTATTTTGCAGCTCTCTATTTCAGTTTATTACAGCTCTTCCAGAATATGACGGGCTACATACACGCCGCTTGCGGAAGCATGTGAAAGAGAGTGGGTAACACCGGAGCAGTCGCCTATTACAAACAGGCCCTTGCTGTTGGTTTCCAGATTGTTGTCAAGCTCAACCTCCATGTTGTAGAACTTGACCTCAACGCCGTAAAGCAGGGTGTCGTCGTTTGCGGTGCCGGGTGCAATATTATCAAGGGCGTAAATCATTTCGATAATGCCGTCCAGAATACGCTTGGGTATAACAAGGCTCAAATCGCCGGGAGTTGCAGCCAGAGTGGGAGTGACGAAGTTTTCGTTGATTCTTGCCTCAGTGGAGCGTCTGCCGCGGACAAGGTCACCGAAGCGCTGAACAATAACGCCGCCGCCCAACATGTTGGAAAGTCTGGCAATGCTCTCGCCGTAGCCATTTGAATCCTTAAAGGGCTCGGAAAAGTGCTTGGAGACAAGGAGGGCAAAGTTTGTGTTCTCGGTGTGCTTATCCTTATCCTCGTAGCTGTGGCCGTTAACGGTAACAATGCCGTTGGTGTTCTCGTTAACAACAACGCCGTGGGGGTTCATGCAGAAGGTACGGACAAGGTCCTCAAACTTCTCGGTGCGATAAACAATCTTGCTCTCGTAAAGCTCATCTGTCAGGTGGGAGAAAATCTCAGCCGGCAGCTCAACTCTTACGCCGATGTCAACGCGGTTTGATTTAGTAGGAATGCTCATGCTGCTGCAAACAGACTCCATCCATTTGCTGCCGCTTCTGCCCACGGAAACAACGCAGCGGGAGCAGGTATAGCTCTTATCCCCTGAAACCACCTGATAGCCGCCGTCAATCTTTTTAACGGTGTCGATAGCGGTGTTAAAGTGGAACTCAACCTTATCCTTGAGCTCATCATATATATTACCCATTACGACGTAGTTTATATCAGTGCCCAGATGGCGAACCTGAGCGTCCAGCAGATGCAGACCGTTTTCAAGGCAGGTGCGCTTTATCTCGGTGTTGGCAGTGGAATAAAGCTTTGTTCCCTCTCCGCCGTGGCTGAGGTTTATTTTATCCACATAGCGCATAAGCTCTAAGGCCTGCTGTTTGCCTATGTACTCGTAAAGAGTGCCGCCGAACTGGTTTGTAATATTGTACTTACCGTCGGAAAAAGCACCTGCTCCGCCGAAGCCGCTCATAATAGAGCAGACGGGGCATTTTACACAGGATTTTATTTTTTTACCGTCAATGGGGCATTTTCTCTTGTCAAGAGCTCTGCCCAGCTCAAAAACGGCAACCTTCAGATTTTTCTCACTTTTAGCCAGCTCATAGGCTGTAAAAATTCCGCCCGGGCCGGCACCGATAATAATTACATCATAATCCATATCAATTCATGCTCCTTTCAGGGCAAAAAACAAGCTGCCTACCTCAAATCCAGGCTGAAACGCTTCAAATTTGACGGGGCAGCAAAAATATATCCTCAGCCATGCTACCACGGAAACGCAGTACTGTCAAGTAAATATACCGTGAACTGTTAAAGTGAGCAAATCAGGGATAAATCGCAAAAAAATCCGGAGAACCTTTCGGTTCTCCGGACGGTTAAGCTTTTTTAAGTTTAAATTACTTTGCCTTACGGACAGAGTCGATGTGGCGGGTCAGATCCAGCATCTTGCAGCTGAAGCCCCACTCGTTGTCGTACCAAGCCATCAGCTTAACGAAGTTGTCGTTAAGAGCAAGGCCTGCTTTTGAATCGAAGATAGAGGTGTGAGAATCGGTGCGGAAGTCGGAAGAAACGACCTCTTCATCAACATACTCCAGAACACCCTTCATGGAACCCTCGGAAGCTGCCTTAACAGCTGCGCAGATCTCATCGTAGCTTGCGCCCTTCTCGAGACGTACGGTCAGGTCAACGATGGAAACGTCGCCTGCGGGGATACGCATGGAAGTACCGGTGAGTTTGCCCTTGAGCTCGGGGATAACCTTGCCGACAGCCTTTGCAGCGCCGGTGGAGGTGGGGATGATGTTGTTGTAAACGCTGCGGCCCAGTCTCCAGTTCTTCTTGGAGAAGCCGTCAACAACAGCCTGAGTAGCGGTGGAAGCGTGAACGGTGGTCATCAGACCTTCAACAATACCGAAGTTGTCGTTGAGAACCTTTGCAAGAGGAGCAAGGCAGTTAGTGGTGCAGGAAGCATTGGAAACGAACTGCATGTCGGGGGTGTACTTCTCAAGGTTTACACCGCATACGAACATGGGAGTATCGTCCTTTGCAGGGCCGGACATAACAACAACCTTTGCGCCGGCGTCGATATGGGGCTGAGCGTCTTCCTTGGTGAGGAACTTACCGGTGCACTCGAGAACATACTCGGCACCCAGTTCGCCCCATCCGAGGAGAGCAGGATCACGGGAATCAAGGATCTTAGCGGTCTTACCGTTAACAGTAAGGGTCATAGCCTCATCGCTGTACTCCACAGTGCCGTCGAATTTGCCGTGGACAGTGTCATACTTAACTGCATATGCCAGCTGACCTGCGGTCTTGCCGGGAGCGTTGATTGCGACGACCTCGATGTCATCGGACTTGATAGCTGCTCTGTATGCAAGAGAACCAATTCTGCCGAAACCGTTGATACCAACTTTTATCATTGTGAATTCCTCCATAAAAAATATTTCTAAATAATATTTGCAAATTTTCATAAGATAAGTGAGCCTCTTATGTTTAATGCATACAAATTGTACCATACCCTGTTAGTAAAAAGCAATATTAAACGTCATTTATTATGTACGGAAAAGTGCCGAATTTTTCGTTATAATGCAGCTTTTTCCCATGTAGGTCTTGTCTATTTTGTATATTTTTGATAAAATAAGAAAAAGGATGTCAACTAGGCGGCAAAAAACGCCGCACTTATCCCTATTCCAGTAATTTTTGTGCCGAAGGAGTCCGATATGGAAAAATTTTCTGCTGATATTCTCTCCCTTACAAGTGAGGCCGCTGTTATGGTACAGCGCGGAATAATCACATATGCAAACCCCGCCGCTGTAAATATAGCCGGTTCTGACATTGTAGGCAAAAGCCCCCGCACCATTTTTGGAGATGAGATCTGCGGTTCGCAGGCTACTTCATTTGTTGCAGACATTCCAATTAACGGTACTAACTGCATAGTCAGAGTTTCAAAGCACGAGCACGGTACGATTATCTTTTTCTCTCCCGGTGCTAACTGCAATTCGATTTTGAATGAGTCTTTCCTTTGCAGTATGCGTAACTGCCTTATGCTTGTTGAATTTTCAGCAGCTCAGATTTCTCAGGCAGCTGAGGACAGAGGAGATGAGGAAACATTAAGCCGGGTACGCATAATAAGCCAGAATTATTACCGTATGTCCAGACTTATCAGCAACGCCAATTTCATTGTAAACTACGAGGCCGGAACCATTCCCTGCGCTGTAACTCCGGTAAACATGTCCAAGATATGCAGAGATATTCTTGAAATCTCCAAAATCTTTGCCCCATTGCCGAAGATATATTCAAAGCTTTCCGGCAGCACCGGAGATATTGTTGTAAACGCAGACCGTGACCTTATAAAAAAGCTTATACTGAACCTTATTTCAAACTGTCTGCTTCACGCGCAGGGCTTAACTAAAATAGTTATCTATCTTTATGACCTCCCTGACAGCGTAATAATTTCAGTAAGCGACAACGGAAAAGGCATTGAGAAAGATGACCTTTTAACCGTATTTGAAAGGTACAGATACAGCTTTGATTTAAGCACCATGGGAAAAGGCGCAGGTCTGGGGCTTACCGTTGTACGGCGCATTGCCCAGCTTCATAACGGAACTCTGCTTCTTGAAAGCAGACCGGATCAGGGTACCTCAGTCAGAGTCTCCATCAGCAAGCACCTCTCTCCCGGAGTCAATCTCCACGCTTCCGGTGCCGGTGATGAGGTTACCTCGGCAGAAGTGCTGGATGGACTTTCCGACTGCCTCAGTGCCCAGTATTTTTCCGAAAAATTTATGGACTGATTAAATAACAAAAATGCCCTGATTATTCAGGGCATTTTTCATCTCATAACCTTGCCGAGCACTCTGAGTGGCAGTTCGGTTGAAATAATTATATCATCGTATTTGGGGTTTAAGGAATGAAGCGCCATTCTGTCCCCGTGTACTGCAAGCTGTTTAAGGTATGCGCTGCCGTCATAGAGGAAAATACCGATTTCACCTGTCATAAGACTTCTCTGCTGGTGAACCCAGATAGTTTCCCCGTCATGGAACTTCGGCTCCATACTGTCGCCGGAAACACGGACGCCGAAGTTTGCCCCCTCGGACACCTCCTGTCCCACTTCCACCATTTCATAATCCTCGCCGTCAAGGAACTGACCTGTACCGGCGGAAACAGCCAGAGAATACAGCGGCAGGGTTCTGACGTGCTCCTGAACATCCCTGTTTTTTCTCTGGGCATAGCGGCCGATTTCACGTAAAAGTTCTATATAGTCCATGGCTTTTTTCCGTCCCTCGGCATTAAGGCCGTGGAAAATGCCGTCTCCCCCGCCTATGAAAAGCCCGTTAATATCCTCGATATTCAAGGCTCTGCACAGGGTGAGAAACTGTTTTGCATTTGGCAGGGTTGTGCCTTTCTCCCATTTTGAAATTGCCTGATTTGAAAGGGGCATCCCCATAAGGCTCATCCTGTCTGCAAGCTGTGACTGGTTAAGCCCCAGCTCTCTCCTCTTTTTTGCCAGTATTTCTCCGAATTCCATGTGTTTCGCCTCCTTTTACGAAAAATATTATACAATAGTTTCTAAGGGTATTCAAGGGTTTTTTATCTTTTCAGGCTAATATTTTTGTAAAAATATCTCAAAACAAGAAAACGCCGGATTTCTGCAGCGTTCCATAGGGACACATTCTGAACCCCTATACAATTTAAGATCAGTTCCTGTGGAAGGGCGGCTGTGCTGCGGCACAGCCGCCCTTTTCCTGTTATGCGACCTCGTGTTCTTTCGGCTTGCTGGAAACTTCTTCCCGAAGTCCCTCCGGAAGCCGGTCGATGAGTCCCACATCCCGATAATAGATGCGGATCTCCTGTGGGGATGTCCGGGAATACTTTTCTAATCGTTCCCCTACCTCCACTCGCTGGATGA